>Ga0307430_1001577_pt1 | contig 16436 bp, 16 predicted proteins | sample SalMarWE160130MG_FD_202159 | JGI IMG/M metagenome (GOLD analysis project Ga0307430, IMG submission 202159) | Salt marsh sediment microbial communities from the Plum Island Ecosystem LTER, Massachusetts, United States - WE1603-130 | ecosystem: Environmental > Aquatic > Marine > Intertidal zone >... | reverse complement strand
AACTCGCGTCGAAGGTTACAATCTCTTCTTTCTCACAGCTTACCACATACCCCATTAAGGATGCTATTGGAGGCCTATTTTTCACCAACTTGACTGCCGTTTTGCTGTCTGTTGCACCCCTGTTGTCAACAACCTTGAGGGTAACACTGTATTCTCCATCATCCACATACGAATGGCTCACAGTGACCCCTGAATCAGTGGTTCCGTCTCCGAAGTCCCAAGAATAACTTGCAATATAACCGTCTGGATCGTAGCTATCCGAGGCATTGAAATTTATGACTTCACCGGTATAAACGATGGACGCCGATTCACTGAACTCGGCTATTGGAGGAATGTTTGGAATTATAACCGTGTAGCCGAAAGTGGACGTTTTTGCGTTGTTTCCTGCATTGTCGAAGGCTTCGACGAAAAATTTAACATGGAGTCCTCCACTCTGCCCTGGGATATCGGCTGTCCACAACCCCTCGTGCAGAGTCATATCTGTGAATGCCCAAGTGCCAGCTTCCGTATACCATAAGGTGACGTTCTTAACTCCGCTGGCATCTGCAGGCTCGGTTACTTTCGCTGAAACCGTGACGATTTGGTAGTGGTATGGTGAGTTGGGAACATGGACAACGTTAGAGATAACGGGGGGAACAAAATCACCTACTATATAGGAAAATAGTTCTGAAACGGCAGATCTTCCAGATGTGTCAGAGGCATATATCTTGTAGTTTACTGCGGTATTGTATGGTTGGGCTGGAATACCAGCGACGTAAAGCCCGCCCTCCAGAATCATGGTTACGTTAACCCAGCTGCCAGAGTCGATTTGATAGCTTAGGATAACGAATTCAATATCGGCATATCCCTTGGTGACATTGGCTGCGACCGTTACCGACTGATCGTAGTTAGGAGTCTCAGGAGTCCTCGTCACGCTGATGATTTCGGGGGGCGCGCAAGCCGTTGCTGAAAAGAGCATAAGGGGGGCTGAAATCAGCAAGGAAATCAGCGTTAGAGTGACTAGGCTAGGAATCAGCCGTTTCTTTTTTTTCTCTTTTTTTTCAGATTTTTTGCTCTTGTTTTTGTTGAACCTGATTTCTGCGAGATAATAGGGCATACCCGTTTGTACTCCTAATATTTATTATGTTCTTGATGTCTACTTAACCTCTTAAGATAAAGGCAATATTTCCCTGATTGAAATATTCCTGAACGCAGATGTAAAAGGCTTATAGAAATAACTTCTATGCGGTTAAAACGTCCTTTTTGATAATTGAGAGGGTGTTAACTGTTAATCCTTAAGATATATTGTTGTTAGGAGCTGAATCCCCCTCGTTTTCTATTTGTGTTTCGACTGACAACCTGTTTATTATGTCTCAAGATGGCATATATCCATTTTCGACTTACGAGTTTTAATACCCGTTCGCCAAAACAAATAATGGAGAAAACCAATGAACCCGCACGAAGCCCGATGGCAGATCATAAAAGCACTGCTTGAAAGTTTTCCATCATTGAAGAAAAGGACAATTGAATACCTGAAAGATCAGTGATTCGGCGACAGGAGATAGATAATTAATCTTAAGTGCGGATTCATAAATGATTAATTAACGAATATGAGTTTTTAATCGTGTGTAGGTGTTACATTTGAACGAGATTCCTCCAATTCCAGAAAAGATAAGCAAAAGAAAGATCATTGTTTATAAATCCCGTGTCGACCCAACCATAGTGAAACTTACCGCAGAGAAAATGAAATACAAGTTGTTCGCCAAGTTCGGTTTTTCAAAACGCAGATCTGAAGAGATAAGGGTTGTTTCGGTTGACAAATACTACGAACCCTACATTCTTATCGATGCGAAGTACAGCGTACAATATTTTAAGAAAAAAGTTTACACACTTGATGTTGACCCCGAAACCGAGGAAGTTAAAATTTTAGGGGAGTCATACAAACCCGAAATAGAGACTAGCCCCTCTGGGGAAGCTGGGGAATCGCATAAGGTAATCAGACTGGAAGCAGAGATGTGGTCGTCTTACCAAGACAAAGCGTATCTGGTGCTCGATAGAGAAGGGCGGGAAATTCCACCCGATCAGGTGCCTGCTGCTCCCTCTGAAGACCACCCCGAGAAGATACTGAAGGAGTTCAGCAAAAAGACGGGGAGGGTTAAGGTTTCTCCTCGAAAGGAGATAGAGATGGTTAAAGCCAGAATCGTCAAGAGGCCTTCAGACGTAGCTAGAATCGAAGATGAGGTCTTTCAGATTTCTGAGCATGCCGTGATTTACAGTCCAATATATGAAATCACTTTTCGAAATGTCAGGACTGGCGAGGAGAGGCTCGTCAAAATCGACGGTGTCAGCGCAAAAAGTATGTCTTAAAAAGAAGCTCTGGTTGCAGTCTGTAAGTAAGAACGAACCTGTTTAGCGTAGAGCCGTTAGATTGGCTCTAAGGGTTTCTTTCGTTGTTTCCTAAGAGGCTTGCAATGTCCTTGTATTTTTCTAGATATTTTTCGCCTTTGGCGGTTGTTCTATACGTGTTTCTCCTGTTTTCGTTTTTGACTTTCAGGAGGTCCATTTTGATGAGGAAGGAGAGATATTCGTTTAGTTGAGCAAAGCTCAGGTTTGCTCTGTACATGATTTGGGTTTTCAGGCATCCGCCTTTGGCTATGGTCAATATCTCTGCTATTATGTAGAGTCGGTCCCTGCGTTTGCGTTCGTTTTCCAAGTTACTAAGCCTCTCTAATTTTTTTCTAGATTTTACGTCTATAGTGGAAGTAAACATGGGCACATAAAAAGTGTGCTTCCGAAATGTACATATTCCCGTAAAAAGAATATGACAACAGATTTAACCAGATTGTAGACTTTTGTCGAAAAACTACATAATGCTTATAAGTAGAAACCGCACCCCGCTGTTTGAACAGAACGATAAACAAGGCGGCTGATTTGAGTAGGGAAAAAATGAAACGCCGTGCCTTTCGTCTGCGTTTCCTAATCGATAATATCAAAAACAAAAAAGCTAGACAAGAGGTTATTAAAGAGTACGTCAGCCTCATAACGCAAATGAGCCGAAACAACTAACCTTCAAGTCAACTTTCTAGAAAAGTTGATTTTTTTTATCATACGACGATTGTATGGCAGTGAACTGTGAAACTGACAAAGTTTACCTTGTTGATAACTCGAAAAATCAGATACCTGTGGTGGTCATCCCAGAGTTTCCCTCATGGACAGCGATGATACTTTTGCTCAGTGTGCTTGCAGTTGCCGTAACCGTCTACAAGGTAAGACTAACAAAGATGGTAAACCAACACAGTAAGAGGTGCAAGATTTGACTAGAAGAAGTAGAGCAAACAAAAAACTGTCTTTATTCTCCACGGTTTTTGTTTGTTTTCTAATTGTAACCATGGGACTAAATTGGCCTGTATTATGTAACGCATCCAGCCAAGAGTCTGTGGAGGAATCAACCGCTCCCGAGAAAGTGCTGACTGTCTTAGAGAACGTGGTTGGTCTTGATATAGCAAAGTACAGCACGGACTTGGAGTTTTACGCTCAGGCTCCCTTTTTGTATTTTGATGTTCTACCGCAAGAAGACGTGAAATACGCCCTGGAGTCCAATGAAAGCAAACTTGAAGTGATTTGTGCTTTTGTGGACAAGAAACTACGTTCGATGAACATCTACATAAACGATGGCGCGCCACTCACAACTCAACCAGCCGCCAGCCCCCTTGAAACGGCTAAAGACTTCCTCGACAAATACCAAACATATTCTACAGCTTCTTATTACAGCACATTACGGTCTATGCTGGACAACATTGAAGCTGACAAAAACGTCACAAAAACCTCCCAAAACATAAAGCTTGAAGTCACAGTCACCGCAAACCGCACAGATTTCAGGTGGAAATACTTCTTTAACGGCGTTGAGGCAACATCGAAATGTGTAGCCCTAAATTTTAGACAGGGATTCTTGAAGTATTTTATTGATTCATGGAGCTTCTGGACTATTGGCAGCACGGACCTAAACGTCTCTGAGGAGGAAGCCATAGAAATAGCCATGAACGCAGCAGAAAACTACTCATGGAACGTCAGCATGGGAGGAGACAATCCTCCAGTAACAGTAACCGAATTCACAATAGTGGGGGTAAGTGAAACAACGTTACAGATAGGCAATTACGCTACCAAAAACGAGTCACGTGGCGGAGACCCTTTAACATTGTATCCGGGGTGGCGTGTCAAACTATACTTCGATAAACTTTATCCGGGTCAAGTTTACGGACTGGACATTGGAATCTGGGCGGACACAGGCGAAGTAAATGACATCCGTACACTGATGTATTTAGGAGATGTTCCATACAACGGAGAACCTGCAGACAATGAAGACTCCACTGAGCAGCCCTCAACTGGAGAACCAAACAATAATGACTCAAATCCAGACCTGACAACAATCCTGTTAATAGCATTGTTAGCCTCAATCCTAGCCGTAATTGGAGCAACCATAACCTATTCTAAGCGAAAAAAGAAAAATGCTCATAACCTTAATAGCGAATAGCGCAGAAACTTAAGAATCGGGATAATGCCAATGTTCTACGAAAAATACTTGAAGGCAACCAAAGAGAAAGACAGCTTCATCAACATCAACCTTGATCCGGCGCTGCCAAAACAAAGAAACGAAAACGTTGTTCCAGAAAGATATGTTTCCAAGGAAGATGCAGAGACTCTTCTTAACTTTTCTTTAGACATTATAGAGCAGGTCAGCGATTACTGCTGCTCCATAAAACCGAACACCCAATACTACCTCGGACACACCAATATACTAGAGAAAATCGCAAAAAAGATTCACAAAGAAGGCATGCTCGCGATACTGGACCATAAACTCAGTGACATCGGCTCCACCAACGGCTCCGCCCTATACTGGATCAATGAACTGGGATTCGACGCCTTCACTTTTTCTCCCTTCGCCAGCAACACGCAAAAGACCGTGGAAAAAGCCCACGAAAACAACTTGGGAGTCATAGTTCTCACCCTCATGTCCAACCCAGAAGCAGAAAACCTGATGATCAACACAACGATTGACGGACAACCATACTATCTGCACACCGCAAAAACCGTGAAAGAATCCAAAGCGGACGGCTGTGTAGTAGGCTTAACCTGTTTCGTTGAGGACGAATACATCAAAAATATCCAGAAAGTTGTCGGAGACAGGGTAGTGTTTTTGTTGCAGGGCATAGGTCCGCAAGGGGGACAAGCTAGCAAGATAAGGTATGCTCGTAACCCGTTGGTGAGCCTAGGAAGGGCAGTTATCTATTCTGTTGATCCTCGAAAAGCCGTCAAAAGATACCGTGATATATTCAAGAAATTTATTTGATGATGCGGCTTCAGATTACCTGCATGTATTTTGTTCCTTTCTCCGTAATCCTGTAGATTCCTCGGCTAACCCGCTCAATATACTCCTTCTTCAGCAAATAACGTAGACGATTGTCAAATCTTGTTCTCGTAGCCAAAGAGTGACACGTAGTCAAAACCTTCTTCTCTAAAACCGTCCAACGTATGTGTCCATTCTTGAGGGCAGCGAGGATAACCTTGTCCATCATGTCCTGTTCCTCTCGGCGACGACTCATGACAGCTTCACCACCCCAGGCTTCACAGAAGCATCCGCCAGAGCAGCCCTAGAAATCGCGGAAAGAAAAGTCATGGCACTACAACGCTTCATAAAACGAACATGCGAACGAGAAATCTTCAACCCCCTAATACAGCAGGCAGGCCTCGACCCCGCGAAGGCAAACTGCCGACTAAACTGGGGCAGAGAAAAACCTGAAGTCAAACTCGAAGACCTCATCAGACTAGCCGAGATAAGCGCCACCTCTGAAACCTCATATGTGAGACCCGAAGAGGTGCGGAAAAACCTGATAAAAGCCGGTTTCGAGCTGTGGGAAAACAAACAGTGAAAAAGGGAGACGAAAACTGTGGGATTAGAATTTAAACCGAAACTCTCTGCCATCCTAGCGGTCATCCACGGCACCTCTATTGCATTGGCATACATTGTTACTCAAGGAAACATTACAGCTATGATCCTGTGGTTCGCCGTATCCACCGGCGTAACGGCGGGGCTCAGCTACTACACAGACCACGAGAAAACAGAAAACCAGCCCTAACATTCAACCCCTAAACCAGAACGCTAACAATTTTCCCTCAATTATGGTATTTAGGGTTCAATTTTCTAGAGGTTTTTTCTGGAAAATAGCTTCAGAAGCATTTAAACGTTTAGATCCCTAATTGAGGATTTAAAGGAGCCTTTATCATGCCTGCTGAGACTATTCTGCGGTTACTGGAGAACGGAAAGTGGCATTATCTAAAGGATATAGAAGAGAAAACTCACCTAAACAGTGGCAAGGTTGAGAACGTCACAAAATTTCTGGCAAAATACAACTTCGTCAAACTGGATGAAGCGAAGCAAAAAGTAAAACTTGATCCACCCACGAACAGGTTCCTCAAAAGACTTCGGCAACTGGAAAACGAAGAGAACATTTAACTCTTCTATCAAGCAATCCTTTTTTCTGGATTTCCCTCACTGTTTTTGCTTTCGAAAATTTAGTAATCCTGTTTTCTTATTAATCTGATTTTTTGTGAATAGCCTATAATGTTATACGCTACTTTTTTGCTGTTGTCGGTGCATCTGCCGAAAAGCAGTACCACTTCATCAGAAATAGTTTGTAGATTCATTGTAAACTACAGGGGAGGTGTGCCTCTTCGTTGTGGATGCGCGCTACTGGTTCTATTAATTCAATTTTTATTTTCTTTACGTTTTGAGTCGAATTCTCCCTAATAGTACATAATTTTTAGGACCAGTTTTAAATACATGCACTGAAAAATTAATGGGAGAAAAATGACGAGATTGGTTTGGTGAAAGTAGAAAAATGACGTTAAAAGTTCCTTTACTCAGACCTTATTTTGATTCTGAAGAATTAGAAGAAATTAAGAAGGTCTTGGATTCTGGTTGGGTATCACAAGGTCCAAAAGTAAAAGAGTTTGAAAAGGAAATTACGAAATATCTTGGTGTTAAATATGCTATAGCTGTTACAAATTGTACTTCGGCATTACATTTATCATTACTTAGTATAGGTATAAAAGATGGGGATGAGGTTTTAGTTGCAGATTATACTTTTCCTGCTAGTGGACATGCTGTCTTGTATTGTGGGGCAAAACCCATATTTGTTGATATAGACTTAAGAACATACAATGTAAATCCAGATCTAATTGAAGAAAAAATCACTGAGAGAACGAAAGCAATCATACCAGTACATACATTTGGACAACCTGCGGAAATAGGTAAAATCATGGAAATCGCTAAAGATAATAATTTACAAGTAATAGAAGATGCTGCATGTGCACTTGGTGCTAAATATAAAGGTCACTATGCAGGTGCAATCGGAGATATTGGTTGTTTTTCTTTTCATGCAAGAAAGGGAATAACAACGGGAGAAGGAGGAATGGTAGTTACAAATAATAAAAATTTAGCAGATAAGATAAGAAAACTATCTGTTTTTGGCATGACACCTGCATGGGAAAGAGAAAAAACGGATAAATTTTTCATACCAGAATTCGTTGAGCTTGGATTTAACTATAAAATGAGTGATATTACCGCTGCAGTAGGTGTCGCACAGTTAAGAAAGCTTAAAAACATTATTGAAAGGAAACATAATCTTGCGAAACATTGGAATGAAAAACTTCAAGAAATTAAATTTTTGGAAGCGCCATTTATTAGTAGAAATGTAATACACGTTTTTCAAAGCTATGTAGCTCTTGTTGATAAACATATTGACCGAAACAAACTAGTTGAGATATTAAAGAAAAAGGGTATCCAAACACAGATTGGAACTTATGCATCTCACATTCAGCCTGTATACAATTCTGACCAAAAATGTCCAAATTCATTAGAGATTTTTAATAGAGCCTTAGCGTTACCTATGTATTATACCTTAAAGAGCGATGAGATTGACATGGCGGCGGAAATTCTTAAGGAAACATTGGAGGAATTTGCATGAGTTTGAAAAATGAATTAGTTCTTGTAACCGGAGGTGCGGGATTTATCGGTTCGCATCTTGTAGAAGAACTTGTAGCAAAGGGGTATAAAGTAAGAGTTCTTGATGTATTAAGTCGTAGTAAATTAAAATATATTCAACCACTAATCGATAAAGGAAACGTTGAATTTATTGACGGAGATATTAGGTATAACGATGTAGTTGACAAGTCAATGAAAGATGTAGATTATGTATTTCATGAAGCCGCAACGAACATCAATAGAAGCCAAGCATATCCTGAGGAATCTTTTGATGTGAACTTCAGAGCGTCTCATATTGTCTTTAAAAGTGCTCTAGATCATAATGTTAAAAAGGTAATGTTTGCATCATCAGCATCAGTTTATGGACAACCGAAAACTCTACCCATATCCGAAAACCATGAATTGAATCCAATTACACCATACTGCGTTTCAAAACTCGCAAGTGAACATTTACTTAAGTTCTTTGCTCGTTCTGGTTTAAAATTTATAACCTTCCGATATTTCAACGTTTATGGGTTAAGACAGCATACAGATGCGTATTATACATCCGTAATAATTTTGTTTCTTAAGAGCCTTTTAAATGATAAGCCACCTCTCGTTATGGGAAACGGAGAACAATCAATGGATTTCGTTAATGTGAAAGATGTGGTTAGAGCGAACATAATGGGAATTGAAAGCGATGTTGAAAATGAAATACTCAACATTGGCAGTGGCAAATCTACTAGCATTAGAAAATTAGCTTATATGTTAATCGATATCATGGGAAAGGATGTTAAGCCGAGATTCAAACCAAGAGATGTTATTGTTACTGAAAGAAGAGCAGATATTAGAAAAGCGAAAGATATATTGGGTTTTGAGCCTGAAATTGGTCTTCGAGAGGGAATGGAGGAAGTCGCAGAAGATATTAAGAAACATCCTGAGAGGTATTAATTTAAAAAATAAGTTTAGACGAAAGAACAAAAAGACGGCAAATGATACAAAGAAAAGCTGATTGGAAGTTAGTGGGAGATAAATGGAAAAGCAAGTTTGAGAAAAGGTTGATATTAAGATAGCTTATGTAATTTGTAGTGATGGAAAGTAATCTATGGATTTTGTGAATGTTCATGATGTGGTGGATGCTAACATGTTGACTGCAGAAAGTGATGTTTGGGGTGAGGTTTTCAACGTGAGAAGTGGGACCTCAACTTCGGTTAAGAAACTGACAGAGACAATAATCAAGCTTTTTAACAAGAATTTAGAGCCTGTTTACCAAAAAGAGTTGAAGATTATTGTTCGCAGGCGGCAAGCGAAAATATCGAAGATAAGACAGATGCTTAAGTTTGAGCCGAAAGTCAGTTTAGAATATGGCTTAAGAGAAGTAGCAAAAGACATCACAACCCATCCAAACTACTACTGATAATCAGTTTCTTTATACGAATGCACAGGTGAATAATGATGAAAAGAATATTAACACCAAGTGCGGGTGGTCCGATGGCTGTAAACGTCGCAAAGGCTCTGAGAATAGCCGATGAACCCTTCTTTTTAGTTGGAACAGACTGCGATAAATATCATCTTCAGTTGGTTGTTGCCGACGAAAAAGTACTAGTTCCACCCGCTAAAGAAAAGGATAGATACATCGAGAAGATAAAGGAGATAATAAAGAAATATAACATAGAATTAGTTCTGCCAACATTACCAATCGAAATAAGAACTCTGGCAGAAATGAAAGATGACTTACCTGTAAAGCTGTTTTTGCCAAAAATTGAGATGATAGCAATTGGTCAGGATAAGTGGAAATCCTATGAAATATGGAGAAGAGAAGGATTGCCAGTACCGAAAACTTACTTAATAAACTCCGAAGATGATCTAAGACGAGCGTTCAAGGAGTTGAAAACAAGAAAAGTATGGATTCGAGGCTCGGGTGTTCCAGGCATTAGCTTTCATGAATCGGGTAGGCCTTTTGAAAAGTTTGAACATGCAGCGAATTGGATTGATTATAACGACGGATGGGGAGCTTTTATGGCGAGTGAATACTTAGGGGGCGATGATCTTACGTGGATTAGCCTCTGGAACGAAGGAGAACTTATATGCAGCCAAGGCAGAAGAAGAATCAAGTACTCTGCTTCTCATATTTGGGGAGCTGGTGCGCCTTCTGTCTCGCATACTATAAATAGAGAGGATCTAAATCAGATTGGTCCAAAAGCCATTAATGCCATTGATAAAAGACCGCATGGTGTGATGTTTATAGATTTTAGGTGCGATGAGAAGGGTGACCCAAAGATCACTGAGATAAATGTCGGTAGGTTTGGTACGACCTCTCCAATTTTTTACGCTAAGGCAGGATTTAACATAGTCTATTTGCTCGTTAAGCTCGCATACGGGGAATCTATAAAGAAGGTTCCACGGTTCAATGTTCTGCCTCCTAATCTCTTCTGGATACGAAGACTTGATTGCGGTTTTGTATTAACAGACCTAGAAGGCATTAACAAATGTATAGAATAGATGCAATTATCTTCGACATGGACGGTACTATTCTAAATTTAGGCACCATGAATATGGAACGTGTTCGAAGCGACTTGAATACATTGTTTCAGAAGTATGGGATAAATGAACACTTCAAGCCCGTTCTTCAAAAAATAGCTTACTCCTTACAGGTCTTAAGAGAAAAAGGGTTTTCTGAGAAGCAAGCACAAAAAATCTTAGATACGGCTTACAAGATACTTGATGAATCTGAGGAGAAGGCAGCTTTAGAAGCTCGAGCCGTAGAAGGGGCGCGTGAATTCTTTCTGAAATTGAGCAAATACAAGCTAGGCTTGGTTTCAAGTAATGGAAGAAACTGCGTTTCTACGGCGTTAAAAACCACCGGTTTGGAAAAAGTTTCTTTCCTAGCCATCATTACCAGAGACGACGTAAAACAGCCAAAACCGAATCCGCTGCCCTTAATTTCAGCGATCAAAAAAATAGGATTAAAGCATCCTCCAATCCGACATGTTGTTTATGTAGGCAATCACGTGTATGACCTGATTTGTGGAAAGGAAGCAGAAAAGAAATTAAAAAATGTGAAAGTAACAACAATTGGAATCCGTAGCAAATTCCTTGATCCCAAGAGCCTTCAAGTAAGCAAAAAAACAGATTTTTTCATCAATTCTCTTTCAGATTTAAATTCCATCTTATTTTTGCTTAGCCAGTGATATTTGTCTGCGAATCCCTTGCGTCAATCTTACTTTTGGTACGTGCCCAAGATGTTTTTTGGCTTTACTCATATCACATTGAAGGTCTTTCAATTCTGCAGGGAGCCTACCTTTCTCTCCAGGCTTCGGGTCAGCATATATCTTTTCTACCTTTCCTTTTTTTTCTGTCGTTTCCAGTATTATATCTGCCAAAGCGTTTATGCTTGTTCTTTCGCCAGATCCAGCGTTGAACACTTCACCTCCTATGTGTTCAACTTCCGCGCAGAGGATAAGTTGGTTTACTACATCACTAACGTGCACAAAATCTCTTGTTTGCCGACCATCTCCAAATATGATCAGTGGCTGATTGTTTACCGCCCATTTAATGAATTTTGTCATAACTCTACCAAACCATTCTCGTGGTCCATAAGCCATTGCGATGCGCAGACTAGTCGTCTCAAGCCCGTAAAGTTCAAAAAAATCACGTACATATTTTTCAGCAGCTAACTTACTGACGCCATAGGGCCAATTTGGGTTCAACGGGTGATTTTCATCTTGTGGCAGATATTTAGCTTGGCCATATACGGCACAAGAAGATGTGTAGATAATTTTCTTCACTTTTTCTTTGCGAGAAGCTTCCAGAACATTTAATGTTCCTTCCGCGTTCACCTTTAAATCTTTGATAGGGGCGTTTACTGCACATGATGTTTTTTCCATAAAAGCAGCAAGGTGAAAAACAACATCCACCCCTTTAACGCAATCCCTGACTATGCGCTTATCTAAAATGTCTCCTTTAATTACGTGAAAGTTTTTTCTTTTACTCAGATGTTCAATATTTGATGTAGTCCCTACAGAAAAGTTATCTAACACTCTAACTTCAGAACATTCATTAATTATCACATCTATCAAATTCGAACCAATGAACCCAGCACCGCCGGTTACCAGAACCTTAGCGTTTTCTAAGATTTTTCATCACCCTCTAGTTGCAGTAGCATAAAGTATTGCACCGAGATTCAATTCTTGACCAAGCTTATATAAAGCATCACCTAGTTTAGGGTGCCATATTTCAGACTCCAGCAACATTTGCATTTGTTCGTTTGAAAAAACTTTTAAAAAGAAACTTCCACCCTCAATTTTATGCAATCCGGCTAACGCTATATGCTTAGATAATAATTCGAGTGTGTAAACCCGTTTATGCATGGCATTTATATCCACCTGACTTAAAGCATCTGCTTGTTTAATTAGTTTGATTTTCACCCCGAGTAGGCGATGTAGACTATTTGCGTTAGGAACTTGAATATGAACATATCCATCATCCGCCAGCAACCGTCTAACTTTCTTTAAGGTTTCGACTGAGTCATCGCTTTCTTCAAGAACATTGAATAGAAAGATGTATCCAAACTTTTGGTTAGATTTAGATTTAAAATCCTCGATTTTAGAACAAAAAAATCGTGCGTTAGGAACGTTTTTGCGACTTTCTTCGATCGCTTCTGCTAACGGGTCTACTCCAGTTACATCATCAAAATGGTCACATAATATCTTGGTCAATTCGCCTATGCCGCAGCCAACATCTAAAACTGAAGGATTTTTGGTGCTAAAAACCGATCTTTTTATGGATAGTGCTTTTTTTATTTGATAGAACCCTAATAACGTTTCAAAAGGCATGTCTCTTCTTCTAACCAATTTACTTGTACATTTTGGCATAGGTTCACTCATCTTTTCGAAATGGAAATCATGTTCTAATTGATACTGGCAATTCTAAATCTTAAGGTTCGAATATTAACTTAAGTTTTGCGGTATTTAAATAGGTCATTTAAGTATCACGTCTAATATTTTGTTTACGGGTAGTTTGTCTGCCATCTTGTAGACATATTGGATGAGGTTTTGGAGCAGGTCCTTGAAGGCTTGCCTGCACTCCGCTCCGACGGTCCGATCGGACTGGAGCCTTCTATAGAGTCTGCTCCTGCATATCCTGAGTTTGAGGAGGCTGTACGCTGTGCTCCCGAGCAGCCAGTGCTTCTTGGTGCCCTTTAGGGATCTCAGCTGGCAACTTCCCAAGCCCAGGTTCTGCTTGAACCTCCTGAACTGGTGCCATGAGAACATTCTGCGGAAGAAGCCAGCGTGCTCCTCGACAACGCTTGGAAAACCGATCATAGGCAACATAACAGCATCAACACGAATAAAAGAAGGCAACCCCCTTATAAACCGCAAAACTTGAGAACTTAGTTCTTATATTTTTTACGTTGCGTTGGGCTGAAATCCTGGCTTATTTCATGTTTTAATGCTTCGCGCTCTGCTTCTGTACAGTGTAAACCTTTCAATCTTGCTCTTGCCAACAACTCTCCGACTTTTAATCCGCCGCTATGTAAAGCTATAAGAGGCTTTGGCCCTAAATCAGCCAGTGTCCAACTCATATGCCCCACTTTTGGTTCCTCTTTTGGCAAAAGAACAAAGCTATGCTCACCTAATGATTTTCTGTCTACTTGCCCATTAAGTTGAATAATAGCGGTTCCGGGAGCTAACTCCTTAAGTCTCTTCGTAGAAATGTCTCCGTTTTCGCCGATAACAACATCACGACTTGGATAAGTGTTAATGATCATAGCCTCGCAATCTATCGTCTCATCTTGAACGTTAGTTTCTTTCAAGCTATCACCGATTTTTGTTCCACCTAACTGTCTAACTTCTTCTTCCTCTGCTTTCGTCACACAAAGAACTTCGGCACCAACCGCAGACAGAGTCTTAACAATGTTTTTTCCAAATCTGTTATTGCCTACCAGAACAATCTTAGATCGAAAAACTTCTACCTCTGCTTCGTACAACTTTTTCAGACACAGATGACCAACGTAATCGAAAATTCTTAAGGCTTCATGTTCCTCATTTGTTCCCAAGACTGGAACTCCTTTCTTCCAACATTCGTGTAAGTCCAGATCTTGTTCCCTAAACTCCCAAGTCTCATACATTAAAGGTATCACAGCTGTAGGTTTCAAGCATGGTATAAAATTTTTGTCAATAGGTCTCAAAAAACCCAGATTCGTCACAATGTCCGCCTTTTCTATCAAAGCAGGCTTCAAAACATCAAATATCTCTATTTTCCCCTCTACACCAAGATAATCGGCAAACAACAAAGTATTCTTTATCACATCCTTCGATTTACCATATCGAGAATCTTCAGTCACAGCAATAACTTTTTCAGCATTAGCCAATGCTGCAACTAACGGAGTAAAAATGTAATTTCCAGTAGCCGCTTCGGTCAAAACGACTAAATGTGACAAGTCAAGATCTAAATCTGCTATGAATTTCTTAATGAGTTTCTCAATTCTGGAAAAGGGGGCTACTCCTGTTTTTTTTCGATTTTCCTTTTCCATTTGGGCGTCATCGCTCATGTGTCTCCCTCTTTTATTAACAGTACACCTAAGGTATCTATTATTTAGCGTTAATATTCTTTGGTTAAAAAAGTCTGTTTAGAATCTCTTCCCTGACTTCAGATTCGCCTTCAATTTTGACTGGTTTGTCGTACTTTTCTCATGGTTCCGTACGCGTTAACCTTCAACCAAAGAGAATCTATCTGAATTGGAAAAGGAAAAGAAAAACAAAAAAGAAAAGATGATTTAGCCCCGTTTTCAAGCATAGCCGCCCTTTAGTTTGTGGTAAACGGTTTCCCATTGTTTCATAATTTTTCTCATATCGAAAATCCCTAAAGCAGCTTTCCTCGATTTCTCTCCAATCTCTTTTCTAAGCTTCTCATTACTCAAAACATAAACTATCTTTCTAGCCAAATCTCGATGATCCATTTGTTTATACAACAAACCGTGAAAATGGTCAATCGATCTTATGCCAATATTATCGCTGAGAACGCAAGAGGTTCCACAGGACATAGTCTGTCTTGTAGTTTGTCCTATTCCTTCTGCCCCACGAGCCACTACAACATTTCCGAACTCGTCGGGTCTATAATCACAAATAGTATCAACGTACACATCTACACTTGCTAAATACGCTGGCATCTCCGCTTCAGGAACACGCCCTATAAAAACCATGTTTTCGTAAACTTCTAATCTTCTAGCCAACTTTTTCAATTTAGGTTCGAGGGGGCCGCCTCCTAACATAACAAACTTCACATTTTCAATTCTCTTCAACACCAAAGGAACAGCCTTGACAAACAATTCTACATTGTAAAGTGGTCTCCAATACCTAGCACAAAGCACTGAATACGCGTCATCTATTCCCAGTTTTCTTCGCAGAGATTGGGATCTAGCTTTCGGTGAAAACCGATTCGTGTCAACCCCCCATTGTTGCATAAATATCTTCCTCGGATCACATCCCAGCTCAATCAATCTTTTCTTCCCTAATTCAGTATCAATCTGAACGAGGTCAGCCCTTTCAAACGCAAACCTAATAAGAAGTTTTTTGATTCGTGATCGTTCAGGATCGGTCGCTATGTCGCTTCCCCATGGGCTTAAAATAAGAGGATGGAAACCAGACAAAGCACCGCATAGCCCGTAATTCGTTATGTAATGTGCGTGTAAGACATCTGGATTGATTTTTCTAACTGTCTTCCTTATCTTCCATGCCCTTAAAGGAAAACTAGCGTACGCGAGAAAATATGCATTGCGCGCAAGAGAAAATCTTAATTCATGAATTTTTACACCTTTGATAGGCTTCGCCGTAGAAGTTATCAGATGAACATCATATCCTTTACCTACAAAATACCTTAACCATCTCTTAGTATGGACACTTTCCCCATCCGCTAAAAAAGCCAACCTAACATTATCAGTCACCCATTCCACCCGCCACATTTACTACCAAAAGATAACCAAATAGCACTAAATAAAAACTTGTGCAACACGTGACAATCGAAGGTTCTACCACCAGATACATACTTTAGAACAAATGGAAAACAAGGCTTACTTAAAGTTTCAATTAGGGATTTAAAGCCAAATAGCAGTCTTGAAGCAAATAATGAACATGATACAAATCACCCTTCGCCCTAAAAATCCGTCAAGCAACTCCCAAAGTTTTGTCAAAGAAACGTCTAGACCTTTTTAAATGCACTACATCAATGTAACTGGGCAGATATTTAATCAATGTCTCTCCGACAAACGCACAATCGTTAATCATCACAACCTTCATGGTCCTGCTTTCACATCCAACCCTTGAAGCATGCGTCTTATACCATAGGTTACCAAAGTCCTTAAGCTGTTCATAATTTCACTGAATATCTTATCTGCAGTCAATACTTAAAACTGTGCGCGAGTGCCACTCAATGTAAG
>Ga0307430_1001575_pt1 | contig 16454 bp, 12 predicted proteins | sample SalMarWE160130MG_FD_202159 | JGI IMG/M metagenome (GOLD analysis project Ga0307430, IMG submission 202159) | Salt marsh sediment microbial communities from the Plum Island Ecosystem LTER, Massachusetts, United States - WE1603-130 | ecosystem: Environmental > Aquatic > Marine > Intertidal zone >... | reverse complement strand
CCATATCATTCTTGATAGCAAACTGTATATTTAATAGACCTTTAACTTTTAGTTCTTTTGATAGTGCTTGTGTATATTCTCTTATGGTATCAATTACCTCATCGCTTAAAGTATGAGGTGGAAGCACGCAAGCCGAATCTCCTGAATGGACACCTGCTTCTTCTATATGCTCCATAATACCACCTATTACTGTTAGCTCTCCATCCGAAACCGCATCAACATCTACTTCCACAGCATCTTCTAAGAATTTGTCTATTAAGATAGGGTAATCTTGGGAAGTATCTTGGGCCTCTTTTACAAATTCATCCAGCGATGCCTCATCATAAACTATCTTCATCGCTCTGCCGCCTAATACGTATGATGGTCTTACTAATACAGGATATCCTATTTTTTTAGCAATTTTCTTTGCTTCTTCTTTTAAGGTGGCAGAACCGTTGGCTGGCTGATTTATCTTTAGTTTCCTTATCAGCTTGGCGAATTTGTCTCTGTCTTCGGCTCTGTCAATCGACTTAACAGATGTACCAACTATCGGTACACCTACATCTTCTAACTTCTTGGCTAAATTAAGAGGGGTCTGACCACCAAATTGGACAATTACCCCATCGGGCTTCTCTTTGTCCACGATGTTCATAACATCTTCAAAGGTTAGGGGTTCAAAATAAAGCTTATCAGAGGTATCATAATCTGTTGAGACTGTCTCTGGGTTAGAATTAACCATAATAGTCTCATAGCCCAGTTCTTTAAGGGCAAATGAAGCGTGGCAACAACAGTAATCAAATTCTATACCCTGACCTATCCTGTTAGGCCCACCACCTAATATCATTATTTTTTTCTTTTTGGAGACTCTGGCTTCATCTTCTACTTCATAAGTTGAATAATAATAAGGCGTATATGCTTCAAACTCTGCGGCGCAGGTATCTACCAGTTTAAAAGTAGCTTCTATGCCGAGCTTTTTTCTGTGGTTCCTAACAAATAATTCATCTAATCCAATAAGTTCCGCAATCTGACTGTCGCTAAAACCATATTCCTTGGCCTGTCTTAATAGCTCCTTATTAATAGCTTTCCTCTTCGAACATCCAAGTCTTATCTCGTTTTCCAATTTTACCATATCATTTATGTTACTTATAAACCAGGGATCTATCCCGGTAATCTCTGAAATCTCTTCAACGCTCATCCCTTTCTGCAGAGCATACTTTATGTAAAATACCCTGGAGGCATTCGGCTCTTTGAGCCTTAGCATAAGCTTATTATCGGCAACCTCTTTATAATCCTTTTTATTGTCTAGACCCCAGTGTCCAATCTCCAAACCTCTCAGGCCCTTCTGAAGCGCTTCTTTAAAGGTTCTACCGATTGCCATTGTCTCACCTACTGACTTCATGGAAATCCCTAAAATATCTTCTGCTTCGGGAAATTTTTCAAATGTAAAGCGAGGAATCTTAACCACACAATAATCTATGGTAGGCTCAAACGAGGCTGGAGTCTCTTTGGTAATATCATTCCTTATTTCATCGAGTGTATAACCTACTGCCAGCTTAGCAGCAAACTTTGCTATGGGAAAACCTGTAGCCTTACTGGCTAGAGCCGAGCTTCTTGATACCCTTGGGTTCATCTCTATAACAACCATTCTGCCATTTTTTGGATTTACAGCAAACTGAATATTTGAGCCACCTGTCTCAACTCCAACCTCCCGTATTATGGCAATAGCCGCGTCTCTCATCTTCTGGTATTCTTTATCAGTTAAGGTCTGCGCCGGGGCTACTGTTATTGAGTCTCCTGTATGAATACCCATAGGGTCAAAATTTTCTATTGAACAGACGATGACTACGTTGTCCTTTAAATCTCTCATAACCTCAAGCTCATACTCTTTCCAGCCAACAATAGACTCCTCAATTAGAATTTCACTAATCATACTGTTCTTTAGACCCAAATCGGCTATTTTCTCAAACTCCTCTTCTGTTGTGGCTATGCCGCCACCTGTTCCGCCGAGAGTAAAGCTTGGCCTGATGATAACCGGAAGCCCTATTTTCTTTAAAACACTTTTTGCCTCCTGCATATTGTAGGCCAAGGCACTCTCAGGCAAATCCAGACCTATTTTTTGCACCGCCCTTTTAAAATATTCCCTATCTTCAGCCTTCTTTATGACATCACAATTAGCACCTATCATCTTTACCCTATATTTATCCAGGATGCCTCTTTCTGCGAGCTTAATAGCGGTATTTAAGCCTGTTTGCCCACCCAATGTGGGAAGAAGCGCATCTGGCTTTTCCTTTTTAATAATCTTCTCTAAAACGTCAGTGGTTATGGGCTCTATGTAGGTAGCGTCAGCCATCTCAGGGTCAGTCATTATCGTTGCCGGATTTGAATTAACAAGCACAATCTCAAATCCTTCTTCCTTTAAGGCTTTGCAGGCTTGTGTCCCTGAATAGTCAAACTCACAGGCCTGACTTATTATAATTGGCCCTGAACCAATGATTAGAATCTTCTTTATATCAGTTCTTTTAGGCATTTTTTAATCTGTTATTCCCCATTAAATCAACAAACTCCTTAAATAAGTACTCGGTATCGTGAGGACCAGGGGAGGCCTCAGGATGAAATTGCACTGAAAATAGAGGCAGCCTGCGATGCTTCATTCCTTCTAAGGTATTGTCATTAAGATTAATGTGGGTTATTTCAATATCTTCTTTATTCAAAGATTCTATATCTACACAGAACCCGTGGTTCTGAACTGTAATAGAGATTTTACCTGTTCTTAAATCCTTGACAGGATGATTTGCGCCATGATGGCCAAATTTAAGCTTATAGGTCTTGCCTCCAAAAGCCAATCCTAATATCTGATGTCCCAAACAAATCCCAAATACAGGTAATTTACCTATTAATCCTTTTACAGTTTCTACCACATAACTAACCCCTGCGGGGTCCCCTGGACCATTAGATAGCACTATGCCATCTGGCTTCTCAGCGAGAATCTTGTTTGTATCTGTATAATAAGGCACAACATTGACCCTGCAATCATTCTCTGCTAATTTCCTTAAAACGTTAAATTTTACTCCACAATCAATAACTACTACTTTATATTTGCCCTCTTCATTCCAGTGCTGGATTCTATTGGATGTAACCTCCTTAACCAAATCCGTGCCAACCAGACCGGGTGATTCTCTTGCCTTTTCAACTAAGCGTTTGCCATCTAATTCCCTGTCAGAAATAGCCGCCTTCATTGCACCCTGAAGTCTGATACGTCGTGTAAGTGCGCGCGTATCTATGCATTCTATCCCCAAAATATTGTATCCCTTTAGATATTCGTCCAAGTTTTCTTGTGCACGCCAGTTACTGGCAATGCGGCTATATTCTTTAACCACAAAGCCTTCCACAAATGGCTTTCTTGATTCAATATCTTCAAGATTTACACCATAGTTGCCAATGAGAGGATAGGTCATAGTCACAATCTGACCTTTATAGGAGGGGTCGGTTAAGATTTCTTGATAACCGGCCATACTGGTATTAAAAACCACCTCCCCAGTTCTTTCTCCCGAAGCACCAAAGGATTTCCCCTCGAATATTGTTCCATCTTCTAAAGCAAGGATAGCCCGCATATTCTTCCTCTATTATGACGAGATTCTTTCCAAATTTTTCCTCGCTTCCACCGCATCCATCCTTGCAACTATCTCATTAGGTAAAACTGCGTTTATTCCTTACTTAAGTCATAGAGAGGTTAGTTCCCAGATCTTTCCATCGGATTTATTGGTTAAGAGGTTCACAAATGAACATTCGTATGCTTAGGGAAAAGTATCCCAACCCCAAAGAGGCTCAGTTACAGCTAAAACCACGATGCCAGATAAGAAGAGGTGGATGAAAAAGCTGCCCTTTTATCCTCTCCAATGTTTCTTTTTCATAGATAAATTCAGGGCTCAGAATTTGGTGCATTTTCTTAACATGCTGTTGCAATAAACTACGGTAATAAATCATAATGTCATTGTCCAGTCTTCTTAGAGTATCAGTCAATGCTTCGTTGTTCTCAGCTTTTATAATGAGGTCTATGTCTGAAGTAAATCCTGCTGTGTCTTCCACCGTGCTTCCTGTAAGATATACCTCTTCTAGCTCTTGATGATGCATACCCAGAAACGCACAAATCCCCTTGCTTATGGCATACCTGAAAGTGCTATGAACCCAACTATCCTCCTCAAGCAACAGGTTCACAACACTCTCTCTATCTTTGAGGTGTGGGTTTTTCCCCGCACAAAAATCAAGTGCTTGCCGGATTAACTCCCATACCATAAATGATGATTTTCCTCCACTAATCGCTAAAAACATTCTCTAGCTCCTTTGTTAATCGAGAAGTTCCTGTACTTCTTCCTTATCAGCATCCATAACAAAGGGAATACCGGAAATCTCTGCTGCTTCCCTCGTAAGGGCAAAAAGGTCATCTCTATCAATACAACTCAGATTGAACTTCCTTGCTCCAGCCATCAGCTGTTGCAAACCTGCCTTAAGTCTACCATAGTAGGTGCATACACCAATAGCACCGGCTGGAATGCGCTCAAAGTCTTTACCGTATTTTCCCCTCAATTGTGCTGCCTCCATGAAGATCCGGTCTACTGTATCTCCGTATTTTCTAATTCCTCGGGGGATCCTGCCCTTCTTTATAGCCCCTCCGATAGTATTACCCACCATAGCTGCTGTCATGCTGGAGCGACCCAGGCAGACTGCTTTGATAAAAGGAGCCCCCAGAGAAATTACTTTAAATATGTGGTCCTCCAGAGAGAGACCTCCAGCCATAGCACAGGCAGGAATAAAAGATCCTTTTTCCTTCAACCGAGAAAGAAACTGGTATAAAAGGCATTCCAGATAGACCGTAGGTATACCCCACTCATTCATCATGCGCCAAGGGCTCATTCCTGTCCCTCCACCAGAGCCATCAACCGTTAGAAGATCAATTTTAGCATCAGAAGCGCAGCGAACAGCGCGAGCAAGATCTGCGGGTCGGTAGGAACCGGTTTTAAGAGTGATATATTTGGCTCCCAAGTCTCTTAATCTTTCCACCTCGAGGAAAAATTTTTCCTGTTCCACCATCCCTAGCCGGGAGTGTCGTTCAAACTCCTTAAAATCACCATTTTTGAATGCGTTCTGCACAGTAGAGTCCTCAGGATTGGGAAAAACCACATAACCTTTTTTCTTTAATTCCAAAGCTCTTTTCAAGCTTCCCAATTTGACCTCTCCTCCTATACTTTTTGCTCCCTGCCCCCATTTAATCTCAATTGCCTCTACTCCTAATTTACCAATTACGTACTCGGGAACACCTAATCCACCATCTTCTACGTTATACTGAACCACAGGTGTTCCATCTCCATCCTGCCATTCTCTGAAGATTCTGATTCTTCTTTCCATCTCTGGTGAGCTTACTATACGGCCATTTCTAATTTCACTATGAGGGTCCATGGCACAGACATTTTCTCCCACAGTAACTACGGTCCCACTAATAGCAGTCCCTACAGCCATGGATTCCCAGTGAACACGGCCTATCTCAGTGGAACCCAATGCGCCAGTAAAAAAGGGAACTCTGAGTCTAATCTTGTCTCCAGCTCCTATTTGTGTAGTGACATCAACTGCGGAGAAGATAGCCCTATCTGAATCTGGTTCCATCCCATAAGCACCCACACAGCTCCCCTGAATATTGAAGTGAGAAAAATCCACAGGATAATCTTTTTCCGATCCGGCTGTTATTTTGCTAAAGGGTTGAGGATAAAGAACTTCTCTTCCCCTGAGAGCTGAAATACCTACTTCGCAGTAGCCAGGGCACCCGTCAAGGCAGGTCACACATAACCCCGAACCGGGAGCGCTCTTTACCCTATTCTTGGTTAAAGTTGCTGGACTTGCATTCGGTTTGCTAAAAGACATTTGTTTTATCTCCTTTTCTATTAAATTATTTTCTTACTGTCTCTCTCCTATAAGTTCACTCTCCTGCTTCTTTTCCATCACCTCCTACCTTTGGGCACCCAATAAAAAAAGGCGCCTATTTTCATAGACGCCTTTGTCTTTTAGCAACACCTCTTTGTGACGCTGGTCTTTCTATTACTCAGCTATATTTATATGCCATACAATATACAGATTCCTTTCGCTTTTTTAAGTTTCGACACCCAAAAAACAAACAAAGGCGTTCCTTGTTACGGAACGCCTTTGTTCTTTTTGATACTAACTTTGTATCAGTATTCTACTTTAGCAATCTTCGCTAAAGTAAGTAATATGTCGTTTGTTTGGTAGAATTATATCATAGGATTTGAAATTGTCAAAATCTCCCACTCTTTTGGCTATAATGATACTGTGCGTTTCCTAGAGAATGACTACAACAAGCATTATTATTTCTTTTTTCAAAACCTTACTTAATAGCAATCCAAAGAAATTCTTCAAATAGCGATACTGAAATTTAAACCCAACCACGAAGTTTCATTGCTTCAACCACACGTTCAACAGCAATAACATAAGCAGCCTGTCGCATATTTATGTTGTATTTCCTGGAAGTGTTTAGTACGGAGTAATAAGCAACGGTCATTTTCTTGTCTAAACGATGGTGAACTTCTTTTTCGTCCCAGTAGTCCATATAAAAGTTTTGCACCATCTCAAAATATGAAACTGCTACTCCGCCGGCATTGCATAAGAAATCAGGTATTACATGAACACCATTTTTATATAGAATATCATCCGCTTTTGGTGTAGTCGGGCCATTGGCTAATTCAGCATCAATCTTAGCTTTGACGTTCGAAGCATTCTTTTCTGCGATCACATTTTCCAAGCCTGCAGGAATAAGTATATCTACTTCCAGTTCCAAAAGGTCTCCATTGGAAATAGCTTTAGTATTTGGGAAATTAATCACTGAACCTGTCTTAGCCTTATGTTCACGAACCGCCTCTGGATCAAGCCCCTGCCTATAGAATATACCCCCCTTACTATCACTAACAGCTACTATTTTACAGCCAAAAAGAGATTTAGCAAGATATGCTGCATAATATCCAGCATTCCCATACCCTTGCACAGCAACAGTAGCTTTCTTAAGATCTATACTACATTCCTTGGCCGCCTCACGAATGGTATACCAACCACCCCGTGCTGTTGCGTCGTCTCGTCCAGCAGAACCACCAAGACTAAGTGGCTTACCAGTAATAACACCAAATTGATTCTTCCCAGCAATTTTTGAATACTCATCCATCATCCAAGCCATAACTTGAGGATTTGTATAAACATCAGGGGCAGGAATATCTTTATCAGGACCAATGAACTGCCACACACCTTGTATATACGCCCGGCTTAAACGTTCTAATTCAGCTTGGGACATTTCTTTAGGATTACAGACAACGCCACCTTTTGCTCCTCCAAGAGGTAAATCGAGGAGGGCACACTTCCATGTCATCCAAGCAGCAAGTGCCCGCACCGTATCAATTGTTTCATTCGGATGAAATCGAATTCCCCCTTTTGTTGGACCTTTTGCATCATTGTATTGAACCCTAAATCCCCGAAATACACGGATTGTACCGTCATCCATACGAACTGGCAACGATACGTGAAGTTCACGCATCGGAACTCGAAGAATTGCATTTACATCGGGGTCTAACTTTAGAATCTTTGCACACTCATCTAATTGCCATTGTGCAACTTCGAATAGGTTAGGTTTTGACATTTCTTATACCTCTTTCACTTCCATTTCCAATCTTAATCCAAATATTTCTCTATCCTTGAATATATCTCTTAAGAGGCAATTTCGCCTAATCATATAATAGACACTCTCACTGGACAGTGGGAATTCCTTATTCATTCATCATCCGCCAGGCGCTCGTGCCGGTCCAGTCACCAAATAAAAAAAGGTGCCTATTTTCACCTAGACACCTTTGTCCTTTAGCAACACCCCTTCGTGCTGCCAAGTTTACCCCGTTAGATAGCAAACATCTAACAGGGTTTACCAGATTGTTTTAAATTATACCACAATTATTTTGGTTGTCAACTATTCTTTTCTGAACAGCCTCAACACCTTGGCCTTACAACAATCCCACCCCTGAGCGGGGAGATTTCCTTATCTCTTAATCGAGCTTACCCAACCGGATTTCCAGATATCTTCAGACTTTACCTCACCCAGTCGAAGTACCCTAAATTGTAAAGAAACTTAAGGACGATGACCCCGATGGCCATGAAAACTACCCAGGAAAAGTAATATCTCACATAGGCTCCTCTTAATCTTTTGTTGAGCATCGCCCCCAACTGTGAACCAATGAGTGAACCAGCCAAAATACCGACTACCAGAATAAAATTCACATTTCCTTTAAAAAAATGAGTTAAAGCTCCGTAGCCTGAGGTAAAGATAATCTGAAAAAGGCCGGTTCCCACAGCCACACTGGTAGGAACCCCAAAAAGATAGATAAAAGCAGGAGTTATAATAAATCCTCCCCCCACCCCCAAAAGTCCAGAAAGGATTCCCATGAGAAAACCAATCACAATTATAATCCAAATCGAGATAGAGTTTATCCTGGAGGTGGGCAAAGAAATAAGAGGGGGAGCATCCATCTTTTGAATCTTCTTGGAAATCCTGGTGGCGACTATTCCTCCTCGGGGAGGTCTCTTTTTAGCTTTTCTACTTTCCAAAAACATAAAGGTCCCCACCACCAGAAGAAGAACGATATAGATAAATGTCATCCATAGATACATCTTCCCAACCAGATGATTATGAAGAGTAATGGATCCTAATTCCCTTAATCTTACCAGAACTCGTGCACCCAATTCTGCTCCTCCTAAAGAGCCTACCAGAATAAAAAGGGCAAGTTTATAATCTATGTGCCCGTAGCTTCTGTGTTTTAGACTTGCCGTAGCGCTAGTCCCCACCATCTGAGCCAGGCCACTACCGACGGCAATATTGTAGGGAATACCAAAGACTGCGTTAAGCATAGGAGTCATCAAAAATCCACCCCCTACCCCAAACAATCCTGAGAGAACCCCAATAACAAACCCAAAGCAAATTAAACCAAGAAAAATAATGATTCCATTATCTCCGGGTAAAAATGTAGTTAAAATAGCCATTTATTTACCTACATGCCAAACAACATTATATCAAAAAAGCCTAATTGGTGAACATTTTCCTACTCCACCAAAAGTGGGGTACAGCCGGGCTCACCCTTTAATCTCCTTAAGAACTCTGGAATCTTGCCGCCGGCATCGGCAATTGCCAGATCTTTCATCCGCTTACAGATATGGGGATGATCTTGGGCAATATTTTTTTTCAGTTTCGGATCAGCCTCTAAATCATAAAGAAGGGGGCTTTCACCCCAAAGATAAGCATTATACCAATAGCGTCTGTCACGCACCATAACAAACGGTCCCCAGCCACAGGTAACATGATCATATATCTCTTTTCCTTTACCTAAAGCCAAAGACCAGATGTCTTTGCCATCCATGGGCCTCTCTGGCTCCATTCCCAATCGAGCAAGGATAGTGGGAGGTAGGTCATAGTTATAAATCAAGCTCTCACAGGTTGTGCCAGAGCCTTCTTTAGCAGGATGGTGGATCATTAAAACCAAATCGGCGATCTCCCGGGACATGGGATGGCCTTGTTTTCCTACTAGATTATGTTCACCAATACAGTGGCCATGATCGGATATCACGGCAATGAGCGTATTTTCCATGAGGTTTAAATTTCTCATCTCTTCCAGAAAATAGCCCAGCCAACGATCCACTAAGGTCACCTCTCCGGCATAGTTGGCCCGGAGACGTTTTAATACCCGGGGGTTAAGTTGATCAGCTCGGCCATAAAGGGAGGACAGAAAATCAATGGTATCATCATGGGGATCGTAGATTTTTCGATAATAAATAGGTGGATCCCAGGGCTCGTGAGGATCAAAAGAATCAAGGACGAGGAAAAACTTTTCCGCATCTTGATTTCGCTCCAGCCACCTAACTCCTTCTCTAAAGACCTGGGCGGGGAAGTAATCCTCTTCACAGTTTCTATCAGCGACATTAGGTAGGTACCTACCAATGAAATCTGTAAATTTTCCTCCCAGTCCTCTTTCCCCTTTCCTTAAATTTTGGGGGATGTATCTTTCAATCTCTTCCCGGGATGGATAAGGTCCTGAGCGATAAGGGTCGTGTTCCTGGCCTCTTATCCAGGTCCATTCATCAAAACCGCGATGAAAATTCCCCGAGGGCTTAAACTGATGATACGTATCAGTTATGAAGGCTGTGCGGTAGCCATGGCGCTGCAGAATTTCAGCAATGGTGTCTCGTTCCTCGAAAACAGGCCCCCAGCCAGGTGAACCAATAAAAAGGTTACCCTTGTAAGCCTTATGATCCAGGAAGGGAAAGACACGGCAACCAGTCTGTAGAACTCTTCGTACCTGTAGAGTGGGAAGTGATCCCGGATAAGCATGGGTGAAGAGTACTGACTCCTCAGCTAAAGAGTCAAGATAAGGTGTCTTAATCCACTTGTTTCTATAACAGCCCACATGATCCTGCCTCAGGGTATCGATAATTATGAGCACTACATTCATCCCATTTCCTCCTCCTATGGTTTTTTAAGTTTTATCCCTGCTGTTTTTTATTAGAGAGCATCATCACGTCTAAAGAATAACCGCCAACTTTTCTCAGTGGCGGTCAAATCTTCAAAAAGAATAATCTGGATTGAGTTCTAGTGAATTTTCTCTAACATAGCAAAGAAGAGAAGGAAAGCAAGCCTATTTCTTCATAAGCGGATGAACAAAAAATATTGGCAGAATCGGTTATCTAAGTTACAATGAGTGCGGTGTAAATCAGCGAGTTTCATGGCAATAAAAGTGAAAGATACGGAAAGATATATTATTAAGATTATCCATTTGGGGAGGGCTGCTAAAGGAGCAGAGAGGTACATTCAGTGCCCCTTACCCGTTCTCTATCTCTCTGCTTAAGATTATGGCTTCGGCTACCTCACGCATGGATTTACGGGTATTCATGCTCTGCCTCTGGATTCTTCGGTATGCTTCCTCTCCAGAAAGCCCTAGCCTTTGCATTAAAATATCCTTGGCCCGTTCTACCAGTTTGCGGGCTTCAAGCTCTTCTTGAATCACCCTTGTCTTTACCATCAGTTCTGTATTCTCGATGGCAATGGCAGCCTGATTGGCAACCGCGGTGAGAACATCTACCTCCATTTTAGAGAATTTATGGGGCCGGGAGGTATAGCAGTTGATCACTCCAATAGTCCGACCCTTAACGCTCAAGGGAACACATAGAAGTGATTTTAGACCCTCTTTTTTAGCTATATCCTTATACTTATACTCTGCCCTCTTTATAACATCAAATACAGCAATGGGCCTACTCTCTTTTACCACCTTACCAGCAATACCCTCTCCCACCTTCAAGGGAGGCTTCTTGTTGTACTCTTCACTGATGCTCTGAGTAGCTCTGATAATCAGCTTTTCGTCTTTTTCGTCCAACAACATTAAAGAGCAGATTTTAGAATTCATTACCTGAGCTGTCACAGTAACAATTAGTCTTAAGATATCCTCAAGGTAAAGATCAGAGGATATAGCTTTGCTTATTTTGGAAAGAGCCTCTATCTTTTCCACATAAGAAGGAGACTCTCTATTTCCCGTAGGGAAATTTTTGGATTGTCGCATTTTACTTTTTTACAAGATAAGATTAATCCATTTTAAATACGGGAACCGGGGACCTTTTATGTTCGGCTCTTTTCTTTAACTCCTTTACCCTGGCCAGCATCCGGGGGGGAAGAGAATCCGTTTTACCCGATTCTATGGCCAAAATAATTCTATCTAGATCCGAGTAGCTCAGGCCTATTTCTCCTTCATCGGTTTGTTCTTTCCACAACCCAGCACTTGGCGTTCTTTTTATTATCTCATCCGGAATTCCCAAACTTACAGCCAGCTCCCTCACCTGGGTCTTCAAAAGATCTCCTAGAGGAAGGATATCACATCCTCCATCCCCATATTTGGTAAAATAACCTATGAGGATTTCACTTTTATTTCCTGTCCCGGCCACTAAATAACTCAAATGATTGGCAAAATAATATAGAGTGGTCATTCGCAGTCTCGGTTTCAAATTGGCCAAAACTAGCTTCTCGGCGGAAGGGAGGATTTCGAGGAATCTGTCGTAAACAGGGTCAAGAACTATGTGTTCTGTCCTCATATTCAACTTTTTAGCCATTAAGCCAGCGTAGTGCTCATCCAAAAATTCACTATGGCAGGGTATAATCAGCCCCAGCGCTTTGTCTTTCATGGCCATCCTGGCCAAACAGGCAACTACCGAGGAATCTACCCCTCCACTCAGACCAACTACTACACCCTCAGCCCCTGCCTCCTGGACCTTTTCCCTAATCCAGTTAGATACCCGATCTTCTAGCTTCATTTTTATCCAGTGCTTAAACCATCAAAATCACATGTTCTCCTTCAATTTTTGATAGGTCTTGCGCAAAGACTCTGAGATTATCTTGGTATTTGAAATAAGAGGCATAAAATTGGTGTCCCCTTTCCAACGGGGAACCACGTGAAGATGTAAATGACCGACTATACCTGCCCCGGCTACACTTCCCAGATTCATCCCCACATTGAAACCCTCAGGGCGTAAAACCTTCTTAAGTAGAGTTATCATCCGGGAGAGAATCTCCATCATATCCCTTGCCTCATCACCCTCTAAATCCTCAACTGAGTCAATGTGCCGATATGGAGCTATCATGAGGTGACCATTGTTGTAAGGATAGGCATTAAGCATCACCAGACACCTTTTTCCCCTGAGGAGAATGTAGTTATCCTCGTCCTTCTCTTGCTTGGGTTTTTCGCAAAATATGCATTTACCCTCCTTTTCACCCAGGATATACTCAATTCGCCAGGGAGCCCATAGTCTCTTCATCTGATGACCCACCAATTGCTCATTTTATGGCTAACCTAGTATAATTATTGAGTTTTGTCAACCTTGACATCTAAAATATCCCCTATAAAATAGAAAATAAATTGTGGGTTTTCTTTTGTGCATAACTCACAAGATGAGCCTGGAGCGTGAGTTTGGGTGAACAAGGGGAGTGCCTTAATAAGATCTTTTTCTTAATCCTGAAGGGTTTTTAGTTATCCACAGGTGTGGATAACTCTGTGATTAACTTCTGACGGTGAAAAGAGTTTTTTCGATGACCGATCGAGAGAAAAGCGTCTGGGAAGAACTTCTATCCAAGCTAGAGAAAAAACTCAAGCCACAGAACTTTAAGACCTGGTTTAAACCCACCCAATTATATTCAGTTACCTCAGAAAAGCTGACCATTATGGTTCCCAATGATTTCTTTAAAAAATGGCTAGATAGGTACTATATGGGAATGATAAGAAGAGAGATTGCCAAGATTAGCGGGCATGAAATGGAGGTAGATTTTATTCTTCCCCCAAAGTACAACAGTATTAAAAAGAGAAAAAATGTTAGCTTTAAGAAAAAACGTTCTGTTTCCCGGTTAAACCCTAGATTTTACTTCAATAGCTTTGTGGTAGGAAATAATAACCGATTAGCCCATGCGGCGGCTCTGGCAGTAGCTCAATCTCCTGCGCGTGCTTACAACCCTTTGTTTATCTATGGGAAGGTGGGGTTGGGAAAGACTCACCTCTTGCAAGCTATCGGTCACTATATTACGGAAAACAGTGAATTAACCTTTACCTATCTATCTTCTGAACAATTTACCAATGAATTAATAAATGCCATTAGGGATGATAAAACAACTGCTTTTAGAAGAAGGTACAGAAATACCGATGTTCTGCTGGTGGATGATATTCACTTCCTGGCCGGGAAAGAGAGAACTCAGGAGGAGTTTTTTCATACTTTTAATGCCTTACATGAAGCCCATAAACAGATAGTTCTTTCGAGTGATAGACCCCCTATAGAGATTCCTACCTTAGAGAAAAGGCTTCAATCACGTTTTGAATGGGGCCTTATTGCTGATATTCAGTCTCCAGACCTAGAAACGAGGATTGCTATTTTAAAAAAGAAAGCAGAAATCGAAAATATGGAGCTTCCTGATGAAGTGGCTACCTTTATTGCTGAGAGAATAAAAACTAATATTCGTAAGCTAGAGGGCTGTCTGGTAAGAATAACTGCTCATTCCTCTCTATTCAAAGAAAAAATAGACATGAATTCAGTTAAGGAAATCTTAAAAGGCATTCTTCCTGAAGAAAAACCCAGACCGATTACGGTAGAGTTGGTCCAAAAAATAGTTAGTAAATACTATAAGATTAAAGAATCAACAATTAAAGGGAAAAAGAGAAGTAGATCTATTGCTTTTCCCAGACAAATAGCTATGTACCTGTGCCGGGAGCTCACCGAGGATTCTTTTCCAGAGATTGGAGCAAAGTTTGGTGGCAAAGATCACACAACGGTCATGTATGCCTACAGAAAGATAGTCGAACAGGCTAAGAAAGATGAGGTTTTAAGTAATGAACTAAAAGAACTAGAGAACATACTAAAAACCTCTTAATATTCTGGGTAATATTTGGGAATAAAAGTTAATAAGAACTTAAAAAGTTCCTTGATTGTGAATAAGATAGAAAAGTCTAGTTATTATCCTCATACTTATCTTCTTATCCTGAATAGGTGGAAGCATAGCTTTCGCATTTATCCCCACAACTCACAAGTACTACTACTATTACTATTTATTTACAAAATAATAGTATAAATAAGTAAGTCTTAATTAAAGGATATCTGGAGCGAGAGAAATAGCTATAGAAATAGTATCTTTTAGGAGAATAGAATGAGTCAGGTTGAAAAACTCAAAGAGGAAGATTTTCAAGAAAAAGTACTGGAAGCCGATAAACCCGTAGTGATAGATTTCTGGACTAGGTGGTGTAATCCCTGTTTAAAAATGGAACCTATAATTGAAGGGCTAAGTGAGGAATTTAAAGGTAAGGTCAAGATCTACAAATTAGATGTAGATGAAAATACCTCTAAAGCAGCTAAATATGGAGTACGTGGTATTCCTGCTTACTTTTTTTTCAAAAATGGAGAAGTGGTTGATCGAGTAGTCGGAATAACATCAAAAAAGGAACTTACGTGACGCTTAATAAAGTTAATAAGATAATCATTCATGAAAAATAGGAAAATAAGGGTAATTTTCCGACCAGAAAAAAAGGAGATTCACACCTCTGTTAAAACTCCTCTTAAAGAGGCGATAAAAAGAGCAGGAATTAAGATAAATTTTCCTTGCGGTGGAAAAGGTATATGTGGAAAAATAGGGACGTGATTATTTTTTCTTTTACCAGTGAATTGCTGGATAACTGAATGCTTACAGCTATTTTTCGGTAGAGGGGGGAGTTTCTTTCTTCTGGGACTCTTCCTCAAGACTCTCCGGCTTTAGTTTACCCTCCGCAATCTCCTTTAAAACCAAAATAGGCAGTTTCTCGTGAGTGTCCTCCAGGGCCATTTTATCTTTCTCTTTAACAAGTTGTCTGATTCTTCGAATGGCCAAACGGGTAAGCTCGTATTTATCTTCTATCCCACTTTTACGTAATAAATCATCAGTAGAGAATTTAATCAGTTAAAGCTCCTTTTAGCTTGATATCAGTGGTCAAAATCTCTCAATTCTCGCACGGGTACTCTATTCATGCGACAGCGTTCCGCTCTGATTATGGCGGTCAAGTCATCCAAAGCTCTATTTATATCGTCGTTTATTATTAAATGATCATAATAAGGCGCATACTCAATCTCTTTTTTTGCCTGTATTATCCTTTCCTTAACCCTCTCGTAATCCTCGGTACGCCGGCTTTTTAACCGTTTTTCTAACTCCTGCCAAGAGGGAGGAAGGAGAAAGATTAGCACCGCCTGAGGATAGTTTTTCTTGATTTGGGTCCCGCCCTTGACATCAACCTCCAGCACCACATCTTTTTCCGCTTCTATGGCTTTATTTAAAAGATTAGCTGAGGTTCCGTAAAGTTGCTCATGCACCTTTGCCCATTCCACGAATTTTCGGTCCTCTATCATTTTTTGGAATTCTGTGGGTGAGACAAAGTAATAGTCTACCCCTTCTATCTCATTCTTACGAGGATGCCGAGTAGTGAAAGATACCGAACAAGTAAATGAGGGTGAGTTTTGGAGAAGTCTTTTACAGAGGGTAGTTTTGCCCGCTCCTGAAGGAGCAGAAACAACCACGATTAAACTCTTCTTTTTAAACAAATTTCTCCTTTTATTCATAGAAAATGATTTTTGAGGATTTAGAGTTAAGCACCAGAAACTTAACTAGATTAGCTAAGTTCTAAATTCTCTCTTACTCATAAGTGGTTGGTTAGTCTATTCGATGTTCTGAACTTCCTCTCTGATTCTTTCTAGATCCTCTTTAATTTGGACAACAAGGCGAGAGATAATAAAAGAATTAGCTTTTGCTCCCATGGTGTTAATTTCTCTATGGAGTTCCTGTAGTATAAATCTTATTTTTTTCCCCACCGACTCTTTCTGCTGCAAAGTGGTTTGCAACTCGC
>Ga0307430_1001574_pt1 | contig 16466 bp, 13 predicted proteins | sample SalMarWE160130MG_FD_202159 | JGI IMG/M metagenome (GOLD analysis project Ga0307430, IMG submission 202159) | Salt marsh sediment microbial communities from the Plum Island Ecosystem LTER, Massachusetts, United States - WE1603-130 | ecosystem: Environmental > Aquatic > Marine > Intertidal zone >... | reverse complement strand
TATGGAAGAGAAGAGAAAAATACAATGAAGATAAACATATGGCTGCGGTTCAAAGGCACAAGATTAGAAATAGATTAGCTCGGAAATCGGCATAATTAAATTAGGGGGTTGACATAGTAATTCTAAAATTGCCACAAAGAACACAAAGTTTTTATTTGTTTTGACTATTCGACCATTTAACTATTCAACGATTCAACTAATCCGAAGGATAATAAAATAAGGTCTGACCCCGTTTATACGACCCTTTTAACACCGTTGATATATTGCCGGACGTTATTGTGGAAAGTATTTTCGAACTTTCGCAGAAATCTGACGGTCTGTCATCTTGTCAACTGTTTCAATGCCTAAGATGCGTCCATCGAGGTTGTTTTTTTTAAGACGTGCTTTCAGTTCACTCTTTACCTCACCAGGACCAAATATCAGAATAGATTCCGTATCGCGAATACTCGCAATTACCGCATCGTAGTAAATGTTGAGATGTCCCGTAAATGTTCTCTGGCGGCTATCACTTTCCGGTACTTGCCGGGCTTCATAGGGACCCTTCAGAGGTGAATCACCGGAACGACGGAGTTGTTTTTCAATCTTCGATATTATCATTTTTATCTCATCCCCTTTGTCCGTAACGGTCACGATAATGGCTTTTTTATGGTCAATCCACAAACCTACTCTTTTTTTCATCGATTTCTCCTTTATTTATTAGCTCTATCTAACGCTTGAGCGTTCCTCCATCGTGGCCTGTTTAGGAAAGATGCTCTTTAGCCCATAGCGTCTTTAGTCTAACATAATTTATACATTGAATATAAAATACAAAAACATTTATGTCAAGATTGAATTCTCACACAGAGCCTCAGAGAACACAGGATTTTTTTATTGTTTTTTTGTTTGACTAGTCACCAGCGACTGGTGACTGATGACTAAGTTATTTAAGATTGTCAAGTGTTGAGATTTGACCCCAGAAATCCCCCAGAAATCGTTGACCCCAGAAATCCATTTGTTTTTTTGACTAGTGAAGAGTAATCCTGTTCTCCTCGATACTTTTTAGAGAAGGTCTGAGTATTCTAGTATAATAGTCAATCCTTTATACAACGAACCGAAAATCCAGTCTCCTTGCTGGCGCTAGGGGTTTGTACTGAAGTAGCATTGTTACTCAGATAAATGTACAATATTTCGGTAGAATCGTATGCTGCCTCTGAACAAGACCAAAAAAAAGCGCGGTCACCAATTCCTACGAAGTTCGTTTGGCTGTTACGGTCACCACCAGGTAGCGCGGTAAAGCCGCTTTCATTGGTTGCTCCTGTGTTGGGACTCTCCCAATGCAAGGTTCCGACTTCTTTCATTTTCCCACCTGCTACACTATAGCTACCAAGATAATAAATGAGAGTCCGCCATTCTTCAATGGGTGGAACATGCCAGCCTTCCGGCGCTATATTACGACTATCGGTAACTGCGTAGCAGTTGTAGAGCCTGCCATAAGTGGACACATTATTATCATAATAGCAGTAGGCTCCTGTAGTGAGATTGGACCATTCTGTTCTATCAGTTACATTCGGTATAGGGTCGCCATTGCGGTAATGCGTCACTTTTAGGTTTTCAGCCATCCACCATTGATTGCCAATTTGTACAGTTAAATATACATTACTGTCAACATCCATAACAAATTTCTCTTTTGTCGTAAATGATATAGTATTTCCATAATCAGTGCCTACGTTGTTTCTGGCATAGGCTCTTACGTAATAAATAGTGTCCACAGTTAAACCAGTTATATAACTGGTAAAACTTCCCACTCCTGTGCCGTCACTAGTTGTATCGTCAGCAACCGTAGGCAGCTGCTCTGTACTCCAGCATACACCGCGAGCGGTTACAGGTGCTCCTCCGTCGAAGATAACTGAACCGCCGCATCTTACTGTTATATCTGTTATATGAGCAACCCCGCTAGTAAATACTTCAGGAACACTAACAGTGCTCCCTGTGGGAGTCTTTCCGCAACTAAATAATATACCAATGGAAATCAAAAAAAACGTCAAAAGAATTAGTATTTTTTTCATAATAAACCTCTTTTTGAACTTAGATTAACTCGAAAAATTTTCATTACTTAAATTGTAAATATTTATAAAAGTTTGTCAAGATTGAAATATGGACGCAGATAAAAAAAGATTAATTTACCCCCACCCCTTGACACTTTTTCAAAGAAGGTCTGACCCTGTTGATACTGATGACTAAGTTATCTTTTCACCTTTCAAGGTCTGGGGGTGTTGATGTTACTATTGGTTTTCAGAGGTGTCTGTAAAAATTGTGCTATCTGAGGAGTCCTTTGATTTCCTCAAAGGAAATTCAAAACTAAAAGACCCATCTTCCCTTGCAAAAAATAGTGAGTCTTTTTTAAATAACCATTTTTCGTTTTTTATATACACATACCGAAAATCTTCTGGTATCATTTTAACAACAAAAGAATCCGCAGTGTTTGAATCGGATATATCTTTTGTTACTTCAAAATATGTAACGAATCTAACTGTAAATTTGTCGATAGGACATTTAGTAAAACTGTATGTCCCGTTTAACGTATCGGTCATTCCCTTAAAATTGGAATCTGCCGTATTAATTTGTATGTCAGCATAGGGTAGTGGATTGCCGTTTTCGGAGAGTACTGTGATTGATATCTCTTTTTTGTTTCTGTTATATGTTAGAATAGGGTTTGGAGTTGGTTTTTGTTTTTTGCTGTTAGCTATAAAAATATTATTTTTATAAGGAGTTAAATAGCCTGTACACCCTTCCCCAGTAAAAAGGTCTCCATATAATCGGTATTCAAACGTTAAATCCGAATTGACTAAGACATAAACGCAATGAAAAGGACAGTCTTTGTAGAGTCCTTCAATAGAAGTATACTTTTTAGATACAACTTGCTTTGAGCAATAAGCAGAAAATAAGCTTGCAAGTAATATAAAGCAAAGAAATTTTTTAATACCCATATTTATAAATAATATCGAAAAAAGGAAAAAATGTCAAGGAATTTTTTTAGCCGTCAGCTGGTTTTTGTTTTTAGTTTTGACTAGTGACCAGCGACTGGTGACTGATGACTAAGTTATTTAAGATTGTCAAGTGTTGAGATTTGACCCCAATTATATTGACCCCAATTATATACTTCCGGGGGGAGGTAAAGACACTTTTCATTATATTTCTTGAAATGTGAATTGATATCTGTTAGTGTATCAACGGGGTCAGACCTTATTTTATTATCCTTCGGATAAGTTGAATTGTTGAATAGTTAAATGGTTGAATTGTAAAAACAAATAAAAACTTTGTGTTCTTTGTGGCCAAACTCCGCTCTCAGCTGACGGCTGACAAAACTTGGTGCCTTCGTGGCAAAGAATCCTTGACAAGATTATCGTTTTATCTTATATTGTTTTTGATGTGGTTTACTGAATATTTACATAAAAAATTTAAGAAGGAGGAAATGTGAAAACATTTCGTTTTATAGCTTTTCTTTGTGGTATTTTGCTATTTAGCAATATTCACGCACAGGAGTCACTATATCCGAACACATTTCCCTTGGGTGATGTAACTTTACTGGATGGACCGTTTAAAAATGCGCGCGACCTCAATATTCAAACCCTTCTGCAATATGATGTAGATCGTTTTTTGGCTCCTTATCTCAAGGTATCCGGGTTAACACCTAAAGCCGAAAATTATCCAAATTGGGAAAGCGATGGTTTGGACGGACACGTTGGTGGACACTATTTATCGGCAATGGCGATAAATTATGAGGCTACGGGTAATTCCGACTGTTTACAACGTATGGAATATATGATATCGGAACTGAAGACCTGTCAGGATACAAATGCAGTAAGGTATCCAACCTGGGGCATTGGTTACCTCGGAGGAGTCCCAAATAGTAATGAAATTTGGTCAACGCTTAAAACAGGAGATTTTACAGCATATCAGTCAGCCTGGGTCCCATGGTATAATATTCATAAAATGTATGCCGGATTAAGGGATGCCTGGTTGTATGGTGGCAATGAGGAAGCCAAAACCATCTTTCTTGAATTCTGTGATTGGGGGATAGACATCACTGCTGCCCTGAGCGATGCCCAGATGGAATCGATGCTCAATACAGAGCATGGCGGTATGAATGAGATTTTTGCTGATGCTTATCAAATGACTGGAGATGAAAAGTATTTAACAGCCGCTAAACGCTTTTCCCATAAGAACTTGCTTAATGCAATGGCAGCAGGTAATGATAATCTCGATAATAAGCACGCGAACACTCAAGTTCCCAAGGCAGTTGGTTTTCAGCGAATAGCAGAGCTTAGCGGCGATAACACCTATGTAAAAGCCGCTAGTTTTTTCTGGGAAACAGTTACAGGTAACCGCAGTCTGGCATTTGGAGGAAACAGCAGAAGAGAGCATTTTCCGAGTGCATCTGCATGCGTTGATTATGTTAATGAGGTCCAGGGCCCCGAATCGTGCAATTCATATAATATGCTCAAATTAACCGAGAATTTGTTCAGAGAAAATCCATTAGCAAAATACGCCGATTTTTATGAACGGACATTATACAATCATACACTGTCTACACAGCATCCCGTGCATGGCGGTTATGTCTATTTTACGCCTGCGCGTCCTCGTCATTACCGGGTTTATTCCGCTCCAAATATGGCGATGTGGTGCTGCGTTGGCACAGGTATGGAAAATCATGGTAAATATGGCCAATTTATTTATACTCATCAGAATGATTCGCTATTTTTAAACCTGTTCATTGCCTCAGAGTTAAACTGGACGGAAAGAGGCGTGAAGATTACACAGGAGACTGATTTTCCAAATGAGGAAAAAACCAGACTGACTATAACCGAAGGAGCATCTTCGTTCAAACTAATGATTCGCTATCCCTCTTGGGTTGCTTCCGATTCATTGAAAATAATTGTCAATGGTGATACTCTGTCCTACTCAGAAGAGCCTTCTTCTTATGTTGCTGTTGATCGGTCATGGTCAGCCGGGGATGTAGTTGACATTGTCCTACCCATGCACAATAAAATAGAGCAATTAATCAATGTGCCTAGGTATATTGCCTTTATGCATGGTCCAATAATGCTTGGAGCAAAAACCGGTACGGAGGATTTAGTGGGGTTAATAGCCGATGATAGCCGTTGGGGGCATATTGCCAGTGGACCGACGTTTTCTATTAATCAGGCACCTATAATTGTTGAAGAAGACCGTTCCCAGATTGCAGATAAGTTGGTACCGGTAGAAGGTGAGACATTAACCTTTGCTGCTCCTGAACTTAATATGGCTAATTCTCTGGATAGTCTTAGGTTTGAGCCTTTCTACAAAATACATAATTCAAGATATATGATGTACTGGATGGCTGTAACAGATTCCGGGTACCAGGCATATCTCGATTCTCTTGACGAATATGATTTGAGTGAGCGTACAATTGATTCTGTAGCGACTGGTGAGTCGCCATCTGAAGTTGAACATGCAATGCAAACTTTAAATTCTTATTCCGGTAGCCATATGGGTGAATATTGGCGGGATGCCCGGGACGGAGGCTATTTTAGTTATAGACTGACAACGAATGGAGAGATCAATTTATCTTTAATGGTGCGTTATTGGGGAAATGAAGGGGGATACAGAACATTTGACATTTTAATAGATGAGGTCGTATTAGTAACGGAGAATATAACCGGGAAATGGAATGTATCAGAGTTTAAGAATGTAGAGTATGGAATTCCTGACTCAATGATTACAGGAAAGGATAGTATTCGCCTGAAATTTCAAGCGCCATCAAGCGGCTATGCCGGTGGAGCCTTTTATATTCGTTTGCTTAGACCGGATACAGCAGGTATTAAAGAGCAGCCGCACTTCTTTAAATTGAATCAAAACTATCCAAATCCTTTTAGTATGAGTACAACTATCGAATATTCGATATCAAAAGCAGACTTTGTTAAATTGGAGATTTTTGATGTTATAGGTCGGGAGATTGTGACTTTGAACGAAGGGAAAAAGCAAGCCGGAAAACATACTGTTCGTTTTGAGGCGGAAGGTTTAGTTCCGGGAATCTATTTCTATCGAATTAAGGTTGGAGATTTGAACAGTCAACCTCTGAAAATGATTTTGATGAGATAAGATTGATAGCCGGGAAGATTTTTTTCTTGCCGCTACTCTTAAAAAATACCTTATATAATCACAGATATTTATTTGTCGATCCCAATGCTCGTAGCCTTTGTTCAGCGGATGCTACCGGGGCAAGACCCGACCGAAAAGGGGGAGCTTGTTTTGTTTGGAAAGTTGAAAACATAGAGGGGTCAGGTCTTGTTCTTTGAATTCTCTAAAACCTAAGACCCAAAACCTAACACCTAATATCTAGGGGTCAGGTCTTTTTTTTGAATCCCTTTAATCCTAGAAATCAGTTTATTAGTAAATCAGTGAATCGGTGTTTTAGTTGGTTCGTTGGATCGCGGGGTCGAAACTTTAGTGTATCGGTGAATCAACAGATTGATCTCCAGACATAAAACTTTCAAAACGGTTGGTTAAAAAATGGAACTAATAAGTTTTTGGTTCGGTCTAAGTTATAGAATTTAAAAAAGGAGAAAACAATGCGTATAATCTTTACAATTTTATTATTTTTTAGTTCTATAAATACTTTTGCTAAAAATATTCCTGCAGGCAGTAAATCTATAAGTATCTCATCATTTATGGCCGACTATCAAAAAACCGGAAATCATTTTGACTTATGTTTCGAGTCTGACTTAAACCTGGGCTACTTCTTTTTAAATAATCTTGAAGTTTTCTTTAGTTTCGGAGAATCAAAAGTAGACTATTTTGATGTGAGTTCGGGTTCCGATATTGGTCTGGGGGTCTATTACCATTATCCTTTCAAAAGTAAACTTTCTATTTTCACAGGAACAACGTTCGCACATAATATTGATAGTTATTCGCTAATGAATATGACTGTTGACTTAGGGGCTGAAGTTTTTTTATTAGAAAATACAGCATTAAGAATCGCGAACAGATTTCTCTACTACTTTGATGATGATATAAATGATCCTAAAGATAACACTATGTATCTTAGATTTGGTCTGGCTTGCTACTTATAAGAAATTATTTTTAAACAAAATTTAGAATCTTAACCGCTGCCCTATACAAAATTTATGAAGTACAGTGGGGTCAGGTCTTGCTTTTTGAATCCCTATACAATAGCTATCGCTATTTTCAGATACCGGATACCCGGGTCTAGAATTATGAATTATTAATTTTGAATTATGAATTTTGAGTTAAAAAAACTCTGTGCTCTTTATGGTTGTTATTTTAGTTGGTTCGTTGGATCGTGGGGTCGGTGGTTCGGTTTTTTAAACCACCTAACGGCCTAACCTCCTAACGACCTAACGATTGTATCCTCTGTGCCTCTGTGTGCTCTGTGGCTTAAGTTTAAGTGAATGAGATAATGTGTGTATGGGTGGATGAGTTACCCATTTACACATCTACTCATATATCCATCTACCTGTTTCTTTGTACTCTTTGTGGTCTTTGTGGTTCAAAATTTTATGTGGTGCAGTGGGATGGGTTTATTCTACCTTTATATCATGAATTTTCAACGAAATTTTACCATTCCACTGGTCTATAAACGGTGAATAAGCTATACTAAATTTTCCCGCGCTTCTCAGGAAATCGATTTTATCTCCAAGAGAAAAACCAATGCACGAAATATATTTATTCTCATTTTTAACCGAAAATTTTAAGTGATTATTTCCGACAATATTAAGAACTCCTGCCAACTCAACATCAAAAGAAGCAAAGATCGGAGTCGGATTTCCTATGCCAAAAGGAGCTAAAACCTCCAAATTTTTTATTAATTTTTCGTTAATAGAACCAAGCGAAAGCGGAAAATCTACTAAAAGCTCTTTCTCGGTAACTTTATCCTTTAAAGTTTTCATAACTTTTACTTCAAAAGCTTCTTTGAAAATATCGATATTTTCCTTTTTTATCGATATTCCGCAAGCCTGTGAGTGTCCGCCAAATTTTTCTAATAAATCGGATAATTCCTTGATACAAGCCATAATATTAAAACCCGGGATACTTCGTCCGGAACCCTTACAAATATTTCCTTTCTCTGCTATAATAATTGTAGGTCGATTAAAATCTTCAACGATTTTAGAAGCTACAATCCCTATCACACCCTCATGCCAATCTTCACCTGAAATAATAATTCCTGTTTTTTCTTCCACATTACGACTGCCTAAAAGCTCCAACGCTTCTTTATAAATTTTTTCCTGAAGCTTTTTTCTTTCTTTATTATATTTTTCTAACTTTGCGGCAATTGATTTTGCTTCGGGTTTACTATAAGTACTAAGTAAATCAACCGCTTCCCTTGCCTCCCCCAATCTGCCAAGTGCGTTAATTCTGGGAGCAATAACAAAAGAGATATGCCATGCCTGTAACTTAGTCTTTTTAAAGCGAGCACTATTCAATAAAGAGACAATCCCCGGCCTTCTGCTTTCATTCATTATCTTAAGACCTAACGCAGTTATGATTCTATTTTCCCCTATAAGCGGCATAACATCCGCAACCGTTCCCAGAGCTACGAGATCGAGATTCCACAAAAGGAAATTTTCGGAAAGTTCGGAAATTTTCGATAAACCCTGACATAACTTAAAAGCAACTCCAACACCCGCAAGCTCTTTAAAGGGATAAGAATCGGAAGCATGGGGATCTATTACAATCGATGCGGGATTTTCTTTCTCAGGCAAATGATGATCCGTAACAATTACCTCCATGCCAAGCTCATGCGCATATTCAATCGCCTCTACTCCACTTATTCCACAATCAACCGTAACTATTAATTCTGTACCCTTTTCTTTTAAATGCTTGATTCCTTCTTTATTTAAACCATACCCATCTTCCAATCGATTAGGAATGTAAAAATCAACGTCAGCATTTAATTTTCGAAGAACCAATAACATTAAAGACGTAGCGGCAATACCATCCATATCAAAGTCACCATAAATAGATATCTTCTTATTTTTTCCTATTGCCGACAATATCGCGTCACTAGCCTCCCGAACACCACTCAATAAAAAAGGATCATGCAAATTCAAAACAAAAGGGGTAAGAAAAGAATCCGCATCCGAAACCCCTCTGATATTCAACAATTCCTTTAAAATAGAATCGGGGCTTCCGTTACCAATTAATTCATTTTTATTAAACTTCCACTTCATCATTAATATCTTATAATATTGGGAGTCAGTACCGTTAACAGTAAAAACATAAAGTCGTTCATCATAATATTATTTCTCCAGCCATATCCGCTCCTACAACATCTGTCATTAAAGTGCGATAAATATTTCCTACTTTAAGTTTTTTTTCAGAAGGCGCAATCCAAACAACTGGGTCAATATCCGGTGCCGAAGATTTCGTTCTGCCATAATATTCTCCGTTTTCAATCCCGTCAATAAGCACTTCAGTTGTTTTGCCAATGAACTTTTCATTCCTTTTCTTCATTTTATCTTCAATTATTAATGAAATTATCTCCATTCGCCTTGTAATTACTTCATCCGAAAGTTTAGACATAGAAAAAGACGCACTGCCTTCCTCATGTGAATAACCAAAAACTCCAATATGGTCAATATTATCCTCTTCCACAAAAGAACAAAGTTCCTCAAAGTCTTTTTCTGTTTCTGAAGGAAAACCAACAATAAAAGTGCTTCTCAATGTAAAATCGCCTATAGATGCGATCGTTTTTAGCAGTTTTTCTATTTTCTTCTTACTATATCCACGATTCATATCTGAAAGCACCGAAGTCGATACATGCTGGAAGGGAATATCAAGATAATTCATCACATTTGGGAAGTTTTGTACTATTTTTAGTAAATCTTCAGAAACGGAAAGTGGGTGGAAATAAAGAAATCTTATCCAACCGGAAAAATTCACTGCAATTTCCTTAATAACATCAGAAAGAGGAGAATTGCCTCGTAAATCCTCACCCCAGGAAGTTGTATTCTGTCCAATAATAATTATTTCTTTAACCTCTTCGGGTAAATTCACGATTTCTTCCTTTATAACTGTAAGTTCTTTTGAATGTGATGCACCCTTTAATTGGGGAATCACACAAAAAGAGCATTTGAAATTGCAGCCTTCCTGAATCTTTATATACCTGTAATGTGGAGGTATAATATGCGGCTTATCATATAGATTTTTACCTAAAAAGCCAAAATTTGAACTTATCTCAGACATTCCTGTATCAATTAGCTCAGGAAGCTTCTCCATTGAACCTGTCCCCACCAATAAATCCACTTCATTCATAGATTTTTCTAAATCCCGCCCGTATCTTTGAGCCAGACAACCGACAACAACTAAAATAGCCTTTTTATTTTTCTTTCGTAAAGTTAGAATCGTATCTATAGATTCCGATACCGCATCCTCGATAAAAGCACAACCGTTAACAATTATAATATCTACTGTTTCCGGAGACTTTAAAAGTTTAAACCCTGAAGATTCCAGTATACTTACTACAGCTTCACTATCCGCTTCGTTTCTGGGGCAGCCAAGCGTTTCCAAATAAAAAGTTTTCCCAATATCATTCACTTTTTACCGAAAAAACATCTTTCGGAACTTTGGCTTTTTTAAGTATACCTAAAGCAGCCTGGATATGCTCGTCATCCGGAATAGTCGCTTCATACCTTCCCTTGATACCCTTTTTATTATAAGCAAGCCTGACTTCAAGGCCTCTCTTTATTTCATCCAATGAATTATTCCACTCTTTCTCTGAAAATTCTATACTTTTTCCCGCCCCTTTTAAATCTTCTTTCAAGTATCCTCTAACGCTCTTTTGAAATTCTTTCATCATTTCTTTCAACTCTTCTGGCGTCAAATTTTCAACATAGGAATAATCCGCCATGTACTCAATCGTTCTCGTAGAATCTTTCTTTAGCTGTTTTTTAACTTCACCTTTAAATTCTTCTATCATATTGGGAGTTACAGTTTCAGTATTCGGGTGCTTGGTAAGATACTCTACAATAAAATCGAACCCATAACTATATATTCTTTCGTAAAAAGTCGGTATTTCTACATGAAGAACCGAATCGGGCACTATTCCTCCTCCCCCTTTAACTTCTCTATGCAGCTTTCCTCTCGTATGAAAGAGCTTGGTAGTATCCTCTACTAATTCTCTATCAATACACCTGCCTGAAGGTGTATGATACCTTGCTATCGTCAACTTAATGGCTCTATCGGCTGGTAAACGGTATATTCTCTGAACTGAACCTTTACCAAAAGTTCGTGAACCAATCAAAAATCCGCGATCCCAGTCTTGAATAGCTCCGGCTACAATTTCGGAGCCGCTGGCAGAAAAAGGACTAACCAGAACAACGAGAGGATACTTAGAATATGACCCATCATCTGAACGATAAGACTCACGCACGGATTTACCTTCAGTATAAACAATTTCCTTTCCTTCTTCAATGAAGAAAGAAGCTACTTTTGCTGCTCCATCAAGAACACCTCCGGGATTATTCCTTAAATCCAGGATAAATTTCTCGGTTCCAACAGCAATAAGCGAATCTAAAGCAGTTTCCAACTCTTTTGGAGTATTTCTACTAAAAGAATTAACGCTAATATATCCGACATTATCTTTTACCATACCAGCATATGGGACAGATTTAATTTTGATTATTGCTCTTGTTATTGTGAAATCGATCTCTTCACCTAAACCCTTCCTGGAAATAGTTATAGTTACATCGCTACCTGGTCTTCCTCTCATCATAGAAACAGCTTTATCTAATTTCATATCTTTAGTAGAGGTTCCTTCAATTTTAACAATTTTATCACCCTGTACCAATCCCGCATCATAAGCCGGGGTACCCTCCATGGGAGAAACAATTGTTATGTAATCACCTCTCTTTGATATTCGGATACCCAAACCTCCAAATGCTCCCTCGGTTTGCACCATCAAATTCTCAAAATCTTCCTTTTTCAGGTAAGTTGTGTGCATATCCAGACTATCAGTCATAGCTTCTATTGTACGATCAAGCAATTTAGTCATATCTACTTCATTAACATACTTATCTCTTATAAGTCCCCAAACCTGCTCGATGGACCTTATAGCAGTAAAGACATTCAATGACGAATAAACAAAACCGCCAAAAGCTAGAAAAACAAGCAGAATCAAAAGACTATATTTCTTTTTTAAGTTCATCAAAATCCTCCTCCAACAGAGTGGAAATTTCTTTTTTTATCTCTCCGTGAATTTCATCTATAGTTCCTCGTGAATCTATTAAAATAACTCTATCCGGATGTTTTTTTGCCAGATCCAGATATGCTTTTCTAACCCTCCGATGAAAATCAATATTTTCTCTTTCAATTCTATCTGGATTTTTTATTCTATCTCTAACAATTTCAGGATCAACATCAAGTAAAAAGGTAATATCCGGTTCCCGAACACTAAATAATTCTAACTCTTTAAGCATTTTCATTTCTTCTTTTTTTATTCCCCTTCCAGCCATCTGATACGCAATTGTTGAATCAAAATGCCTGTCCGAAATAACGATTTTATCCTTCTCAAGATTTGGAGAAACAATCTTAGCCAAATTCTCTGTCCTATCTGCAAGATATAAGAAAAGTTCTGTATACATGTTTATATCTTCACTTCCTTCAAGCAAAATACCTCGTATCCTTTCTCCAATTGCAGTTCCTCCCGGTTCTTTGGTCATTAAAACATCCCATCCTTTTGATAGAAGCCATTCACACAACAATTCTGATTGAACTGTTTTACCAGAACCTTCAACTCCCTCAAAAGTTATAAAAATACCGTGTTTTTTCTTATCTGCTTCGGATGTTATCTTAGTTACCTTTTTTACTTTTTATCTTTTTTGTTTTTTCTATACTTTTTAATAAAGTCTTCTGTTTTATCTTTTGCTACGGAGTCCGGATATTGCTCAGGCGGCGACTTCATCAAATACGAAGAAGGCTCTATCAAAGCTCCTGAAATTTTATTGTCAAGCGCCAACTTCATAAGCCTGATTGCATCGATTATTACGCCCGCCGAATTAGGTGAATCCCATACTTCAAGTTTCAATTCAACATTAAGAGGCACATCACCAAAAGTCTGACCCTCCATTCTCAAATAAGCCCACTTTCTATCTGTCAGCCACTCGATATAATCCGAAGGACCTATGTGAATATTTTCTTTCCCAATATCGAAAGGTAAAAGAGAAGTAACCGCCTGTGTTTTTGACTTTCCTTTAGAAGCAAGACGTTCTCTTTCCAACATATTCAGAAAATCAGTGTTTCCGCCTACGTTTAATTGAAAGGTACGTTTTAAACGAACTCCCCTATCAATAAAAAGTTGAGCTAAAACTCTATGAGTAATCGTTGCTCCAACCTGGGATTTAATATCATCTCCGATTATGGGTAGCCCTTTCTCTTTGAATCTATCCGACCAATATTTCGAAGAAGCTATAAAAACAGGTATCGCGTTTATAAAACCAACTTTAGCTTGAAGAGCTTGCTCTACATACCATTTCGTTGCTTCCTCGCTGCCAACAGGCAGGTAACTAATCATCATATCAGCTTTGGTTTCCTTCAGAACTTTTACAATATCAACTGTCGAACCCGGAGCTTTTTTTATAATATCGGCAAGATACTTGCCAATACCATCATGGGTCATACCTCTCTGTACTTTTACTCCAAGCTCAGGAACATCGGCAAATTTATAAGTATTATTGGGATCCGCAAGAATTGCCTTCGATATATCTTTGCCAACTTTAGTCCTATTAATATCAAAAGCGGCTACAAATTCAATATCTCTAATATGATATCCGCCCAAATCCACATGCATCAACCCCGGTACAGACTTCTTGGGATCCGCATTACGGTAATAATGCACTCCCTGAACTAATGAAGAAGCGCAATTACCTACACCAACTATTGCGACTCTGACCTTATTATCCATTAATCACCTCCGTTTTCCAGCCGTTTGTATGCAATTAATATCCTTTGAATAGCTGTTATATTACTTCCTATTGCCAGGATAGCCATAACGTAAATTAAATAATCCGGCAAAATTATTAAGCCAATAATTACAATAATAATCCGTTCTACACGAGTAAAAAATCCCTCTTTAATTTCAATTCCGAGAGATTCCGCTCTCGCTCGTGTATAACTTGTTAGGAACGCTCCCAAAACCGCCGCGAAACATAAAGCGGCTAAAAGAGCACCTTCTCCTGCAAAAGCTATAGAAAAAAATATAAAGAACTCTCCGTATCTGTCAAGTGTTGAGTCAAAAAAAGCGCCGAATTTAGAACTTTTTCCCTTCATTCTTGCAATTTGACCGTCAAGAGCGTCTAAAATCGAACCCGTAATCAAAACTACACCACCTATTCTAAAAAACCCCTTTAAAATGAACATTGAAGCAAGGATAACAACTAAAAGCCCAATAAATGTTATAATATTTGGAGGCACAAATGAAAATACCTTTACCAATGGCAAAAAAATCAGTCTTGCTTTATCCCTTAGTTTACTCCAACCCAATCTTTGCCCCCAATCAAAACTACAAACTCTCCTTTCAAGTTCGGCATATTATTAAGAATCTCCCTGGAAGTTCCCCTGGTTACTTCTTCGTAAATCTTAGTCATCTCTCTTGTTAAAACAACTTCCCTATCCGGTAAAATCAACCCTATTTCACAAAGTAATTTCTGAACCCTTTTAGGTGATTCGAAAATTATTACCGTTTTATTTTCATCTCCTAGCGATTCTAAAATTCTACTTCTTTTCCCCTTTTTTCTTGGAAGGTATCCATGAAAAATAAATTTATCGGGAGGGAGCCCGGATAGAAGTAGTGAATTTATTACTGAAGAAGGACCCGGAAGACTTGTAAAGCTTTCTTTCTCTTTTATGAGATGTTTAACAAGATAAAACCCCGGATCAGATATTAAAGGAGAACCAGCTGAAGTTACAAAAACAAAATTTTTTTTCTCTTTTAATCTATTCAAAATCCAATCAGTCATTTTTTCTTTATTAAAGTCATTATAAGATTTTAGAGGTTTATTTATACCGTAATGATCCATTAAAATCTTTGTCTTTTGCCTGCTCTCACAAATAATACCATCTACCTCTTTCATTATTCGTATCACTCTATATGTAATATCTTCAAGATTACCAATTGGAGTTGCCGCAAAATAGACCAAATTTACTCTATATCCAACCTGGAAAGTTTAGAGAATTCAAAGAAATTTGAACTTTTCAAAGCAAAACGGTAATCTTTAAGAGAACTATGAATAATCTCATCCGTTTTCCTTCCAAGAACAACAAAAATAGCGTCGGAAAACTGATCGATCCAGGCAGCAAATGCCCTTGTTATTTCCTCATCTGTCGCAAGAAAAGGTTCATAAGTAATTTTAAGGTCATCCTCAATTTTAAAACTTCGTAGAATATCTAAACCCTGACAGGCATTTTCATAAGCAGGGACAAGTGTCCTCCTCACTAACGATACCCCCACAATGTCAATAAAAGATTTTATAAGGGAATTAAAGAATTTTAGATATAAATCAATTAATGCGGGATTTACTTGCTCTTTCATTTTCCTGCCTTTATAAGCGCTTACAAGCATATCTTCACTCTCAAGTAAAGCTAACAAAGTTTTTTTGTCTATCTTTCTTTTGTTCTTTTTAAGAGGGTAAATTATCTCAGGATTTCCTTCGTCAAATTTTACAAAAGAATACTTATTTGACTTATTTAACGAAAGAAAACCACTAAATTTCAAAGTTTCCAATTTATCAAAAAGCACGTCCAAATCCACATTTCCGATCTTTTTATCTGAAAATAAAGGTTTTTCCTTAAACAAGATCATTATAATATTAAGAAGATCCTCATCAATCATATAGATGTTAACAACTCCCTGATAAGCTTTTTTAGCTTTTTTTAGTACCTCTTCTAAAGGATGCTCTTTTAATTTGTTTTCACTGCAGACCCCGGCACTGATTGTTTCACCATTTTTAAAGAAAAGATATTCAAAACTTTCCGGATATTTTATCTCAATATATCCCATAAGATGTCCTTCCCGGGTTTTCTTAGCCTGATTTAGAATATTATCAAAATTCACATATTGTACCGGAGCATTATTTAAGATTAAATTACCCTTAGGAAAAACCATCTTCAACCCTTTTCATTAGTTAATTATACATTATCGACAGGAAAAGTCAAGAGAACTTAACGCGGCAAAGCCGTTAAACAGAGAATTTAGAAGTCAGGAGTCAGAATCTAGAATCCTCCCCCAACCCAAAAAAACATTATTGAACCACAAAGAGTACAAAGGACACAAAGTTTCTATTTGTTGTTTTTTAAGCTAATAGCCGAGGCTGTGCCAAAAACCAAAATACATTTAAATTAAATTTTTCTATAAGTGTTTTGACCATATTGGTTCTTTTTTCTTGCTTTTTTTCTTTTATACTATACTATATTCCATCTTTCTCATTAATTCT
>Ga0307430_1001573_pt1 | contig 16467 bp, 12 predicted proteins | sample SalMarWE160130MG_FD_202159 | JGI IMG/M metagenome (GOLD analysis project Ga0307430, IMG submission 202159) | Salt marsh sediment microbial communities from the Plum Island Ecosystem LTER, Massachusetts, United States - WE1603-130 | ecosystem: Environmental > Aquatic > Marine > Intertidal zone >... | reverse complement strand
CTGGCCTCGGTTACCTCAAGAAGGTCCATTCGTTTCAAAGGCGCGACACCCGCATTATTCACAAGCATATCGCACCTGCCGAATTTGCTCTTGGCCAGAGCAACCAGACTGCTCCTGTCCTCGGCATTGCTGACATCACCTCGAAGACTCTCGCAATCTGCCCCAAGCTCCTTGATTTCTCTTTGCGTTTGCACCGCGCGTAATTCATCCGGCTCACCCTCGGTCGTAAAATCAAAGTGGTTGATTACTAAATCATAACCCAATAATGCTAATTCCTTTGCGATACCTTTTCCGATACCACGACTTGCTCCGGTAACGATTGCTACGGGTCTTTCCGCCATTTTCAAAATCCTTTCTGCACATTTTGGTTATTGGTTAATTGACTACTCATTACTCACTACTCACTACTCACCAATTAGAAATTCATCTATTTCTTTTGCAGCCTTCATACCGTCCGCAACGGCAGCAACCACCGTCGAAGCCCCTCTTACGAGGTCACCGCCGGCAAAAACTCCCGGCCTGGATGTCGCCAGCGAATCTTCTTTTGTGCGAATGAGGCCGTTCGTTAATTCCACGCCCGGAAGAATTTCGCTGATTTCCTCCTGTGAGCTCTGGCCGATAGCCTCCACCACAATGTCCATATCGAGCTTATAAGCGCTCGACTCTATAGGTTCCGGTCTGCGTCGTCCGCTCTGGTCCGGTTCACCTAATCGGGTCGGACAAACCTTAATTGATTTCAATTTGCCGTTGGTGGAATTAAATCCGAGCGGCTGAGTCAGTATTAAAAAATGCACACCTTCATTCATCGCACGGTCGCGTTCCGAGCTCCAGGCCGGCATCTCTTTGAAAGAGCGCCGATATATAATATAGACGTCCTTGGCGCCGAGCCGCTTGGCCGTAACCGCTACATCCATCGCAGTGTTACCCCCACCTATTGCTGCTACAGATTTGCCTGCCAGTTTCAGTTTGTCAGGTTCCTTTGCCGCCGAAAGAAACTCCATCGAATTCCATAAGCCATCAATATTCTTATTACTGATGCCGACTGATTTCACAAGACCCATACCGATAAAGACTGCGTCAAAACCTTGCTTCATAATCGTATCAAGATTGAAACCTGCGTTTAATTCTTTTCCGAGACGTAAAATCATCCTGTCTTTCGGCACATCAGCGAATATAGCTGCAATTTCATTCTTCAGCGAGTCGCCTTGCCTGTCCGGTGGGATTACAGATTCTATCATTCCGCCGAACTCGCTGCTCTTATCGAATATTGTCACGGTGTGCCCTGCTTCGAGCAGTTTCGCTGCGCAGGCCAAACCCGCAGGCCCTGCACCGAGTATAGCGATGTTCTTTCCAGTTGCTTTTTGAGGGATTTGAAGTTTTGACCAGCCGTTCTTGTTGGCCTGCTTAGCCAGGTACCTTTGTATATCAGCAATAGGCAGGGGGCCGTCGCCGATAAAGGCCTGCAGACAGCTACCTTCACATTGCTGCTCGACCGGACACAACCAGGCGCAAATCTCGCCAAATACATTCGCTTCTCTTAGAACCTTGTATGAGGACTCGTCGTCGCCATCCAGAAACAAGCTGATGAATTTCGGGATATTAACACCCGCAGGACAGGCCAACCGACACGTTGGCTCCTGACATTTCCGGCATGCCGATGCAAGCCGGAGCAGATTGTCCCTGTCGCTCATCCTGCCGTGCTCGAATATCGGCCCATATACTTCATTGTCCCGCACAACACAGCCGGTCATCCCGCCGTCCCGCATTATCTGCGTGCATCCGCTGCAGCTTACGCAAACTTTCTCCGGATACATCCGACCTTTTGTGATAATATCTTTGGCGAAATCCGGATATGCAAATGCCATCCTTCCTGCGCCGACCAAGGTAGCCAGGCCATTGGCTTTGCTTGCCGCCGCCACGTTCGCAAACAATGTCCGCAGCCAGCTATAACCCGTGCCGACAATAGCAACCGCGGATTTCGCAGATTTCACGGATTTATCTTTTTTGGTCTTATCCGCGTAATCCGTGTAATCCGCGGTTTGAATTTCGCCAGTCAGATTGACGAGCCTGCTTACTCCGACGAGCGGATGTTCCGGCTCTTCATAGCCGCCGACTATCGTCTCATTAAAGGGCCTGCCCACGTGTGGATTGTAATACGGATTTGCCACCGTTATGTTAATCAGCTTAACACCGCGCTGCTGCAAAAGCCCAACCAGTTTCTTCGGCTCCTTCAAGTCCGGCTTAGTATAATCATCCTTATCGACCCCCCAGCCATACGGATAAGGTATCGCATCATAAATACCCAGTCTTGTCGTAATCGGTTTATCTTCACCGAGTTCGTTATGGATTTTGTCTATAACTTCGAGAACAAACCTTGTTCGGTTCTCGAATGGGCCGCCGTATTTACCAGCCCTGTTATGGCAGGCAAAAAGCTCATTTATCAGGTACCCGTGACAGGATTTTATATCAACCGAATCGAACCCGACTTCAAATGCAATCCTCGCCGCCTCAACGTAAGCATCCTGGAGTTTATCGAGGTACTCATCCGTTACAACAGGCCAATCAGCCGGTATCCTGCTTTTAATATTTGAGTCGGGTTTTTGTTGTGGAACCAAAGCATCCCGATAAGGGTCACGCTGAGGAATCATCGGATGCCCAATACCCTGCGGCTTACTATATCGTCCCGAATGAGTCAATTGCAGCACCATTACCGGCTTATGCTTTGGCCCATTAGCTTGTGCGGCTACCTGCCGTATCATTTCAACCATTGCGCGGAAGCTGTCTTTGTTTTTTTCGTTTAGCCACAATTGCCTCGGGTTAGCCCTGCCTTCGGGTACAACCGCAGTTGCCTCAAACCAGAGCAGACCTGCTCCGCCGGCGGCGAATCGTTCGTATCGTCTTAACGTTAGTTTGCTCGGCCGGCCCTTATAATCACCGTCGCAGCCCTCCATAGGATGCACCGCCAACGAATTCGGTATAACCAACCCCTTGCCCCCGCTTGTTTTTGGCGGGGGGACCTGCACGGGTTTGGCTAATATCGAAACATCGTCGAGGGCCTCGATTTGCACGCCCAGCCGCTCGCTCAACCGTCTCAGGTCCTCAATACTACCTAATTGAAATTCCCACATCAACTCGACCTCTCATTAGTTAATGAACTCATCCACGCATCCCCTCATTTACGCATCTGCTCATATACCCATTCACCCATCCACTCATATACTCATCCACGCGAACCGATTCTACACTACCATTATCCTAATATCAACCCTGTCGTGGGTAGGCTTGAATTGTGTCTTGACGAAGCCTTGCAGGTACGATTTTCGCACTATTTTTCTTATTTTGGAATAATGCAGCTTTGGTCACCAGGCATAAGTTATGTAACTTTCGAATCGTCTGATGTATTGCCAATCACCTTTATACTCGTGGCAGAGGCCCCAGCGAATACCTTCAAGTGGACTCTTATCTGTATCAAGTGAGCGAATTAAACCAACCGCGTGTGGTCCCCATTGAATGTGCGATTTGATTTCAAAGTTGATACCATCTTCAGCAAATTGAATGGTGTTTTTTTCCGGCCCATCGGTTGTTAACATTGCTGCAATGCCGCCCTTGTAGGGCCAAATACAGATTTCATGGCCGCTGTTGGTAATAGGATTGTATTCGGATTTAACATAGGGACCTTCCGGCTTGTCGGCAATAGCGACACCCCATTTTATTTCTCGTCCTCCAAATGTCAGGCGTTCTCCCATGCGCTCGCCTTTATAGTAGAGGTAAAATTTGTTTTTATAATACGTCAGCGTAGGATCGTGCACTTTATGACTATCAAAATCACCCTGTTTTTTCACTTTAAAACGGTTATCCTCATCGCCCAGCCATTGGCCGTTATCGGCGGGCTTAAGAATAGGTGCTGCTAATTTTTTCCAGGGTCCATCCGGAGAATCGGCAATGGCCATACCAACATTGTTTTTCACCCGGTTGACATAAGGCGCCTTCACTACCTGATAAACAAGATAATATTTTCCATCCTGGGCCAATACTTCAGGAGTAAATACCGCCCGGTCGTCATAAGCTCCTTCCGGCCCTCTTCCAACAGCCAGCCCTTGTTCTTTCCATTCCCATCCATCTTTCGAGGTTGCGTACCAAACCTCGGTTAAATCCCATGGGAAAACCTTTTTCGAAGGATCTCCTGTGCCGAATCCGTATGTCTTTCCCTCGCCCTTAGTGTACCAGACATAATAGGTCTGGCCTACCAGAATAACTGCACTTGGGTCTCTGCGAATCACACCTTCTTCATATTGGAAATCGCCCTTTAAATCCTGCTTTTTAAAACTGCAAAACCACTCGGGGCCCTGCTCGTAATGTCTTTCTATTGCACGCCTTGATGCTGCGCTCAGCTTATCTCTGTTCGAAATGGCATTTTTGTCATAAACTTCTTCTTTGATTTTTTGAGTTGAACAAGGCGATTTGCATCCTACCATAATGATCATAAGGCACGATAGGAAATAGTAAGTAATGTGTTTCATTGTTTGTAATATTTAAAAATTGTAGAACTTTAATTCATTGAATAGTTAATCTTATCTGGGATTTCCCATAAACAATTGTATATCCCTGCTCAATCGTCGGATGTCTTCAGTACTACCTAATTGAAATTCCCACATTCTTTTTGTCTTTCGGTTCATACCTCACTAACTGGTGAGTAGTGAGTGGTGAGCATTCGACTCACCAATTAACCATTTAACTGCTCACCATAATTGTGAGTTTTGGTTTAAGGAACTTAGCTGTATAACTTTTTTTGTTTTTGATAATCTCTTCAGGTTTCCCTGCGACCACGACCCTGCCGCCGGCGTCTCCGCCCTCGGGGCCGAGGTCTATTATATAGTCTGCCATCTTGATAACGTCAAGATTATGCTCGATTACTACTACCGTATTGCCCATATCACACAGCCGCTGCAGAACATTCAGAAGGTTATGAATATCAGCGAAGTGCAGACCGGTGGTCGGCTCATCGAGTAGATACAAAGTATGCCCCGTGGCGGCTTTACCCAGTTCGGCGGAAAGCTTTACACGTTGTGCCTCTCCGCCGGAAAGCGTCGTCGAGGCCTGGCCTAATTGCATATAGCCCATACCAACATCGGCCAACGTTTTCAATATCCGAACGATCGTCGGAAAATTCGCAAAAAAATCAAGCGCCTCGTCAATCCTCATATCGAGCACATCGGCGATATTTTTGCCTTTGTAGGTAACCTGCAAAGTCTCCGGATTATATCTTTTGCCGCGGCAGCTTTGACAGGTTACGTAAACATCGGGCAAAAAGTGCATCTCAATTTTCTTTGTCCCCTGTCCGCGGCAGTATTCACAGCGTCCGCCTTTAACGTTGAAGCTGAATCGGCCGGGCTTATAACCGCGAATCTTCGCTTCCCGCGTCATTGAAAACAGTTTTCTTATCACATCAAACACGCCCGTATATGTAGCCGGGTTGCTCCGCGGCGTCTTGCCTATCGGCGACTGGTTTATCTCTATAACCTTATCAATCTGCGAAGTGCCGAGAATATTTCTGTGTCTGCCCGGCCTTTCGCGAGACCGATACAACCGACGCCTCAAAGCCCTCAGCAGAATCTGGCTGACCAATGTGCTCTTGCCTGAACCGGAAACACCCGTTACGCATGTAAATACGCCAAGCGGGAATTTGACATCGATATTTTTAAGATTGTTCTCGGCTGCCTCCTTTACCTCGACGCATTTTCTCATACTGTATGTTCTTCGCTTTATCGGAAGAGCTATACTCTTTTTGCCGCTCAAATACTCACCTGTCAGCGACTCCTCGCAGCCGGTAATATCAACCAGACTACCCTGGGCAACAACTTCACCGCCTTGTGCACCGGCAGCCGGACCTATATCGATAATATGGTCCGCATTTCTGATTATATCTTCATCGTGCTCAACCACTATAACTGTGTTGCCTAATCGGCTCAGCCGCTGCAATATCCCTAATAATCGGTTGTTGTCACGCCTGTGCAGACCTATCGTCGGCTCGTCGAGCACGTAGCAGACCCCGACCAGACCGCTGCCTACCTGTGTAGCTAAGCGAATTCGCTGTGCCTCACCGCCGGCAAGGGTGCTGCTCATCCTGTCTAAGGTTAAATATCCAAGCCCGACATCCACCATAAATTTAAGCCGCGCCTTTACTTCCTTTAACACCGCTGCACCAATCACAGATTTCTCTTTGTCTAATTTCAGCTTATTGAAAAATCCCTGTGCCTTTTCGATACTAAGCGAGGTCAATTGATGTACGTTCTTGCCTCCAACAGTTACAGCGATGGCCTCAGGCCGAAGCCGTGCACCCTCACAGCTTCGACAGGGCTGCTCCGATAGATAGCTGTGCAACCTGGTCTTTACATATTCACTGGTCGTGGTCTCCCATCGCCGGACAAGATTTGGGATAACACCTTCAAACCACACGCCATATTTTCGCTCGTCAGCTTCCGTCGTCCCGTGCAACAGAATCCTTTTGTACTCTTTCGGTATTCGCTCAAACGGTATCGATTTGCTGATGCCCATATTCCGGCAGAACCTTTTAACCAGCCGGTTGTAGAAGATATTCATTCTCTTGCCCCCCTTGCGCCAGGCATCGACTGCGCCGTTTTCCAGCGAGACAGTTTTATCCGGCACTATCAGGTCAGGGTCAAACTCCAGAATCGTCCCCAGACCATCACAGCTCTTACAGGCCCCGTACGGACTGTTAAAGCTGAACAGCCGGGGCGATAATTCCTCAAGGCTGGCCTGTGGATGCTTGGGACAGGCAAACTTCTCGCTGTAAATAACCTCTTCCCACTGGTTGTTGCTATCGCTTTTTTTATCCGCATCGGGCTTCTGCACTAAAACTAAAAGTATCCCATCAGCCAGTTTTAGTGCCGTCTCCACAGAATCAGCTAACCGAACGCGAATCGAATCCTTGATTATCAACCTGTCAACGACTGCTGCGATGTCGTGTTTTTTGTTCTTGTTCAAAGCCGGGACATTGCGCACATCGTAAACAGCCCCGTCAATCCGCACACGAACGAAGCCTTCACGTTGTATGCCGGTGAAAATATCTTTGTGCTCGCCTTTTTTGCCGCGAACCAGCGGGGCACAAATCTGGATTTTCGTATCCTCCTGGAAGGAAAGAATCGAATCTACTATTTGCGATGAATGCTGGCTTGTTATCTCTTTGCCGCATACCCAGCAGTGCGGCTGACCCACACGGGCAAAAAGCAATCTGAAATAGTCATAAATTTCAGTAGTCGTAGCCACCGTCGAGCGGGGATTACTGCTGGCGCTTCGCTGTTCGATTGCAATAGTGGGTGGCAGGCCCGTAATCTCGGCCACCGCCGGTTTCTGCATTTGTTCCAGGAACTGCCGGGCATAGGCGCTAAGCGACTCGACATATTTTCTCCGTCCTTCAGCATAAATGGTATCGAATGCAAGTGAGCTTTTCCCCGATCCGCTGATACCGGTAATTACCACCAGCTTATCACGCGGAATGTCCAGATTGATATTTTTGAGATTGTGCTCCGCCGCCTCTGTAATCCTGATTGCTTTTTCCACTCGCTTGGCCATTTTACGTTCTTATTACTCTAAGCATACCCCTGTTAAAAATCCGGCAACAACTCAAACTAATAATTGTACCAAGATGCCGCAAAAAGGTAAAATGTTTATTGATAATTCACAATCAATAGTATTCGATTATCAGCAATCAATGAAAAAGTTACATAGCTGGAATTTGTCTTATTCACAGGCGCGAGACTGCCAGAAGACTCTCGCTTCTAAAGTGCAATTTATCCCGCTAAAAAAACAGCCAAAACTAATCGCTGGTATCGATTGCGCCTTCAGCAAAGACGGCAAAAAAATCATTGCTGCCGTTATAGTGTTAAAGCTGCCGGATTTCGTCTCTGTGGAAACAACAAGTGCCCGACGAAAAGTTACCTTTCCCTATATACCCGGCCTGCTTTCTTTTCGTGAAGCTCCGGTCTGTATCGCAGCAGTCAAAAAACTGCGAAAACAACCTGATGTGTTTATCATCGACGGTCAGGGCATAGCCCATCCTCGCCGGCTCGGTCTGGCGGCCCATCTGGGATTATTTTTCGATAAGCCGACCATCGGCTGCGCAAAAAGCAGACTAATCGGCCAATTCCAGGAGCCCCCGCTGGAAAAAGGTGCATATACCTTATTGAAAGGCAAAAAAGGCGTGAAACGAGATACGCAGTACGAAACGATCGGTGCAGTAGTTAGAACACGCACAAACATCAAGCCGGTTTTTGTTTCCGTGGGTAACAAATGTCTGCTGAAAGATGCGATAAAAATCATCCTCGCCTGCACAGTTAAATATCGCCTGCCGGAACCTACCCGCTTGGCCCACCAATTGGTTAGTAAACTAAGACTAAGAGCTTAGCCGGTTTTTTTACTCACTCTTAATATCAGCACAAAGAATCAAAAAAACCGCCTTTTGCTCGCCTTGTGTCGCACCGGCTATGCTCGGCTTGCCCGCCTCAAGAGATACAGTTCCGGACCACTCCCGTGTTATAGTAGTGGGCGGCATATCATTCATGGAAGCAACCTTCTCCACACCAAACTGATTGAAGTCAAAACCTACAAATATTCTACTATCAGGTAGGATATTTACCAAAGCACTGAAAGAGCTGCTAATATTATAAGATTGGTAGCTCCTCGAAACTACCCTGTCACTTCCTACTTTGATAGGCGCCTGCCGCTCTTTATAAATTGTTTCCTTTGATTCGGCACTTCCACTCTGCTTATGTTGAATTACCACTTTCGCTCCGGTACTAACCTGTGCACTTTCTTTGTCTCGCAGACACTTGAGAATATTTTCTATCGACACCGAATTGGGTTTTTGGCCGATAGGACTCACTCCCAAATCGTAGAGTGCTGATAGTTTAACCTCAACAACAAACGCTTCGACCAGAACAGTCGAATTTTTGTACGGGTCTTCGACTTGCTCGGCTTTCTTTGCTTGCGCTTCGGCGGTCGGCCCGACAAGATGACCAGCTAAAAACAGAACACAAGACATTACACAAATTAAGATTACAATGTTTCTTGAAATTTTTGCCATCAGTTCATCCTTCCAAATTCCATCTCATATAATTTTACACCACCTACTATTAAAGAGGCACAAACACGAGTTTTTGTTACAGAAAAAACCACAGATAACATAAAAAAAACTCCGGAACGATCCGTTATTTTTCCTACTTGTGTTTTTAACCGAGGCCGGAATTTCCTAAGCACATTCCAGCGCCGCCAATCCTTCCTCAGCAACGACATCTAATCCCCGATTTCGCATTGAGCCTATTGCGAAACAACTCTTGCGGATTTTATCACCACAGGTTCGACCGGAACGTCTCCCATATCTATACCCTTTTTATTCTTCCGCGTCGTTGTCTTTACTGATGCGATTGCATCCACAACGTCCAGTCCCTCAATTACCTTCCCAAAGACCGCATATCCCGGATTGACGTTCTCAACGTAGTTCAGAGGCCCGTTGTCCCTATGATTAATGAAAAACTGGCAAGTTGCGCTGTCAGGATTAGGGCCCCGAGCCATCGCGATAGTGCCTCGCTCATTTTTCAAGCCATTGTTAGCTTCATTTATGATTGGGTCATGCGTTTGTTTTTGTACCATTTCCGCTGTGAAACCGCCCCCTTGTATCATAAAGTCTGGTATGACTCTATGAAATATAGTCCCATCGAAGAAACCTTCCTCTACATATCCGAGGAAATTTTTTACCGTAACAGGGGCAGCTTGCTCATTAAGCTCGATGATGATATTACCCATGCTTGTTTCCAACTTCACCGTATTTATTTCAAACTTCACCTTGTTCCCTTGCGCTTTTGTCTTTTCCGTTTTCTCATCGCAGCCGCAAGCTAAAACAACAGCCGTCAACAATCCGCAAAACCAGGACTTGCTAATCATAATGTAAACCGTTCAAAGCCAAAATTCTTATAAATGCGTCGTTTAAGTGTTATAATCTATTCTCTCATGCCATTTGTGTTTTTTGACCGATGCCAGAATCTTCTGGGCACATTGCAGTGCAGCAAGACCTTCCTCGGCGCTAACCTCAGGCATAAACGCCCTGTCTATAACCGCCCGCAGAAAGGCCTCCTGCTCCAGACGGATGGGCTCCTTATCATCTATGTCAAGCTGTTCGATATGCAATAAGTCCGGCCAATTCACTGTCGTCAGGTTAAAATCTCCGGCTTCTTTGTGCTCATGTATCCACTTAACGACGTTAGTATTCGGGTCAGCCTTTATGACAATCCCGCTCTTCTTAAAATAATCCACACTCAGATACGCTTGCCGGCTGAACACCCGCACCTTTCTTTCGGTTTTCAGACCCAGTCTCGAAGCGGTAATATTTGCAATACAGCCACTCTCGAATATAATTCTTGCATTACAGATATCTTCCTTCTCTTCAATGACACTGACACCTACTGCGTCTATTTTCTTGATTTTGCTCGCCGCAAGGGACAGAATAATATCTATATCATGAATCATCACATCCAGCACAACCCCGACATCGGTCGAGCGGAATGGATACGGACTGATGCGGTCGGCCTCGATAAACTTCGGCTCAATATCGAGCCGCTTTATCGCCTGAACAACCGGATTGCAGCGCTCCGAATGACCCACTGCTACGACGCTGTTATTTTTCTTCGCAAGTCCTGCAATTTTTCTGCCTTCCCTGACGTTGGCCGCCAGCGGCTTTTCAATCAGCACCGCAATATTCTTCTTGATAAAGTCTTTTGCCAGCTTTAGGTGTGTTACCGTTGGAGTAGCTATCGTTACCGCATCAACCCCGTTAAAAGTCTCTACCAATGCCCCACCGGTCCCCTTTATCCACGAACTTTTAACGGGGTTAACTTTGTCTAAGATATCGGCATAATCGGTAAAGGCCAGACAGTTATATTGGTCGGCCAGACGCCGGGCTTTGTTGGCGTCGATATCGACCACAGCAACAAAATTACTTTGCACAAGCTGGTCATAGACCTTCGCGTGTATGGTCCCCATTTTGCCTGCGCCCACAACAGCGGTTCGCACTTTTGTATTTTGCATCGTGTACCCTTTGAACACGGACTAACACTGACGAGAACACGGACTAACACTGACAGGTCAGTGTCCGTCAGTGTCAGGAGTCAGTGTCTGTCAGTGTCTGTCATCTAAACTTCTCACGATACCTACCGAACTGATGCTCGCTGCTTTTGGTTATGCTGTCAATTATAGCCCGAACATTTTCATCGAGTCCGTCCTCCTGCGCCAAAGCATTTGCATTCTCCAGCAATGTGCCCGGCTCGCGATACAGCTTCCGGTACGCTTCGAATATTCGCTTCTGTTGCTTGTCATTTAGACCGGCTCGGTCTAAACCTCGCTTATTAACACCCCGAACCCGCGGTGGATAATGTCCACTGACAGTCAGAAAAGGCGGAACATCCCGGGTAATCCCGGCCAGTCCCGCCACGAAAGACCACTTGCCTATGGTAACAAACTGATGTGCCCCAGCCAGACCGCTGAACCAAGCGCCGGTCTCAATCTTGCAGTGACCCCCTATCTGCACAAGGTTACTCATGACAATCTTATCTTCAAGTATGCAATCGTGTCCAATGTGAGCACCGACCATAATGAAATTATCATTTCCTACTTCCGTCTGTGCTTCCGGATGAATACCTGGATGGATTGTTACCTGTTCGTGAATGACGTTTCCATTACCTATCACAAGACCGCCGATTTCGGTATCTGAACTCAGACGCAGCGTCTGCGGCCGGCTCCCAATCACGCAATTCGGGAAAAAATGATTGTTTTCTCCGACCTTGACATCCTTGTTAATCACCACGTTGGCCTCAAGTATCGTACCTGACCCGATTGAGACCCCGCTGCCAATAACGCAATTGGGCCCAACTGTAACACCGCCGGCCAACTCGGCATCCTTATGAACTACTGCACTCGGATGTATCTGCAACTTCATACTTCTTCTATTACCTCCACTTCATAAATCAAAGTGCCTAAAGTGACAGCTTTGCTGTCATTCTGAACGCAGCGCAGCGAAGTGAAGAATCTCTTTTTCGTTGACCAGATCCTTCGGCTTCACCTCAAGATGACACTTACGTGTTACTTTAGGCACTTTAGTTCATTTTAGCTCACTTTAGGAACTTTACCGATTCTATACTTTCTCGTCATCGACAAGCATAAATCTGATTTGTGCCTCCGCAACTACCGCATCGCCGACCATCGCCCTGCACCGGCACTGTGCGGTTCTTTTCCTCAATCTAACCGTCTCGGCAGTGAGGATAAGCTGGTCGCCGGGAACAACAGATTTACGCAATTTTACATTATCCATACTCAACAGCACTGCCAGCTTACCCGTATGTTCCAGCCTCTGTGCAAACAACAAGCCGGACACTTGTGCCATTGCTTCTACGATAAGAACGCCCGGCATAATGGGAGTCCCGGGAAAATGGCCTTGGAAGAATTGCTCATTAAAGCTTACATTCTTTATGCCCTTTATTCGCGTATCACCTTCAATTTCGATTACCTTGTCCACCAGTAAAAATGGGTATCTGTGCGGCAGAATCTTCCCAATCTGCCGAATATCCAATAGTGCATCCGTTCCGAATTTGGCTATCTGTTCTTGCTGCTGGGCCACTTCGTATAATTTCCTTGCGAGCTGCTGGTTCAGCGCATGACCACTCTTATAAGCTACAATCCTGCCCTTAACGGCTCGACCCACTAAGGCAATATCACCAATCAAATCGACAATTTTATGCCTGACACACTCGTTAGGAAATCTGTAACTGTTCTTAATGGGGCCGTCTGAGTTGATAACCAGAATATCGCGGGGGCTAATGTGTGTCCCTATTCCTCGGAGTTGAAACTGTTTGGCTTCAGCCTCAAGTAAAAAGGTTCGGGCCGGTGCCAGTTGTTTCTCAAAACTCTCCGGTGTAAGTCGACAACTGAAAATCTGCCTGCTGATACCCGTGTGCCCGCCGTAATCCAGATCGTATGTCAAACTTAATCCGTCATCAGGATACGGCAAGGCGTAAACGCAAGCATCACCGGCAGTAACAGTAACAGGCTTATTGATAACAAATTCTTTCCGGCTAACGTCCTGCTCAACCACCCCGGCACGTTTGAGAACTTTAAAATACTCGGCACAACTACAGTCGGGAGCAGGTAACTCGGAGCCGTTAACTTCTACGACAACATTGTCAATCTCAAGCGCATTAACTACAGCAAGACAATGTTCGATGGTTTCTATGCTCACAGAACCTTTTTTTATCGTCGTGCGGCGATTGCGCTCGGCAAGATTGGACGCAACAGCACTAATCCGCACCGGCTCAGGGACATCGGTCCGGACGAAGGTTATACCGGAATTCACTGGAGCAGGCCTAAAAACAAGCTTCGTTTCCTCACCTCCGAACATGCCCCGACCGTGTATCTTGCCTTCACTCTTTATCGTCTTCTGCAGCTTCAAGTCTTTCTACCCTCTTGTGTAGTTGCTTTAACTGCTCTGCCATTCTCGGCAGACGCCTCTTCAAGCCGATTATCCTAAATGCCTCTCTCGTCTCGAGCGCAGGGCTGCCAAGTAATTGTTGTCCGGCTGCTATGCTCTGTCTGACACCGGACTGAGCACCAATCATAGCACCATCACCTATTTCTATATTATCCGCCAGGCCAACCTGGCCGCCTAACACAACACCATCACCCAGCTTACAACTGCCGCCAATGCCGGCCTGGGCCACTATCAGGCAGCATTTGCCGATTTCCACATTATGAGCGATTTGAACAAGGTTATCTATCTTTGTACCGGCTCCTATTATAGTATTGCCAAACTTGGCCCTGTCAATGCAGCAATTGGCTCCTATCTCGACAAAGTCTTCAATCACAACCCCGCCGTTGTGCGGAATAAGTCTGTGGGAACCTTCGATAAATGAATACCCAAAACCGGTCGAGCCGATAGTGCTGTTTGCCTGAATCACCACATTGTTACCTAAACGGCAGTTGTGATAAATAACAACATTGCTGTCGAGCCGGCAATTCTTACCAAGTATTGAATTCTCGCCTATTTTGCATCCGCTGCCGATTACGCTGTTTTCGTCAATTTCAACCCCATCGTCAATCACTACACCCGCGCCAACAGACACGCCTTCAGCTATCTTAACGTCTTGTCCGAGCTTAGCTGTCGGGTCAATACCTGCGGTTACAGCTTTTAGTTTGGGTGAGAAAATATTCAGGGCTTTTATTAAAGCCGCATTGACATTTTTAACAACCAGTTGCGGCTTGTCTAAACCGTCAAGTTGTTTGGAAACAATAACTGCACTTGCATGGGAACCTTCAAGCGCAGCCTTATGTTTCTCGTCTGAGACGAAAGTAACTTCACCCTCATCGGCTGTCTCGACCGGGCCCACAGCGCTTATCCGCCTGCTGATACCATCGACCTTACCGGCCAACTCGGCCTCAAGCCGCTTAGCTAATTGTGCAATCGTCAACCTCATAATTCAAAGTGAATAAAGTGAAAGTGTCATATAACTTTAGCCCACTTTAGGCACTTTCTAATTTCCTCAATTTTGCATCTTAATTTCCAAATTTTATTATTCTTTATCCAGCCGAGCCACTACCTCATCAGTAATATCCACACATCCGCCGCTATACAACACTTTATAAGTGCTGATGGTTCGCGAAATTTCGTTGACACTTAATGCAAGAAGGTCAATTTCATCCTTTTTCAACACCAAATCCAACCCCTTTTGCTCGGCCAGCTCAGAGGTTATTCGCAGAATATCTTGATAGAGTTTTTTGCTCCATTTGTATTGTTTCAATATTACCTGCTCTTTGTAGAACTTCTGCTCAGCCTCCAGACGGGCCTGCTTATCTATTAACTCCTTGCGCTGTGCAAGATAATCACTGCTTTCCGGTTTGAATGCTTTGAGACCGGCTTCCTGGGCTTCGATCTCTTTGGAAAGATTCTGCAATTCTGCTCTTATTCTATTTTGTTCGGCGAGAAGCTCGTTCCTGTGTGCTGCGCTGCTCTTACAATCACGAAAGACTTTCAGAATGCTGACAATACCAATCTTCGAGGAGGGTATATCACCTTTTAGCTGAGCCTGCCCCCGCTTGTTGCTGGCGGGGGCCATTGCCAAAACAACCACACCCGCCAAACAACATAAAACCATCGTTTTGATCTTCATAAAATTGCCCTTTCCAAATGAATTATTTACTATTTAAGTCTTCTGTAAAAAACTGATTTTCTTAAATAATATATGCCTAACCTCAATTTTGCACAACTCTATATTTAACCGCTTAGCTTAAAACAGTCCTCCAACAGAGAAACTGAAAATCCGTGTCTCGTCCTGATCGTCTTTCATAAACGGCGTGGCAAACTCAAATCTCATCGGCATAGGCCCAAATATGTAGGGTATCAGTATCTGTATGCCTGTCCCAACCGCAGCGCGGTACCTGCCGGTATCTATCGCTCCGCTGTCCACAAAAAACAAACCAGAAAAATTGTCGCTTATCAAAGGAACGGTTACTTCAGCATTGGCCAAAAATATCCAGTCACTGCCTATTGGGTCTTTCCGCTCGGGGCTGGCCATATTTGTCTGCAGACCTCTTGTACTCACGCCCCGATAGTCAAAACCTCTGATACCATAAGTGCCCGTACCACCGCCGTTAAACTTCTCGAAAGGTGGTGCATAACTCAAAGTCGTCGCTGCAAGAAACTTCATTGCCAGAACAGTTTTTCGCTCAACCAAGTCCTCATACAGGGTTCTGTATCCTACACAGCTCCCTTCCAATATCCCGAAAGTCTCGTTACCGGTAACCTGCTCGTAACCGACATTAAAAGTATAGCCCTTGCTCGGATTAAATCTATCATCCCTTAAATCTCTTCCGATGCCAAATCTGACTCCAGTAAGAAAAGTATAGCCTTCAACATCTTGTATTTCCTTTGGCGCATGTAAATAGACGCTGTCAACGTTAACATTTTCAACTCTAAAGCCAAGACTCCTTCGCCAATTATCCTTGTATCGCTTCTCGAATCCTACATATCCCTTTGTCCTGCCTTCGTCGTATAGCCTGTGGTCACCTCGCCTTTCTATTTCTCTCTCCCAGCTTGAACCTTTCAAATTAAGTGCCAAAGGTTTGTCCTGAAAGTATGGCTCAGTGAACGAAACCGAATACTGGCTGACTTGAGTACCCGGCTCCAGAGCAATCTTCAAAGTTTGCCCCGCACCTTTGAAGGCCTGGCCGGTGACGAATTCTCCGAAGCTCTCCGGCCAGTCCGTAATATCGAAATTGCGCTGCTCCAAAAGCACCTGTCCAATTACGTCACTGTCACTCGAGACGCCGCCAGAAAACATTAGCGAGCCCGTCTGACCCTCTTTGATATCCACCTTTATATCCTTGCGGTTATCAGCTCCGCCGGCCGGC
>Ga0307430_1001568_pt1 | contig 16519 bp, 14 predicted proteins | sample SalMarWE160130MG_FD_202159 | JGI IMG/M metagenome (GOLD analysis project Ga0307430, IMG submission 202159) | Salt marsh sediment microbial communities from the Plum Island Ecosystem LTER, Massachusetts, United States - WE1603-130 | ecosystem: Environmental > Aquatic > Marine > Intertidal zone >... | reverse complement strand
GCGGGCCAAACGGGGGGAGATCTGGGATGGTTTCGCAGGGGCGATATGGTCGAGTCGTTCGAAAATGTCGTATTCGCCCTTCAGGCCGGAGAGATTTCCGATATCATTGAAACGGATTTCGGGTACCACATCATCAAGAAGACGGATGAGCGTGAATTATCCGACGTGCACGTCCGCGCCGCCATATTCGATAAAATGGACGCATCGGACATCGTTAATCGCGAACCGTGGATTCGAACCGAATTAACGGGAAAGCAGCTTGAGCGCGCCGTGCTCGATTTCGACCAGCAGACGGGCATGCCGCACGTAACGCTCCAGTTTGACGGCGAAGGAACGGATCTCTTCGCGGCGATGACGCGCGAGAACATCGGGAAGCCCATTGCCATCTATTTGGACGGGGAGCCAATCAGCATCCCGACGGTCCAGCAGGAAATTCCGAGCGGCCAGGCTATTATCAGCGGGAGCTTCACGATAGATGAGGCTAAACTCCTCGCTCAACGCCTGCAGGCCGGCGCGTTGCCGGTCCCGATCGAAATCGTCGCTCAGCAGTCCGTGGGACCGGTTCTCGGCGCACAGTCCGTTGCCGCATCCGTTGAAGCGGGGATTTTGGGATTTTTGCTCGTCATCATCTTCATGATTCTCTTCTACAGGCTCCCCGGTCTCGTATCCGTTTTCGCGCTCGGCTTTTACGGCGCGCTCATTTTTGCCATCTTCAAGCTCGTTCCGGTGACGCTCAGCCTGTCCGGTATCGCCGGATTCATCCTCTCTCTCGGCATCGTGGTTGACGCGAACGTGCTCATCTTCGAACGCCTCAAAGAGGAATTGAAAACGGACAAACCGATGATGTCATCGGTGGACGAAGCGTTTAAGCGCGCGTGGACATCCATTTGGGACGGGAACGTAACCACGCTCATCGTTTGTTTCATCCTCTATACCTTCACCTCTTCGCTCATTAAGGGCTTCGCGCTCACGCTTGGCATCGGAATCGTCCTCTCCATGTTTACGGCTGTCGTCGTAACGAAAACGATTTTGAAGCTTTTCATCGCTACGCCGCTGAGCCGCAAGGTGCCGTGGCTATTCCTAAAGTAATCAGAAATCGGAACATGGAACAGAGAAATCTGAAAATGGAAGACGGAATACGAAACGGAGTGGCTTCGAATTCCATGTCTCATGTCCCAATGTCTATCTCTCCATCCCTATGAATATCGTAAAACTTCGTCGCCTCTGGTACGCCGTTTCCGGCATCCTCGTTCTCGGATCTATTTTCGTTGTGAGCATATACGGATTGAAGTTCGGAATTGATTTCACGGGAGGCTCGCTCCTCTCTATGCGTTTTGATGAACGCCCGGCATCCGTTGAGATCGAGCGGTCGCTCGAAGGCATTGATGTCGGATCCATGACCATTCAGCCGGTGGGGGAGACGGATGTGAATATCCGCATGAAGATGCTGGACGAGGAGACGCATCAGGCCGTTGTCTCGAAGCTTCAAGAGACGTTCTCAAATTCCGAACAGGGAACGGCGAGCGTTACGGAACTCCGGTTCGATGCGATCGGACCTGCGATCGGAGCGGAGCTTCGGGGGAAGTCCCTGAAAGCGCTCTTCGTGGCATTCCTCGCGATCCTCGCGTACATCGCCTATGCGTTTCGAAAAGTATCCGCACCGATCAAGAACTGGAAGTACGGCGTGGTCACGCTTTTGGCGGCCGTTCATGATGTGATTATTCCGATCGGCGTCTTCTCCGTTATCGGAATATTTTTCGGAGTGGAAGTCGGTACGACGTTCGTCGTGGCCGTCCTCACGGTGTTGGGGTACTCGATCAACGATACGATCGTCGTTCTGGATCGTGTTCGCGAAAATCTTCATAAAATCAGCGGGACGTTCGAAGAGATCGTAGAAGTATCGCTCCGGCAAACGATCGTTCGGTCATTGAATACGTCAATTACGACGCTGTTCGCCATCACGGCCGTATACCTGTTCGGCGGGGATACGCTCAAGCCGTTCGCGCTCGCTCTGATCATCGGTATTATTGCGGGGACGTATTCATCCATCTTTATTGCGTCCCCATTGCTCGTGTCGTGGGAGAAGATGAGCAGGAAGTGAGCATGCGTGTACGGGCGCGCCGCTCGCGAGCGACCGCGCCAAGTGGACGGGTGGCAGTCTTGGCTTGATCACCCGTTTTTGAGAACGTGATATAATCTCAATATGGACGAAGAGATTTACCTCTTTAATGAGCCGACTGCGGGAGGAGGGCCGTTTCATTTTGATTTGTCATTTCTTCAGTCATTTGTTGCAGATGTCGGTGATAATCCCATTCTCGCGATGTACGGGCTGATTATCAAAGGCGGATGGGTCGTTCTCGTCATCATCGCGCTGTTGGCTGCACGTTCGATTTGGCTGTACGTCAAACAATCAAAAAATATCGCGAAGAAAAAATACGTCCTTCTCGCCGTTGACGTTCCGCGTGAATCCGAGCAGACCGTAAAAGCCGTGGATAACATGATGGCGCATTTGGCGGGTGCACACTCTCCGGCCACGTTCATGGAAAAGTGGTTTGAGGGAAAGGTGCAGGATCCGATCTCTTTTGAAATCATCTCCATCGGAGGGCATATCCAATACCTCATTCGATGCCTCGCGCCGCTTCGCGATCTCGTGGAGTCGTCGATCTACGCGCAGTACCCCACGTCGGAGATCACGCAGGTCGAGGACTACACGCAGAGCGTTCCCACAACGTATCCGGACGATCAGTATGAGCTTTTCGGCACGGAGATGATTCCGGTGACGAATGACGTGTACCCGCTGAAGACGTACGTGGATTTCGAGCACATGCTCACATCCGAGTTCAAGGATCCGCTCGCGGCCATGCTTGAAGCGTTCACGCGGATCGGTCCGGGAGAGCAGGTTTGGTATCAGCTCATCGCAACGCCCATCGCCCAGGTGGAATTCAAAGAGAAAGCGATGAAGGAAATCATGAAAATCACCGGGCAGAAGGCCGTGGTGAAGAAGAACCTCGCGGAGAAGGCCCTGGACCTTCCGCTGAGCCTCATGGGATCCGTTGCGGACGTGGCGCTGGGCACGGCCGTCGGAGAAACGGGGGAGAAAAAGAAGGATGATCTGCTCACGAGCAGGGTGTTCAACATGACGCCGGGCGAGCGAAAAATCGTCGAAGCCGTGGAACGGAAGATGTCCAAGATCCAATATAAGTGCAAGATACGTTTCATCTACCTCGCGAAGAAGGAGCTGTTCAACAAACAGAAAGTGCTCTATTCATTCATCGGGGCCATCAAACAATTTAATACGAATGACATGCAGTCTCTCAAACCGGACGGAAAAACCGGCATCAACAGTACGCTCCTCCTGTTTAAAACGCGACGAAACAATAATCGGAAGGAGCGGCTGCTCTCCGGATACAAGCGTCGTTCGGATTGGGTCGGAAAGGCGCATTTTTACCTGGGAACGGATGAGCTTGCGAGCTTGTGGCACTTGCCCGTCATCAAGGACGTGAAGGCTCCGCAGCTTAAGAAGACGGAAGAGAAGAAGATCGAACCGCCACCAAACCTCCCGTTTGCCTGAGCCTCGCATCAGTGCTATCTTTTGAACAATACAAAAGCGACCGTCGGAGCTTCGAAAGGTAGAAATATCGAATATCGAATGTCGAATATCGAAAATTTGATTTCGGCGTCAAGCACTTCCCGATTTTTTCGACATTCGACATTCGATATTCGAATTTTGCATCCGTAACGTCTCAACGTACCGTACCTTTGTTCAAATGTTCTTTCCTTCTCGTCCAGCCCCTTCCCTCTACAATACATGTCACAACCACAGGAACAATTTGATCCGAATCCCGTGACGCTGTTTGCGCAAACGACATTCCGCAATGAACAGCGTCGTTTTGGTATAAAGCTGGATGATCGCCGAAAGCACATGTACATTCTCGGAAAGACGGGTATGGGGAAAACCACGCTTCTGGAAAACATGATTCTTTCGGATATCTACGCGGGGCACGGATGCGCTTATATCGATCCTCACGGAGATACGGCGGAAAAGCTTTTGGACTACATTCCGTCTTGGAGGGTTAATGATGTCGTGTATTTCAACCCCGCGGATTTGGCATACCCCGTCGGGTTCAATATCCTGGAAACGGCGAAGGAGGAACAAAAACATTTGGTCGGGTCCGGACTCATGGGTGTGTTTAAGAAAATTTGGCCGGATGTTTGGAGCGCACGAATGGAATACATCCTGTTGAATTGCGTTCTCGCGCTTTTGGATTATCCGGGGGCGACTCTCCTCGGTATTAGCCGTATTCTCGTTGACAAGGACTATCGCCAGCGCGTCATCGACAAGATCAAGGATCCGATCGTTAAAACGTTTTGGGTCGCGGAGTTCTCTTCGTGGTCCGAAAAGTACGCAACGGAAGCCATCGCTCCGGTACAGAACAAAGTCGGTCAATTTTTAAGCGCGAGCGTTATCCGAAATATCGTCGCGCAGGTCAAATCTTCCATAGACGCGAGGGATATCATGGACAGCCGCAAGATCTTCATCGTGAACCTCTCCAAGGGACGTATCGGAGAAGATAATATGCGTCTGTTGGGCAACATGATCGTTACCAAACTTCAACTTGCGGCTATGGAACGCGTGGATATCCCGGAGCTGGAACGAAAGGATTTCTTCATGTACATCGACGAGTTCCAGAACTTCGCAACGCCCAGCTTCGCGGAAATTTTGTCCGAAGCCCGAAAGTACCGACTAAGTCTTATTGTGGCGCATCAGTTCATTGAACAACTTGACGAGACCGTTCGTGACGCGATCTTCGGAAACATCGGAACAATGATCATTTTCCGCGTGGGCGCGCCGGACGCGCTGTTCATGGAGAAGGAATTTTTCCCGACGTTCGAACCGGAAGATCTCGTGGCTATTCAAAAGTTTCACATTTATCTCAAGCTCATGGTAGACGGCGTGGCAACAGATCCGTTCAGCGCCGCCACGCTTGCGCCGATCGCAGAACGCACGGGGAATGCGGAGAAGGTTATTCAAGTTTCGCGAGAGCGATACGCCACCCCGCGAGCGGATATCGAAGAGAAAGTTTTGCGTTGGAGCGGTATGGAGTCCGGTCCGGCTCCGCTCGTTGCAACGGCTGAAATGTTGATTCCCGGAGGCGAAGTATCATACCCGGCCATCAAAACGCAGGAGGAGAGGGATGAGGAAAACGAGCTTGAGGACATGGGAGAAAACAGTACTTCCGGAGAAGTCCTTCGTTTTTCAGCAGATCGATTGGCGGCCATTACAAAAAATCAGCCGAAGAAGAAAGAGAAACCGAAGTTCAAGCATACATGTTCGCGATGCGGAGTGGTCTGGGAAATGCCCATCCAGCTTGACCCATCGCGTCCCATGTATTGCGCGGAATGCCTTCCGATCATTCGGGATGAACACAAGATCAAGGGTAGGGTCATGAAGTCCGCTGTAACGGGCAGGCCGCCGGAAGGGATTGAACTGTCCGAGGAAGACCGCACCGATCAGGAAGAGCATAAAGATCGTCCCGGTGATTCGCTCGCCAAGGCCATGAGAGCCGTGGAGGAAGGGAAGTCCATTCAGTTGGAGAAACGGAAAAAAGAGATTCCGCCCGCGCCGAACCGTCCTCGTCTCGTTGTGACGGACCAGGAGAAATTTTCCAACGTGATCGTGGAAGAGGAGGATGATGAAGACGCTTCCGAACTCATTGATGCGATCGAGGCTTCCAGGGGCGCGCCCATCGACACGAGGAAGGAGTCGAGCGTCCCGCGGGAAGAGCCTCGCCAAGCGGAACGCCGTCAGCCGGAGAGAGCGTCGGATCGTCCCGTTCCCGCGGGAAGAGACGAGGGGAAGAAGAAGCGCAAGCGTCGTCGAAAAACGCGGACGCGATCAGAGAAGAGGGATGAGTCAAAACCGTCATCGCTTGAGAACCATTTCAAAGAAGCGGAGCGCCGTTTTGACGAAGGCGAAAAAAAGAATCAGGATGACGATAGGCCGACGAATACGGTGTTTAAGCGCCCGCATCCTCCATCGACGCCCGGAACGACACCTCCTGTACGGACGGATTCGGCTCAAGGATCGTCACACCAGCGCTCCATGCAGCCGGGTCAGAAAATACGATTTGATTGATGATTCATCGAAGACTTGACTCACGACAAACGACCAACGACAAACGATATGCCACAACGCATTGAATTTACAACGGATGATCAGGTAAAGATCATCGGGGGATGGGCCACCGCTCCAACCACGATCGGCGCCGTCATCCTTTTGCACATGTACCCCGCGACCAAAGAATCGTGGGCGAGCTTTCAGCCCGTGTTGGCGCAGCGGGGGATCGCTTCTTTGGCGATTGACCTCCGGGGCCACGGAGAGTCCGTTTCGACGCTCGAAGGCGCGGTGCTGGACTATCGGAAATTCAATGACGATGAAACGAAGTCGACGATCAATGACGTCCACGGCGCATACGCGTGGATCAAGGGGCGCGGGATTGATGCGGACCGTATCGCCGTTGCCGGAGCATCGATCGGTGCGAACCTCGCATTGAAGTTTTTGTCGGATGAACCGCAGGTTCCCGCGGCAATCCTTCTGAGTCCGGGACTGCATTCCCATGGGATTGAGCCAATGGACTTTATGGATTACGTTTCTCCGCACCAGTCCGTATGGATCGTGGCATCGCGCGGGGATGATGACGAGAGCGTGAGTGACTCGGCGGAGATCATGGAGGGGCTGTTTTCGTCGGATAAGGATTTTACGAAACTGGAAGGAGCCGGCCACGGGACGAAGATGCTGGAAGCGGACGGAGAGCTCATGGGTCGAATGGCGGATTGGCTCCGTGATAAGATTCAGGGGAGCTAGGTGGATAGGTTGTAGGTTGTAAATTGGAGGCGACGGTTCTTATTTGATCGGAATGGTGCGACAAAACGTAGTATCTATCGCGCGCCGCGGACAGGCGTCAGATCAATCAGCAGCCAGTAATCAGTCATATCGTCTACGATGATCGAAATCCTTCAAGGAGTAGTGCTCGGAGCCGTTCAGGGGATAACGGAATTTTTCCCCGTTTCTTCGAGCGGCCACCTCATTCTCATCCCCGTGATCGCGGGCTGGAAGGATCAGGGGCTGCTCTTTGATACCGTGCTCCATTTGGGAACGCTCATGGCGCTCCTCTGGGTGTTTCGTTCGGATATCAGAGACGTATTCGCCGGAACATTCCGCAGGAAGGATGCTTCCGACAGGCGATTTCTTTCCATGGTCATTGCGGCGTCATTGCCCGGGATCCTCTTTGGGGGGTTGTTCGGCGGATGGATTGAAAATCATGTTCGGGGTCCGATGCCCGTTGTCTTCGGCCTCATCGTTTGGGGCATCGTTCTCTTCATCGCGGACCGCGTGGCAAGCGCGAGGAAGCAATCCGTCTCGGATGCGAAACGAATCAATTGGACGCAAGCGCTCATTATCGGGTTCGTGCAGGCAATCGCGCTGTTTCCGGGTACATCACGCTCCGGTATAACGATAACAAGCGGATTGTTTGCGGGACTCAATCGCTCAACGGCTGTCCGCTTCTCATTCCTCGTGAGCATTCCAACGATCGCGGCCGCCGGGAGCTACGGTTTGTACAAGCTCCTGCTCCAGGGGATGGATACTGCGGGCGTTGCGGAGCTCGTCGTCGGGTTCCTCGCCGCAGCCGTGACCGGCGCCTGGGCCATCAAATTCCTACGATCCTACGTGGAAAAACATTCATTCACACCATTCGTCCTCTACCGGTTTGCACTCGCACTTTTGGTACTCCTGATCATTTAAGAAGATATCGCGCATGGAAAACGAAAAAGGGAAAACGGAAAAGGGAAACGCTCTGCGAGCATTCGGCAGGTGCTTCCGTTTTCCGTTTTTCGTTTTCTTTTTTTCAATCTTCCTGCTCACGTTCCTCCGGTTCGCCGTTCCCGCCTCCGCGAGTGGACGGATTCCGGAGCAGAAAGTGAACGCCGCAGCCATTCCCGTTGACCCGAGCGCGTATGCCGCCATCCTCGTGGCGGATGTCGCATCCGGGAAAACTCTCTATGCGCATGAACCGGCGAAGGTCTGGACGGCGGCGAGTTTGACCAAGCTCATGACGGCGCGCGTGTTTACGTCCACGCCGACGAACTGGTCGGCAACGGGGAACATCACTTCCGCGGATGAAGTGGGCGGAGGGAGATTGCAGCTGCCTTCCGGAACCACTATGTCGCTCCGGGATGTGCTCTATTCCGCCATCATCGGTTCCGCGAATAATGCGGCGGAGGCCATGGCGCGCATGTTCGACGGGAGAGGCGCGTCCGCGTTCGTTCAGGAGATGAATGGAATGGCGGCGCGATTCGGACTGTCGCAGTCTCGCTACAACGATCCGTCCGGCATGAATCCGGAAAACACCACGTCCGCGTACGACATCGCAACGCTCCTATTGGAAGCCTCCCAAGAGCCGGAGACACAGCGAGCGATGGCCTTGCCGACGTACAGCTTTAAGACGCGGTCTCCCGTCATCGCGAAAACGATTAAGAACACGAACGACCTCCTGTTCATGGAGCCGGGAATGATTGTGACAGCAGGCAAAACGGGATTTTTATATGAATCAAAATATAACTACGCGGTAAAGGTCCACCCCAAAGACGATCCGTCGAAAGAGCTCGTTATCGTCGTACTCGGTGCAGCCACGCGTGCGGATTCCGTCAATGCCGCGATTGCGCTTGCGAAGTGGGCATGGAGCGCATTCACGTGGAACGATGCTCCATCATCGCCGGGCGTAACGCAAAACTCCGAAATGGGCGATCGCGGGGAGGAGATTCTCACTCTGCAAACGTTTTTAAACGCGAACGGATTCAAGATCGCAAGCGTTGGACCGGGATCGCCGGGAAAGGAAACGACGTACTACGGATCCTTGACGCACGCGGCCGTAAAACGATTTCAGGAGGCGAATCGCGTTGATGTTCTCGATCCGCACGGAACCGCGGAAGGGACCGGGTATGTGGACATGCTCACGCGCGCCGCGATAAACGCGTATGAGCCCAAAACGCCTCCTCCGCAGACTCAGACCGCGCCTGCGGTTCAATCCTCCACTCAGCCGCGCACGAGCCTGTCATTGCCTCCCATGGGCGCGGGGAGCATTGGAGCGGCCGTTCGGACTCTCCAAGAGCTTTTAGCGCGAGAGAAGGACGTGTATCCCGATGCGCTCGTTACGGGGTATTTCGGGCCTCTGACGGAATCGGCCGTTCAACGGTTCCAATTGAAACACGGCGTCGTTTTATCAAATGTCGATCCGGGGTACGGGTACGTGGGTCCGAAGACGCGGGCGAAGCTGGCGGAGATGTACGGATCGTAACCATTGCGCATTTCGCATTGCGCATTTCGCATTGACATCAGGATGAGAAGTCCGCAATGTGCAATATGTAATGCGCAATACAAAACCGAAGGTGTTGCTCGGCATGAGCGGCGGCGTTGACTCCAGCGTGAGCGCCGTTTTGCTGAAGAAGCGCGGGTACGATGTGATCGGCGGGTTTATCAAAAACTGGTCGGATTCAAAAGATATTTGGAGCGGGGAGTGCCAATGGCGAGGAGACAGACGTGATGCCATGCGCGTGGCGGCGGAGCTCGATATTCCGCTCGTGACGTTTGATTTCGAAGACTTGTACCGCAGGAAGGTCGTGAACAAGATGTTCAAGGCGTACGCGAACGGCGCGACGCCGAACCCGGATGTCCTCTGCAATCAGGAGATCAAGTTCGGCGTTTTCTTTCAGGCGGCGAAGAAGTTGAAAGCGGACTTTATCGCCACCGGGCACTACGCGCGCATTCGGCGCGACCGTAACAGCGTCGCGCGCCTCCTTCGCGGATCCGACCCGGATAAGGATCAGAGTTACTTTCTTCATCGCGTGACGCAGCGAGCATTGCGGAAAACGATCTTTCCGATCGGGAATCTCAAAAAGTCAGAGGTTAAGAAGATGGCGAAGTCACTCGGCTTATCTACGGCTGAGAAAAAGGAAAGTATGGGCATCTGCTTTATCGGAAAACAGCCCATGAAGGATTTTTTACGCACGCGCATCCCGTCCAAACCCGGAGACGTTGTTGATCCGAACGGAACCGTCATCGGCCGCCATGACGGGCTTGATGCGGTGACGATCGGCCAGCGGCACGGATTCCGTATCAGGGCGCAGGGCGCAGGGCGCAGGGCACAGAGCTCCATCCCGTGGTATGCGGCGGCGAAGGACCTGAAGTCGAACTGTCTGGTCGTCGTCCCCGGGCGCGAACATCCATCGCTGTATTCAAAAGATGCGTACGTAAGTGATCTGCACTGGATCGCTGAGCGGCCAGATGCCAAATGCCAAACGCTAAAAGCCGCCGTCCGCTATCGCCAGGAACCCGTCTCGATCTCCATCGCGTATCAAAGAGGAAACCTTCATATTAAATTCCGACATCCCGTGTTCGCCGTGGCTCCCGGCCAATCTGCAGTGATCTATAAAGGCGCGGAATGTCTTGGAGGGGGAGTAATTGAATAAAAAAAATGCCCCCGAACACGTAAATTTCCACGTGTTCAGGGGTTTGGCCTCCGCACCATCAAACGGTGCGATCGCCTAGATGTTTGTTGCTCTTCCGCCGGTTTAAGAGCCGGCGCATGTGTGAGCAGGTTTTTATTCTCGCGAATTATGTATATCTCAAAACAGAAAAATTGTCAAGAGAAGCCGTCTTATTAGTCTGGAAAACGGTATTTTTTCTTGTACATCCATTAATAGCCCTGTACGCTTTTACCAGCCGCCAGCCGCCAGCCGCCAGCCGCCAGCCGCCAGCCGCCAGCCGCCAGCCGCCGCTATGCATCGATCACCTCTCAGACTTGAATGGATTTCGATCCTCTACCTGACACTCTTCGTATTCGCGATCCTGTCACCGGGATTTATCGTAAGAGGATTCTTTGGATTTTCAGAGGAGCGTGTAGAGGAGGTTTTGATTTTTACGTTCGGCATGGTGGGACTCATCGCGTTCAGTTTGTACGAACGCGGCATCGAGAGCGGTGTGAAAGAACGGGATCAAGCCATCGTCGATCGTGATAAAGCGCGGCGCGAGCTCGTATCAACGTATGAGTACATCGGCGGCGTAAACCGTCAGATTGATTCGCTCAAAAATCTCGCGAATGAGACGGCGGCTTCGCTCGTGGACAGCGACCGCGTAAATAAACACATGTTCAAGTCGCTCGCCGCGGGCGCGGCGGCGCTCATCCGCGTTCAACACGGAGCTATTCGCATTGTAGCGCTTGATAAGCTTCGGACGATCAGCGAGTACCATTTGGATGCGAGCCAGCAAATTAAAGTCGCGAATAAGGATCTGCTCGAAGTGCACAATCAAAACCGTTCGCATTGTTTCATTCGAGATGAGCAGGGATCGGAAGTTCTCGTGGTTCCCTCATCAAGGCGGGATTGCTCCATGAAGGTATTCCTCCTCCTTCCGACGAATCCTCAGGATATGCCGGACATCGATCCCGGCCTGCTCAATGTCTATGCGAATCAGGCGGAGGTTCTGTATCGCGTCCTGAGTCAAAAAATTTATGCGAATCATCATGTTGAAACGAAACCCGAGGGCTGATAATGTGGAGGGCGAGCATTTGGCCGGTATATCCAATGCTTAATGTGATATTGTAACGTATGAACGGCCGAAAGCCGGGCGCTATACGCCAAATGCCATTTCCTATGACCATAAACGATCTCCGACAAAAGTTTCTCGACTTCTTTAAAGAAAAGGGGCATTCCATCATCCCTTCGGCTTCGCTCGTTCCGGAAAACGATCCGAGCGTCCTGTTCAATTCCGCCGGCATGCAGCCGCTGGTGCCATACCTCAAGGGGGATCCGCACCCCATGGGCGTCCGTCTCGCGAATGTTCAAAAGTGTTTGCGGACCGGAGACATCGATGAGGTGGGAGATAACCGGCACTTGACGTTTTTTGAGATGCTCGGCAACTGGTCGCTCGGCGACTATTTCAAGCGCGAGTCCATCGGGTGGTCGTACGAGTTCCTCACGAATGAACGGTGGCTGCACCTCGATCCGAAGCGTCTTTACATCAGCGTCTTCCAGGGAGATGACGACGCGCCCCGCGACGAGGAGTCCGTCGGTATTTGGCAGGCGCAATTTGAAGTGAACGGCATTACGGCGCACACGGGCGAAGCGGGCAAGGATGTGCCGGACAGCGGAACGAACGGGCCCCGCATTTACCTGTACGGGAAAGAGAATAACTGGTGGCCGGGCGCGGCCTCAAAAGGATTGTGCGGTCCGGATACGGAGATTTTTTATGACACGGGGAGCGAACATGATGATGCGTACGGCCCGGTCTGCCATCCCGCATGCGATTGCGGACGTTTTGTGGAAATTTGGAACAACGTATTCATGCAGTTCAACCGGTTGGAGGAAGGGGGAGTGCTCGAACCGCTTCCGAAGAAGAATGTTGATACGGGCATGGGACTGGAGCGGACAACGGCGGTTCTTTCCGGGTATGCGAGCGTTTACGATTTGAATTTCTTCCAAGTCATCTTCAGCGGGCTCGAATCGCTCTGCGGAAAGAAGTACGGCGTTTCGGAAGATCATGATTCATCCATGCGCATCATTGCGGATCACGTCCGTTCCGCTGTTTTCGCGATTGCGGACGGCGTCGTCCCGTCGAATGTTCAGCAGGGATACGTGGTGCGTCGCCTCATCCGACGCGCGATTCGCGAGGCGTACCGTTTGGGTATCGAAGGGAAGTTTTGCGGGACGATTGCAAACGTTGTCATCGGAGAGTTCGGGGAGTGCTATAACGAGCTTGAAGCGAAGCAGGAAAAGATTCTTTACGAGCTGGAGCGGGAAGAGGATACGTTTGAGAAGACGATCGAAAAGGGAATGAAGGAGCTTGGGAAGATGCTCAAGACGGGCGAGGTAACGGGAGAGAAAGCGTTCGTCCTGTACTCGACGTACGGGTTTCCGCTGGAACTCACCGAGGAGATCGTGACAGAACGCGGCGGGACCATTGATCACGAGGCGTTTAAGAAAGAATTCGAGAAACATCAAGATCTTTCTCGTACGGCATCCGAGGGCATGTTTAAAGGCGGGCTGCAGGATGATTCGGATGAGAGTAAAAAACTTCACACGGCAACGCACCTATTACACGCCGCGCTGCGAAAAGTGCTCGGCCTTCATGTGGAGCAAAAGGGGTCGAACATCACGCCGGAGCGTTTGCGGTTTGATTTCTCTCATCCTGCCAAGATGACGAAAGAAGAAATTCAGCAGGTTGAAGATATGGTGAACGACGCGATAAAGAAAGATCTCCCGGTCACGTGCGAACACATGGATGTTGAGAAGGCGCGCGATTCCGGGGCCTTGGGGTTCTTCGAAGAGAAGTACCGCGGCATCGACGGAGATTTGAGCGTCTATCAGGTGGGAGATGACGATGCCGTGTTCAGCAAGGAGATCTGCGGCGGCCCGCATGTAAAACGTGTTGGTGAATTGGGATCATTCAAGATAAAGAAAGAAGAGGCCTCGAGTGCGGGGGTGAGGAGGATAAAAGCTGTTGTTAAATAAAGCCATGAAATTTGAAGAACTGAACATGGATAGAGCGGCTACCCCCAGTGTCAGACGCCTCCAGTCGATCTACCAAATCCACTTGACTTCGTTTTGCCCTTTCTGTAACATTGCATCGTTCCCATGTGGATAAATGGGCGATATCATTGAAAACAATCAATTTTCCTAAGAAATGCAGAATCAGACACAGACGTATGGCAGCCGATAAACCTTCAACAAAGGATTTTCTTGTTGTAAAGGGCATTGTGGAGGAGAATCTTCCGGCTACGACGTTTAAGGTAAAACTCGAGAACGGTCAGAGCATTTTGTGCCATTTATCTGGGAAATTGAGGAAATTTCGCATCAGATTGACTCCGGGGGATGAGGTGCAGATCGAGATAAGCCCCTATGATTTGACAAAAGGTCGAATCATCTATAGATTCTAGGCCACGTTAAGCGGGTTTGCGGGAGCGCGGTGAATGTATCGTACGCCGGCGCACTCGCACACCGGTACGCCGGCACACCTATGAAAGTTCGGTCCTCCGTAAAAAAGATGTGTAGAGATTGTCAGGTCATCCGGCGGAATAATCGGGTGGTGGTTGTGTGTAAAAAAAATCCTCGACATAAACAACGGCAAGGCTAAAACATTCTGGAGGTTGAAGATTTGCGACCGGGGCGCGCCGCAAGTCTCCAATCTCTAGCCGACAACAACCCTGGCTGATTGGTCCAACAACATCCTATGGCACGTATTGCGGGAGTAACACTCCCGACACAAAAGCGCGTTGATATTGCGCTCACATACATCTACGGCATCGGCCGAACATCCGCGAACAAAATTATCGCGGTTACCGGCGTGCCCGCGGAAACGCGCGTCAAAGATCTTACGGAAGATCAGGCGGACAAACTTCGCGAGCAAGTGGAAAAGAAACATAAGGTCGAAGGAGATCTCCGACGCGAGGTTCTCGGAAATATCAAGCGCCTCAAGGAGATCAAGAGCTATCGCGGCGATCGCCATACGAAGCGTCTTCCCGTACGCGGCCAGCGAACGAAGACGAACAACCGTACCATCCGTGGAAACGTACGACGGACCACGGGCTCCGGGAAGCGCAAGCTTGAAAAGACCTAATCGTTAAGAAATGCATATGGCGGAAAAGAAAACGATGTCGAAGATACGACGAAAAAAGGCAAAGCGACAGGTCTCAACCGGGCATGCGTATATTAGCGTTACGTATAACAATACGATTGTGACGCTTACGGACACGGAAGGAAACGTCCTCGCCTGGTCCACGGCCGGGCACTGCGGATTTCGCGGACCGAAGAAAGCAACGCCGTACGCGGCATCCGTTATTGTAAAGAACGTCGTTGAGAAAGTTGAAGAATACGGATTGAAAGACGTGAAAGTATTCGTCAGAGGCGTGGGTCAGGGTCGTGAGAGCGCGGTTCGGTCGCTGAATGCGAACGGATTGAACGTCCTCTTGATCAAGGACGTCACGCCGATTCCGCATAATGGCTGTCGGCCTCCGCGTCCGCGACGCATGTAGAACGTATTGATATCGGTATGAAAGTGAAAATAACCGCAAAAATGTCACGACGTGAAGGAGTGAATCTCGATGGACGCGAGAAGATTGATCGTATTCTCTCAAAGCGTCCGTACGCACCGGGTGTTCACGGACCAACGAGCCGGCGCCGCATTACGGACTACGGAAAGCAGCTTCGGGAGAAGCAGAAGGCAAAGCGCGTGTACGGCCTCACGGAGAAACAATTTCGAAATACGTTCGAAGAGGCGGCGAAGAAGCGTGGCGATACGGGTGAATTTTTCGTGCGCATCCTCGAATCGCGTTTTGACAATGTGGTTTTTCGCGCGGGCTTCGCAAAGACGCGAGCAATGGCGCGGCAATTCGTCGGTCATGCGATGTTTGACGTGAACGATAAGAAAGTGAACATCCCTTCGTATCGGTTGAAAGAAGGGGATGTCATCAGCGTGCGGAAGAATAAGAAGGGAAAAGGACCATGGAAGAACCTCGAAGAGACGTTAAAAAATCATGCCGTTCCTTCATGGATGACGATTGATCCGAAGGAGATGACGATTAAAGTAACGGGGGGGCCGAATGCGGAGGAGGTAAAGCAACAGCCATTCGATACGAAACTCATCGTTGAGTTCTACTCACGCTAATATTTTTATACATATATATGGAGTCACTCCTTCTCCCGTCAAAAATACGCTACAGCGAAGGGGAGCGCCCGAATGAAGGGACGCTCATCGTTGAGCCTTGCTCGCCGGGGTACGGAACGACCGTGGGGAACGCCCTGCGCCGCGTTCTCCTGTCATCGCTTCCGGGCGCGGCTGTTACGGCCGTAAAAATTAAAGGTGTGGATCATGAGTTCTCTACGCTCGAACACGTAAAAGAGGACATGGTCGAGATCATCTTGAATCTCAAGGTTTTTCGGTTGAAGCTCCATTCGGAAGAGCCCGTAAAGCTTTTTTTGAATGTGAGCGGGGAGAAGCTCGTGACCGCGGCGGATTTTGAAAAGAATGCGGATGTCGAGATTATCAATCCGGATCATCCGATCTGCACGTTGACGGATAAGAATGCGAACCTCGAAATGGAAGTAACCGTCGGTCCCGGCCGCGGATATCGGAGCACGGAAGAGCGCGCCAAGGACAAGTTGGAGCTGGGCAACATCGCCATTGATGCGCTGTACAGCCCCGTCCTCAACGTTTCGTACAAGGTGGAAGCCACGCGCGTGGGTGAAAAAACGGACTATGATCGCCTCCTCCTGCACGTCGAGACGGACGGGACAGTGGATCCGAAGGACGCCATCAGACAGTCCGTGGCGATCCTCCTCGACCACTTCAATCTTTTGGTGCAGCCGGACGAGGGTGATGAGGCGATGGAGGCGACTGAGGCGATTGAAGAATAACTATTGCTATGAGACACCGAGTGAAACAAAAGACGTTGGATAGGAAGGGCGA
>Ga0307430_1001566_pt1 | contig 16528 bp, 17 predicted proteins | sample SalMarWE160130MG_FD_202159 | JGI IMG/M metagenome (GOLD analysis project Ga0307430, IMG submission 202159) | Salt marsh sediment microbial communities from the Plum Island Ecosystem LTER, Massachusetts, United States - WE1603-130 | ecosystem: Environmental > Aquatic > Marine > Intertidal zone >... | reverse complement strand
TGACAGCCGGCGCGTGACCTACGGGGCTGGGGTGGGCGACAAGTGGCTTGTGGTCGTGGATGGTGAAGAGGGGAAGCGATACGACGGCATCGGGGAAGGCACTCCGATCTTCAGCCCGGACAGCAAGCGCGCGGCCTATACGGCTGGTGAGGGCGACAAGCGCGTTGTGGTCGTCGATGGCAAAGAGGGGAAGCGATACGACGGCATCCTGGAAGGCACTCCGATCTTCAGCCCGGACAGCCGGCGCGTGGCCTATGCGGCTCGTGAGGGCGACAAGTGGTTTGCGCTCGTGGATGGCAAAGAGGGGAAGCGATACGATGCGATCATCAGGGGATGTAGGATCGTCTTTGATTCGCCCGAGAGCCTGCATTACCTCGCCTTGAAGGGCACGAGCATCTATCTGGTCGAGGAGGAGCTGCACTGAAGCCCGAGACGGGATCATAATGCACTACGTTCGTGAGGGCCTGGGGATTGTCGGTTTGTCGTCGGGGCAACAGTCCTCAAGGGCTGGCCTATGAAATCGGAAGCAAGGCCGTTGATGGTCATCAACGAAATATCTTTACATTCTGGGCAATTGCAGGCGCGTCAGCGTTGTAGGGCGGGGCCCCCTGGCCCCGCCGCAGCCCCGCCACTGGCGGGGCGACAGAGGCAGCACGCCCCGGACTGTGGCGCGCCTTTGGCGCTTCGGCGGGCGTCGCGCGTTCCGCGCGCGCGGCGACCCGCCCCACATCTCGCAGTCCAAGTATTTCGTTGATGACCATAAACGGCCTTGTGTAGAAAGCATGTCCCCGTGCTCTCTGTGTCCCCCCGTGGTTCATTCACAGGATCATGCAAGGCGGGCGCTCGAGCCCGATGAGATGCTCGGCGATCTGGATCGCGTTGAGCGCGGCGCCCTTGCGCAGGTTGTCGCTGACGACCCACATGTCGAGCCCGTTCTCTTGGGAGATGTCCTCGCGGATCCGACCGACGTAGACCGGATCCTTGCCTGCGGCGATCGTGGCGAGCGGGTAGAGGTGCTCGTCCGGGTTGTCCAGCACGATGATGCCCGGCGCGGCGCTGAGCAGCTCGCGCGCAGCGTCAGCCGTCAGCTTGCGCTTGGTCTGGACGTTGACCGCCTCGCTGTGGCCGCGCTCGACGGGCACGCGGACGCACGTGGCCGAGATCCGGATCGCGTCGTCGTGGAACATCTTGCGGGTCTCGTTGACCATCTTCATCTCTTCGGACGTGTAGCCGTTCGGCCCGAAGCCGCCCGAGTGCGGGATGTGCGGGATGCAGTCGAACGCGATTTGGTGCGCGAACACCTCGGGCGGGTATTCGCCGCCCGCCAACAGCGCTCTCGACTGCTCGTACATCTCGTGGACGGCCTTGGCGCCGGCGCCCGAGGTGCTCTGGTACGTGGCGGCGACGACGCGCACGATGCCGACGGCGTCGTAGATCGGCTTGAGGGCGACGACCATCTGGATCGTCGAGCAGTTCGGGTTCGCGATGATGCCGTGGTGCTGCTCGATGTCCTCCGGGTTGACCTCGGGCACGACGAGCGGCACGTCGGGCTCCATGCGGAACGCGCTCGTGTTGTCAACGACGACGGCACCGGCCTTGACTGCTGCGGGCGCGAACTCGACGCTCCGCGAGCCGCCGGCGCTGAACAGGGCGACGTCGATGCCGTCGAACGCGTCCTTGGTCAGCTCCTGGACCGTGATCTGTTTGCCTCGGAACGAGACCGTCTTGCCGACGCTCCTCGACGAGGCGAGCGGCCGGAGCTCGGCGACCGGGAAGTCGCGCTGCTCGAGTGTCAGGATCATCTCGGTGCCGACAGCGCCCGTGGCCCCGACGACGGCGACGTTGTAGGCGTCCTTGCGCTGGAACGTCATCATCTCGTCCTTTTAGTAACCTGCTCACGCTGTGCTGCGAACGGTCGTCCTGGGGAGGCACGCGAGGCAGGGGGAAAGCTGCCGCCCGGAAGCGGACCGAACGCCGCAAGTCTACTTGAGTTTCTTCTCGACATCCACAAAGACGTCGGCCAGCGGGTTGACGTGGAACTCCTTGCTGCGCTTCGGCGGCTTTGCGTCGGCCCGGGCTTGGTCCGGGCCTTTCCGCCGCTTCGGGCGGGGCGGGCGTTTCGGCTTGGGGCGCGGCTTCGCCTTCTTGATCGAGAGGTCAACCTTGCCGTCGTCGGCCACGGCCGTGATCCGCGCCTGGACGACCTGGCCGATCTTGAGGTGCTCGTTGACGTCCTCGACGAACTCGTCGGCAACCTGCGAGATGTGGATCAGGCCCTTGCGGCCGTCGGCCAGCCGGACGAACGCGCCGAAGGGCGCGATCCGCCTCACGGTCGCATCGACGACCTCGCCTACGGCCGCCAGCTTCGGGGCTTCGGCCGGCGCTTCTGTCGGCGTCACCGGCGGCGCGGCTTGCCCTACCTTTGCGGGCGGCGGCTCGGTTTCGGCCGGCGGTTCGGCTGCGGGCGGTGTCGGGGCGGCCGCCCGCTCAGCGGCCGCCCGCTCAGCGGGCGCGTCGTCGGAGGCTGACGACTCTCGAGGCGTCGGCTCAGCCGCGGCGGGCTCCGGCGTCGCAGTGTCCGGCGGCACGGTGTGGTCGTCGGACGACCGGGGCGTTGGCTGGTCAGGCTGGGAATGGAGAGGAGAGCTTGGCCCTCCTTCGTCTTGCGGCACGGCCTACGGACTCCTTTGGCCGGGTGGCTGAGCTTGACCTTGGCTGGCTGTATCGGGTTCCTTGTTGAACACGAAGACGGTCTCGCCAGGCTTGGCCCAGTGGAGCTCGTCGCGCGCGACGCGTTCGATCCACGCGTCCGTGTCCGACTCGCTGATTTCGCGCCGGAGCCGCAGCACGGCCTGCTCGGCCGCCTGTTTTTTCGCGCGAGCGGCGTCGATCTCCGTCTGGCGCGCGTGAAGCTGTCGCACGCCGGGTATGAGCACGGCGACGCTGAGGCCCACCGCTCCGATCAGGATGAACGGAAAGGCGATGCGTGCCACGCGTGGCGGCGACTTCTTGTTCATAGCGTTCCGCCGAAGAGCGCCTCGTCTCCAAGCTCCTCCTCGATGCGCAGGAGCTGGTTGTACTTGCAGACGCGATCGGTCCGGCACGCCGACCCGGTCTTGATCTGGCCCGTGTTGCAGGCGACCGCGAGGTCGGCGATCGTTGTATCCTCGGTCTCGCCCGAGCGGTGGCTGATCACGGCCGTGTAGCCGGCCTTGTGCGCCATCTCGATCGCGTTCAATGTCTCGGTCAGAGTGCCGATTTGGTTGACCTTGATCAAGATCGAATTTGCCACCCCGCTCTCGATGCCGCGCGCGAGGCGTTCGGTATTCGTCACGAACAGGTCGTCGCCGACGAGCTGGACGCGGTCGCCGCACCGCTCGGTGAGCGCGCGCCAGCCGTCCCAGTCGTCCTCGGCGAGGCCGTCCTCGATGCTCACGATCGGGTAGCGGTCCATCAGGCCCACGTAGAAGTCGATCATCTCGTCGGCCGAGCGCTCGACGTGCTCCTCGGCGCGCAGCATGTAGGTGCCGTTCTCGAACAACTCGCTGCTGGCCGGGTCGAGGGCGATGCCCACGTCGTCGCCCGCCTTGTACCCGGCCTTGTCGATTGCCTCCATGATGACCTGGAGCGCTTCTTCGTTCGAGCCGAGGCTGGGCGCGAAGCCGCCCTCGTCGCCGATGTCGGTGTTGTACCCCCTGTCCTTGAGCACGCGCTTGAGGTGGTGGAACACCTCGGCGCCCATCCGGAGCGCTTCGCGGAAGTTCGGCGCGCCCTTCGGCACGATCATGAACTCCTGCAGATCGACGTTGTTGTCGGCGTGCTTGCCGCCGTTGACGATGTTCATCATCGGCACCGGCAGCGTGTTGGCGTTCACCCCGCCGATGTACTGGTACAGCGGAAGGCCGACCGACACGGCCGCGGCCTTGGCGGCGGCGAGCGACACGCCCAGGATCGCGTTCGCGCCGAGCTCGCCCTTGTTCGGCGTGCCGTCGAGCGCGATGAGCGCCCGGTCCAGATCGGCCTGACGCGTCGCCAGCATCCCCTCGATCTCGGGCCCGATCACGTCGTTGACGTTCGCGACCGCGCGGGTGACGCCCTTGCCGAGGTAGCGCTCGGGGTTGCCGTCGCGCACCTCGACGGCCTCGTGCTCGCCCATCGAGGCGCCCGACGGGACCGCGGCTTTGCCCAGCGTGCCGTCGATAAGGGTCACCTCGACTTCGACGGTCGGATTGCCGCGTGAGTCGAGGATCTCGCGCGCGTGGACGTCGATGATCTCGCTCATCGTCCCTCCCTCATGTCCGAGTCGGCGCCACTATAGGGAGGGGGGTGGGGGGCCGCAAGAAAAAACGAGCGTGGGCACGCTCGCCGGCTACGCGAACTGCGCGAGGAACTGCCTGGCGGCCGCCTCGATCTCGGCCATCGAGGCGGGCGAGTCGGCGTCGATGTAGCAGCGCGCGACCGGCTCGGTGCCCGACGGGCGGAACATCACCCAGTTGCCGTTCGCCAGGAAGTACTTCGCGCCCTCGGCCGTGTCGATCTCGACGACGCCCAGCCGCGCGAGCGCCTCAGGCACGTCGCCCCTGAGCGCCTCGACGAGCTGCTGCATCTTGGCTGCGTCGAGGTGCACGTTGAGGCGCGTGGTGTGGTATTCGCGCCCGATCGCCCCAAAAAGCTTCGCGAGCACGTGCTTGAGCGGCCGTCGCTCGACGGCGAGCACTTCCGTCATGAGTAGGCTGGCGTAGATGCCGTCCTTCTCGGGTACGTGATCGTCGACCGAGAGGCCGCTGCTCTCCTCGCCCGCGAGGAAGGCCTTATGCTGCTCGAGCATGTTGCCGAGGTGCTTGAATCCGATCGGCGTCTCGATCGCGCCGCCGCCGTGGTGGGCGCACACGGCGTCGATGAAGTGGCTCGTCGCCCGCGTGCGCGCGACGGCGCCCGTCTTGCCGCGATGCGTGTAGAGGTGGTGGGCTGCGAGGCCGATGACCATGTTCGCCTCGAGGTAGCTGCCGTCGCCGTCGAGGACGCCGAACCGGTCGCCGTCGCCGTCGGTGGCGAGGCCGAGCGCGCAGCCGTTATCGAGGACGACCTGCCGCAGCTCGACGAGGTTCTCCTCGATCGGTTCCGAGTTCCCCCCGCCGAAGAGCGGGTCGGCGTGATCGTTGATGACGACCGTCTCGATGCCGTGGTCGGCGAGCAGCGCGTCAAGATACCCGCGCGAGGTTCCGTACTTCGTGTCGACGGCGACCTGCAGCTTGGCCGCGTTGATCGCCTCGAAGTCGATAAGCTGCTCGATCTTCGCGAAGTAGTCGGGCCGCGCGTCGAACTCGGTGATCGCCGCCGGCGCATCCGCTCTCGTCGTGCCGGCGCCTTCCTGGCGGATCACCTTGACGAGCTGCTCGACTCGGCGTGTGACCTCCGGCAGCGCCGGTCCGCCGTAGGCCGGTGAGAATTTGATGCCGTTGTACTGGCTCGGATTGTGGCTGGCTGTGATGTTGATGCCGCCCGCGGCGCCCAGGCGCCGGATGTGGTGCGCGAGCGCCGGCGTCGGCACGTCGCGGTCGGCCAAGTGGATAGGGATGCCCGCGTCGGCGCAGACCGTGGCGGCTCGACGAGCGAACGCCTTGCTGAGGAAACGCGTGTCGTAGCCGACGACGAGACCGTTCTTCACGCCGGTCTCGAGCACATACAGTGCGATCGCCTCGGCGACGAGCGCCACGTTGTCGAACGTGAACTCGTCGCTGATGATGGCCCGCCAGCCTGACGTGCCGAACGTGATGTCAGGCGCCTTCCTCGTCATGCCGCTCCTCTGCCGATCCGTTGGGAAGCAGTGCCTTGTAGACCGCCTTGCGGTCGAGGCCGCGCACGGAAGCCGCGAACCGTATCGCTTCTTTTCGCGGGATGTCAAGCACGCGGGCAAGCGCCTCGACGTGCGCCTCGAGCGGCACGTCGCTCCAGTCCTCGCGCGACGTGCAGCCGCCGACGACGAGGACCATCTCGCCGCGGTGCACGAGCGAGTCGGCCTTCTCGGCGAGCTCGGAGAGCGGCGCACGGACCGTCTCCTCGTGGAGCTTGGTCAGCTCGCGGCAGAGCGCGGCCGGACGGTCGCCGAACACGGCGAGCATGTCGGCGAGCGCCTCGTCGAGCCGGTGGCCGGCCTCGTGAAAGACGAGCGTTGCTGGCTCGAACTGGAGCTCGAAGAGCGCCCTGCGCCGCGCCGTCGTCTTCGCGGGGAGAAACCCCACGAACGTGAAGCGGTCGGTCGGCAAGCCCGACAACACGAGCGCCGTCGTGATCGCCGATGGGCCCGGGACGATCTCGACGGGAACACCGTCCTCGATGGCGGCGCGGATGATCGTTGCGCCGGGGTCCGAGATGCCCGGCATGCCTGAGTCGCACACGAGCGCGATCCGCTTGCCCTGGCCGAAGAGGCGCCGGAATTCGCTTGTGCGCTGCGCCTCGTTGAACTTGTGGTAGCTGATGCGCGGGGTGGCGATGTCGAACGGATCGGTGAGCTTCGCCGTGCGGCGAGTGTCCTCGCACGCGATGAGGTCGGCCTCGCGCAGCGTGTCGATCGCGCGCGGGGAGGTGTCGCCCAGGTTGCCGATCGGCGTCCCGACGACGATGAGCGCCGGCCGCGCGCTCACGGCTATGTCCTCGCGTCGCGGAACTGCTCGGCCGCGGCGATCCGCTTCGAGATGCTCGGGTGGCCGTGCAGGAGCGCTTCGACGACGCGCGACGGCTCGGTGTCCGCCAGGTTCTGGACGGCGAGCCGGCGCATGGCGCCGATAAACGCGTCGGGCTTGCGCGTCAGGCGCAGGGCGAAGCGGTCGGCCTGGCGCTCGAGCGCGCGCGAGAACGCGTTCGTTGCCGGCATGGCGACGAGCGCCACGACGAGCAGGGCGAAGGCGAGCAGCGGGAAGGTTGCCACGTCGTCCACGCCGCCGAACTGGAGGCGTTCGCCGAGCGCGTCGACGAGGTTGCGAAGCACGACCGAGCCGACGAAGAACCCGGCAAACGTGGCGATCGTGCCGGCGGCGATGTGCTTCCAGATGTGGTTGTGGTAGTGGTGGCCGAGCTCGTGCGCGAGCACCGTCTCGATCTCGTCGTGCGAGAAGTTGTCGAGCAGCGTGTCGCCCAGCAGCACGCGCTTCGTGTTGCCGAGCCCGGCGAGCATCGCGTTCGCTTTGACCGTCTTCGCGCCGAGGCCGAGCTTCTCGACGGCCACGACGCTCATCTTCACGCGCTCGACGAGGTGGCGCAGCCGTTCGGCGAGCTCCTCGTCGGCGAGCGGCTCCTTCTTGTAGAAGATCGGAATGAGCAAAACGGGGGCCAGCTTCGTGAGCGCGACGACGAGCACAGTCCAGGCTACCGCGGCCCAGATCCACCAGTACGTCGTCGTGAGCCTGAGCAGGCCGTAGACGAGCTCGAGAAAGGCGACGAGCAGGATCATGTTCAAGCCCATCCACTTGAACTCGTCGGCTAGCCACGCGGCAAACGACTGGCGCGACAGGCCGAACCGGAGCTCGTACCAGTAGTCGACGTAATGAAGCGGGATCAGGATGACGAAGTAGTAAACGATCGTGACGATGACGCCGTAGAAGCCGACGACGGCGAACGCGTTCTCGCTGATGCGGCTGTCGACGAACGACCTGAGATTCGTCGAGAAGCCCAGGAGCAAGAACAGGGCGAGCGCGACGATGGTGGCGAGGATGTCGGCCAGAAAGAGCCGGTTGTGGATCGCCTCGTAGCGCTTCGCGTCCCGGCGTTGGGCTTCGGTCTGCTCGGGCGCCGGTGCCGCTGCCGGCTCCTCGGAGGGCTCCTCGTCGTCGCCTTCCTGGTCGGTCGGGTCCGTATCGCTTTCCGGACCGCGCTCTGGAGGGGGTTCCTCGATCTCGGCGTCGACGAGATCCGGTCGCTCACGGCGCTGGAACTCCTTCATGATCCGCGCCGCGTCGGGATCCTTCGGGGGATCTTCCCGTGGCTCGTTGGGGAAGAAGTCCGGCTGCTTCGTCCGGCCTTCGCGTGGCGGATCGTTGGGCATCGAGCACCTACTTGCGTCGCGATAGCGTGACGGCTTCGAGGCGGAGCAGCGCCCGGCCAAGGGCGGCCCGCGCGCGTGCGATCTCGATTCCTTCCTGGTGTTGGGCGAGCCGTTGTTCGGCGCGTTGTTGGGCTGCTTCGGCGCGTTCCTGGTCGAGGTCGTCGGCGTGCTCGCACACGGGCGAGAACACCTCGACCTCGTCGGCCCGAAGGGTAGCGACTCCGCCCAGCATGCTCAAGTGATGTTTTTTGCCGTGTATCGTGTATTCCGCGATGCCGTGGCGGAGCTGTGCGACCGTGTCGTGGTGGTCGGCCAGCACGGTGAAGTCGCCGGCGGCGCCCGGCAGCATGACGGACTCAACCTCGGCGTCCACCACGCGCCCAACGGGCGAGAGGACGCGGAGCGTGACGGTGGCCTTTCGTTTCTCGTCCTGAGCCATCAGACCTTCGCGCCAAGTTGCTTTGCTTGCTCGACCACGTCGTTGATCGTGCCGACCATGTAGAACGCCTGCTCGGGCAGGTGGTCCCACTTGCCGTCGACGAGTTCGCGGAACCCGCGCACGGTTTCCTCGCGGGCGACGTACCGGCCCGGCCGGCCGGTGAACTGCTCGGCGACGAACATCGGCTGCGACATGAACCGCTGGATGCGGCGCGCCCGGGCGACGATCGTCTTGTCCTGGTCGCTCAGCTCGTCGATGCCGAGGATGGCGATGATGTCCTGGAGGTCCTGGTAGCGCTGGAGGATCTTCTGGACGTCGGTCGCCGTGCGGTAGTGCTCCTGACCGAGCACGCGGGGGTCGAGGATGCGGCTCGTCGAGGCGAGCGGATCGACGGCCGGGTAGATGCCGAGCTCGACAATGCGCCGCTCGAGGTTCGTCGTCGCGTCGAGGTGGGCGAACGTCGTCGCCGGCGCGGGGTCGGTGTAGTCGTCGGCCGGCACGAAGATCGCCTGGATCGACGTGATCGAGCCGCGCGTCGTCGAGGTGATTCGCTCTTGGAGTTCGCCGACGTCGGTGCCGAGCGTCGACTGATACCCCACCGCCGACGGCATGCGCCCAAGCAGCGCCGAGACCTCGGACCCCGCCTGGATGAAGCGGAAAATGTTGTCGACGAACAGGAGCACTTCCTTACCGGTCTCGTCGCGCAGGCTCTCGGCGACCGTCAGCCCAGTGAGCCCGACGCGGAAACGCGCACCCGGCGGCTCGTTCATCTGGCCGAAGACGAGCGCAGTGCGGCTGAGCACGCCCGACTCTTTCATTTCGAGCCACAGGTCGTTGCCCTCGCGCGTGCGCTCGCCGACGCCGGCGAAGACCGAATAGCCGCCATGCTCGGTCGCGATGTTGCGAATGAGCTCCTGAATGATGATCGTCTTGCCGACGCCTGCGCCGCCGAACAGGCCGACCTTGCCGCCCTTGGCGTACGGCGCGATGAGGTCGATGACCTTGATGCCGGTCTCGAAGATCTCGCCGACGGGCACCTGTTCCTCGAAGGTCGGCGACGGCCGGTGGATGGGCATGCGCGGCACGTCGGCCGGGATCGGGTCGCCCTCGTCGATCGGCTCGCCGAGCAGGTTGAAGATCCGCCCGAGCGTCGCGGGACCGACGGGCACCGTGATCGGCCCGCCGGTGTCGATCGCCTCGTCGCCGCGCACCAGGCCGTCGGTCGAGTCGAGCGCGATCGTCCGCACCGTGTTGTTGCCCAGGTGCTGCTGCACCTCGCAAACGAGCTCGCCGCCGACGCGGCGCTTCATCGTGAGCGCCGTGCGAATCTCCGGCAGGTGATCCGAATCAAACTGCACGTCCACGACCGGGCCGAGGACCTGCGCGATCTTGCCGACGTTCATACCTGCGTTCTCCTGGCTGTCTTCGTCATGTTCCGGGCGCCGTCGTCGTCTCCCGGCGCCGGCGACGGCGCCGGCGTCTACTTGAGTGATTCACCCCCGACGACGACCTCGAGGATCTCGGTTGTGATCGCCGCCTGGCGCTTCCGGTTGTAGAGCAGCGTCAACTCGTTGATCATCTCGGCGGCGTTGTCGGTGGCCGACTCCATCGCGTTGCGCCGGGCGCCTTGCTCGCTCGTCGCCGCTTCGAGCAGGAGCTGGTAGACGTGCCCCGTCACGAGCTGCGGCAGCACGATGCGCAGGTGCTCGTCCGGGGGCGGCTCGTGTTCGGCGAGGCTGAGCGCGCCGGCGCCGGTGATCTCGATCTCGACGGGGAGAAGCTTCTCCGCACGCAGCTCCTGGTGCAGCGTCGAGGCGAACCGGTGGTAGAGGACGAGCACCTCGTCGATCGTGCCGCTCAAGTACATGCGCATCAGCCTGCCGGCCATCGCCTCGGCTTGCCGGTACGTGAGGCCTTCGAGGATCTGCACGTGCTCGCCGATCAGCGCGACGCCGTGCTTGCGGAAGTGCTGCACGCCCTTCTGCCCGACGGTCATCAGCGACGTGAGGACCGGCTCGGCCAGCAGCTTCTCGGCCCGTGCCAGCACGTTGCCGTTGTACGCCCCGCACAGGCCGCGCTCGCCCGAAACCACGACGACGCAGCGCGACCGCACCTCGGCTCGCGGCTCGGCGAGCGGCGCCTGGCCCGGCGTGAGCAGCGGGTCGAGCTTCTCGACGATGGTGCGCAACCCCTCGATGTAAGCGCGTGCGCCGCGCAGCTTCGCCTCGGCGCGACGGAGCCTGGCCGACGCGACCATCTCCATCGCGTTCGTGATCTTCTGCGTCTTACGGACGCTGCTGATCCGGCGTCGTATATCGCGCAGGTTGGCCATTGGTTACTCGGCGCTTGCCTCGCCCTCTGCGTCATCGGCCGGCTCGGCCGGCTTCTGTGCCTCGTCGGTGGCCTTGAGCACGTCGCTTGGCGCGAACGTGCGCTTGAACGCGCCGATCGCTTCCTTGAGCTTCGCTTCGAGCTCCTCGTCGAGTTGGAGCTTCTCGATGAGCTCGTTCCGTGCCTCGGCGCTCGCGTTGACAATGAACTCGAGCAGCTCGCTCTCGAACCGCGTGATGTCGTCGATCTCGATGTCGTCGAGGAACCCGTTCACGACGGCGAAGATCTGGATGACTTGATCCGCGACGTGCATCGGCTCGTACTGACCCTGCTTGAGCACCTCGACGAGGCGCCGGCCGCGTGCGATCTGGTCCTGGGTCGCCTTGTCGAGCTCGGAGCCGAACTGGGCGAACGACTCGATCTCGCGGTACTGCGCCAGCTCGAGCCGGAGCCGGCCGGCGACCTGCTTCATCGCCTTGACCTGCGCGGCGCCGCCGACGCGGCTCACCGAGTTGCCGACGTTGATCGCCGGCCGCACGCCCGAGAAGAACAGGTCGGCTTCGAGGTAGATCTGCCCGTCGGTGATCGAGATCACGTTCGCCGGGATGTACGAAGCGATCTCGCCCGCCTGCGTCTCGATAATCGGCAGCGCCGTGAGCGAGCCGGCGCCGAGCGCGTCGTTCATCTTCGCCGCGCGCTCGAGCAGGCGCGAATGGCAATAGAAGATGTCGCCTGGATACGCCTCGCGGCCCGGCGGCCGCCGCAGCAGGAGCGACATCTGGCGATACGCCACCGCCTGCTTCGACAGGTCGTCGAAGATCACCAGGGCGTGCTTGCCGTTGTCGCGGAAGTACTCGCCGATCGTGCAGCCCGCGTACGGCGCGAGAAACTGCATCGGCGCCGGATCGGCCGCCGAGGCGTTCAAGATGACCGTGTAGTCCAGCGCGTTGTGCTCATCGAGCCGCTGGACGACGGCGGCGACCGACGACTTTTTCTGGCCGATCGCCACGTAGATGCAGACCACGTCGGTGCCGCGCTGGTTGATGATCGTATCGACCGCAAGCGCCGTCTTGCCGGTCTGGCGGTCGCCGATGATAAGTTCGCGCTGGCCGCGGCCGATCGGCACCATCGAGTCGATCGCCTTGAGCCCGGTCTGAAGCGGCTCGCACACCGGCTGGCGCTTGACGACGCCGGGCGCGATCTTTTCGATCGGCGCCGCTTCGTCCGTGCGGATCGGGCCCTTGCCGTCGATCGGCTGGCCGAGGCTGTTGATGACCCGGCCGAGCATCGCCTCGCCGACGGGGATCTCGACGATCCGGCCGGTCGTGTGCACCTCGTCGCCCTCGCGCACGTGCATGTCGGACCCGAGCAGAATCGCCCCGACGTTATCCTCGCTCAGGTCGAACACCATGCCGTAGACGTCGCCGGGGAACTTGATCAGCTCGCCCGCCATCGCGCCGTCGAGGCCGTAGACGCGGGCGATCCCGTCGCCGACGAGGATGACGCGGCCGACCTCGCTCACTTCGAGGTACTGCTTGTACTTCTCGATCTGCTCGGCCAGGATGTTTGTGACTTCTTCGGGTTGAATCTTCACGGCGTTCACAAGGCTCGTCCTTTCGTTAACTCTTGGCGCAGGGAGCGCAGCGTCCCCGCGATCGTCGCATCGTACATCGTGTCGCCCACGCGCACGCGCACGCCGCCGATAAGCTCGGGCTTCACCTCGAGCTGCGGGATGAGCGTGACACCGAGCTGCTCGCCGAGCCGGTGCACAAGCTTGGCAACCTCGTCGTCGGCAAGCGGGGTGGGTGACTCGATGATGGCCACCTCGCGCTCGAGGCGGTCTCGAACGAAATCGGCTACGACGGGCGCTACCTCGTCGAGCAGGGTCACCCGCTTATTGATGACCAGCACGCCGAGGAAGTGGCACACCGGCTCGGACCAGTCGGCACGCGCGGTGATCCGGTCCATTGCGTCGCGCTTCTCCTCGACCGGGATGAACGGGTTGACCATCACCTGCCGGAACGCGCTGCTTGTGTGCCAGAGCTCGGCCGCCTCGCACACCTCTTCCTGGACCCGGCCCAACCGGTCGGTCGGCAGGTCTTTGAGCAGCGCTTGTACGTACCGCGCCGTGAGCGCGTAATCCGCCATATCTATCCGTCCTTCTGGCCCGCCGCCACGGGGCGACAGGACAAAGGCAGCCAACGAGAGTCCCCAGCCCGCGCAGCGGGCGGCATCGTGTAGCCTCGGGCGTCAGCCCGTGGGAGAAGGGCGTCGAGAAGGCGCGAGCCCCCGCAGGGGGCGACATATGACACACAGAGGTGATCTGTTGATGACGCAGGGCCACATGCCGCCCCCTGCGGGGGCTTCATCTTCGTCGATCCGGCATTCCACAGGCTTACGCCTGTGGCTACAACATGCCGTCCCCTGCGGGGACTCCGCTTGGTCGTTTCCATCGATTCACCGCAGCTAGCTAAAGGCTGGTTGCCTCGTCCAGGTATACCGTTGCGGCCTTGCGCTTCTGTGCCTCGGTCAGCTCGCCGCGCAGGACCTTTTCCGCGATGTCGATCGCCAGCTCGGCCGTGCGTTCGCGGAGCGATTCGCGCGTGAGCTCGACTGATTGCGCGATCTCGCGCTGTGTCTTCTCGATGACGAGCTCGCTGTCGGCCCGCGCGCCGTCGAGGATGCGTTCGCGCTCGCGGTCGGCGATCTCGCGCGCCTGGCTGCGGATCTCGTACGACTCGCGGCGCGCGCCGTTCAGCTCGCGCTCGGCCTGCTCGCGGTCGGCTTCGGCCGCCGTCTTTCGCTCCTGCGCCTCGTTGAGCGTCTGCTTGATGCCCTCGGCTCGCTTGTCGAGATACGCGAGCATCGGGCGGAACAGCTTCTTGTTCAGAAACGCCACGAGCAGCAGGAAGCTGACGATCTGAAACGCCATCGTGGTGTTCAGATACACGAGCGCGATGACATGCGTGAGCGGTACCGCGATCATGGCTCCGTCGTTCCTTTCCGAATGCGCCGGGGCGCCCTACACCACGAACATCAGCAGCAGCGCCACGACGAGCGAGTAAATGCCCGTGGACTCCGACACCGCCTGGCCGATGAGCATCGTGCGCGTGATCAGGTCGCCCTTCTCCGGGTTGCGCGAGATGCCCTCGCACGCCCGGCCGGCGGCGTAGCCCTCGCCGATGCCCGGGCCGATCGCGCCGAAGCCCATGCAGATGCCCGCGCCCAGGAGCGTCAGCGCCCGTACGATGTCGCCGCTGACTTCCGCGATGAGAGGTGGCATTGTCTGTCTCCTTTATCCGTTCTCTCGATTCTGTCTCAATTCAGCACGGCCGCCCGTGATGCGTCCGGGTGTCACATCACAAAGATCAACATGATGGCGATGCCGAGCGCGTAGCTCGCCGTCGACTGCGACACCGCCTGCCCGAGCAGCATCGTGCGCAGGATGGTCGGCTTCTGCCGCACGTTGCAGGCGACGCCGTAGACGCCGTACATGGCCGCGATGCCCGAGCCGTAGCCGGGCCCCACGGCGCCGAGGCCCATGCAAATGCCCGCGCCCAGCAGCTTGCAGACGGTGACGATGTCCGACGACGTTGCCGGCTCGAACACGAGAAGCAAGGCGATAATGAGCGCGAAAATCACCGACGACTGGGCCACGCTCTGGCCCACGAGCATCATGGTTGTCACGTCGCCCGTCGTGTCGGGCCGGCGGGCGACCGCCTTGCAGGCCATGGCGTTGGCCAGGCCCGCGCCGATGCCCGGGCCGAGCGCGCCAAAGCCCATGGCAAACCCCGCCCCGAGCCGCGTGGCCGCACCGGCGAGCCCGCCGCCGGGCAGCTTCACGAACAGCAGCACGATGGCCACCATGAGCGAGAAGATCGCCGCCGTCTCGGTCACCGCCTGGCCGATGAGCATCGTCTTGAACACCTCGCTGTGGCCGGACGGCTGGCGCGCCGACGCGCGCGCCGCCTCGCCGCCGCCGATGCCGATCCCGATGCCGGTGCCGATCGCGCCGATCCCCATCGAGAGCGCGGCGCCCACGTACGCCGAAACCGTCACGATCTTGTCGACCGATAGGTCCACTGCTTATTCCTCAGCCGGTATCTTGATTGCGATGTAGACCATCGCGAGCATCGCAAACACAAATGCCTGCACTGCCCCGACGAACAGCCCGAGGAACAGGTTCAGGCCCACCTGCACGAACACCCCGACCGGCACGAAGTAAACGACGCGCAGCAGGAGCGTGACGACCACAAGCATCACGACCGACCCGCCCAGGATGTTGCCGAACAGACGGAACGAGTGCGACACGAGCTTGCCGATCTCGCCGAGCACGCCGAGGATCACGCCGGGGAAGTACTTCACCACCGGGATATCGATCTCGCAGTACGTGCTCAGGAAGTACTTCTTGAACCCGGCGTACTTGATGCCGGCAGCGTGCGCCACCACCATGACGATCAGCCCGCAGCCGAGCGTGGTGTTCAGGTCGGTCGTCGGCTCGTCGAGCGCGGGCAGCTTCGTGGTGAACGCGAGCCAGTGGCCGTCGGGCACCTCGATCGCCCAGTCGAGGAACGAGCCGACCACGTGCACGTTCGGGTCGACGAGCGCCACAATCGAGCCGACGTACGTGCCCAGGTACGCCCACAGCTTCGGCAGCAGGCCGAGCCAGTTCGAGATCAGGATGAAGATGAACAACGTCGTGATGAGCGGGAAGTATTTTCGGGCCCGCTCGCGCAGCGTGTCCTTCGTCAGCGAGTCGAACAGGCCGACGACCAGCTCGCCGACGCCCTGCAGGCGCGACGGGATCTCCGAGAAGCGCTTCGTCGCCCGGTGCGCGAAAAGCAGCAGCAGCCCGATCACGGCCCATGTGATGAGGATCCGGTAGAAGAAGACGGCGGTGAACGGCGGCATCGACGATTCGCCGTCCTCGGCCTTGCCTTCCTCGATGTGCACCTCGCCCGTGGCCAGGTCGATATACGGCGGACTCTCGCCGATGCTCGAGAGCGCGTCGTAGTCCTTCTGCGGCTTGTGCTTCGGCGCCACCCCGGCCAGGAGCACTGGGAGCAACGCGATCGCGGTCAATATCCAGAACGTGCGCTTGCGCATCTCACCTCTTGGCATCAGCGGGCGCGGCACCCGCGCGCGCGCCGCCGGAACGGCGGCCCATCAGCAGCCCGTGGCCCCACAGTACCGGGTAGACGATGAAACAGCCGGCTGCCGCCGCGATCAGGTTCCAGCCCTTGAAGTGGACGGCGGCCGCTCCCGCGAAGATGAGGGCCATCCGCGCGAACGTGCCGACCACGGCCACGCGACGGCCACGGTTGCCGCTGCGCAGCACGGCCGCATTGACGCGGACCATCAGCTCGAAGTTCATGAGACCGACGCACAACCCGAGGACGAGGCCGAGCGTCACCTCCCTGCTGCCAATGGCGACCGCCACCAGCAGCAGTATGGCGGCTGCCCGCAGCGTCCAGGCCACGACGGAGCGCTTGAACAACCTAATGTCGTCCGGGATGCTCACTGCGTATTCCTCGGGAGAAGCAGCCGGTAGACCTGGATGAATCCTGCTGCAATACCTGCAAACAGAAGCACAAGGGTCAATGCCGGCCCGATACCAAGCCAGCGGTCGAGCAAGACTCCTGCCAGAAGCCCGCCACCGATACAGACAACCAGCACGAGACCGACCTCGCCCACCAGCGCCAGGTACTTGAGATATC
>Ga0307430_1001559_pt1 | contig 16577 bp, 17 predicted proteins | sample SalMarWE160130MG_FD_202159 | JGI IMG/M metagenome (GOLD analysis project Ga0307430, IMG submission 202159) | Salt marsh sediment microbial communities from the Plum Island Ecosystem LTER, Massachusetts, United States - WE1603-130 | ecosystem: Environmental > Aquatic > Marine > Intertidal zone >... | reverse complement strand
CGAATGGTCTACGACTTTCGGGAGGGTGGTACTCAAGAACGATGAATGGGTCAGTGTCCAAATAAGACGGATCAAGTATCTCACAGTCAAACAATTCCTTGATGTCTTGCTTTAACTGCTTCCAGTTCTCTTTCGATTGTTGAAATATCTCCAAAAGGAGATTGCGCAGAATGTCTCCGGGTTTCCCCTGGCCAATAAGAAGATTCTGATATCCATGGTCGTATTTGGTCTCTTCGGCACCTATCCCAGAGAATGGTGGGATATGAACAACCTGCGTCTGAACTGCTCCTTCCGGCAACTCAGTCAATGGCTTGCCATCTTTGTCGAGGAGTTTAATATAGATTTGTTCACGGCTAGAGTAACGAAGGGCGACATTGACGTGCCAAGATGAACCTCCAGATTTTCTGCCTTCTATCCCTATTGCGACTAGCTTAGGTTGGCCGGGCTTGGTGTTGGGGTCGTCCTCCCTTGAGTACGCAGTAGCCCGGCCAGTCCAAAGAAGGTTCATCTCTCGCAGTGGAATGGCTGTGAAGTCCTTTCTCGAAACGGGGACGCCGGTGCGAAGAGCGGCTCTGGATTTAGCGATTCCTCTCTCTTGGCGCCAGCGTTGGACTCCAAGGTTCCACACCGCAACTGCTTGAAGGAGTGTTGACTTGCCAGAGTTGTTAGGGCCGGCAAGGACGACGGTGTCTCCGAGGTTGAACTCTTCTTTGTCAAACTTCTTGAAGTATTCCAAGATTACTTTTCTGATCATTACTACTCCCTATACCCACAGAACAGACCCGCTAAGTTATGACCTGCCAAGTATTAGCTATTTTACATCAAGCTGCCGTATAGAACAAGAAGATATCAAGCTGTTGTCCGGCGTCAAGAGCAATTTTTCTATTTTTGCCGATGATTGTAAATATCAAGGTAATGACCCCCCAAGACAAGGAATCCCATCCGATTTTGAGGCGAGAGCGATAGAAAATCAAAAGTGAAAAGGCAAAAGCAAAAAGAAAGTGGCATGTTACCATCCCCAATCCCTCGACAAGCTCGGCCGGGGCACTGCGCTTGAGGTCTCCTACGCTCCAAAGCCTACTCCGCCGTAGTGCTACAAAGTCTGGAAGCTTCAGCGACGGAACGCTGCCACCCGCTCAGCCTTTTCCTTTGTGCAGGATTTGATTTGACAGGTGTTTTTATGGGGATTAGACTATTCTTTATGACAAAGCAGGAGATTAAAGACAAATTATTAGAAGCAGTCAAGAATGACCCCCACCTAACTGATATTAAATCTGTAGCGCTCTTTGGCTCCCACGTTCACGGCACGCCCGGAGAAGACAGCGATGTGGATGTTTTGATAGACTTTGTTCCAACTGCGGTTATAGGTTTTTTCGCACTGTCGGATATAAAGGATAACTTTGAGTCTTTCCTTAAAAAAACGGTTGACCTGCTTACTCCACAGGCAATAAGCAAATATTTCAGAGACGAAGTTCTCGCTCAGGCTGAGTACGTTTATGAGAAACTTCCTCATACACGAGTATTTTGGCGTTAATACAAAGATTGTCTGGGACACCTGCAAAGAAGACCTGCCAAAACTCAAAAAGCTTATTGATGATTTATTGGATTAACTCCATACGGATATGTCACCACCTAATATAACAAAGAAAGAAAACACCGCGTAAATTGCGGGGCTGATATCCTATTCTATCACGTGGATGTTTTTCTTTTTGCACATGTCCTTTAGTATTTTTGGCCAGACGGTAGCGCTGACTTCGCCGATGTGTGCCTTTTTCAAGAGAATCATAAACGTACGTGACTGGCCTATGCCGCCGCCGATGCTCAGCGGAATCTCGTCATTCAAGATGGCCTGGTGGTACGGAAACTTCAGCATATCGAGCTGGCCTGAAAGCTCCAATTGTTTTTTCAGCGTTTCGGCGTTGACGCGGATGCCCATAGATGTCAGCTCGTGCCGGCGCTTCGTTACAGGGTTCCAGACGAGGATGTCACCATTAATGCCGTGCCTTGTCCGGCCATCTTTGGAAGTTGTCTCTGTAATCCAGTCGTCGTAGTCGGCGGCGCGCATTTCGTGCGGGTAGCCGTCCTCGAGGACCGAGCCGATGCCGATGATGAAGATGGCGGGGTACGCCTGCACGATTGCCGTCTCCCGCTGCTTACGCGGCAGGTCGTGGTATCTCTCGAGTATTTCTTCGGCGTGGATGAAGGTCAGCTCGTCCGGCAGGTCGGGGTATTTATCGGTTTTCAATTGAGGGAAAAGCTGCTGGATGTGGACCTCGGCACCTTTGAGGACCTTCCAGAGCTTCTCTACCACTTCGCGCAGGAATTTGAGATTGCGCTGCTCGGCGTTAATGGCCAACTCCCAGTCCCACTGGTCAACGTAGGCACTATGGTCGTGGTCGAGGAAGTAGTCCTTGCGTACGGCGCGCATATCAGTGAGCAGGCCCTCGCCAACCTTCATATCGAACTGCTTGAGGGCCATGCGTTTCCACTTTGTGGCGGCCTGGACAACCTGGGCATCTATCGGATTTTTGTCATGGTCATTTGAGATGTGGAACCCGATTGGGGTCCGTGAGCCGTCGCGGTCGAGCATGTCATTGACGCCGCTCTCGACGTCCACGATAAGAGGGACCGTCACGCGGATGAGGTTTAGTTCCTTGCAGAGGTTCTCCTCAATGTAGTCTTTGGCGGCATAGGTGGCAATCTGGGTTTCCTTTGGACTCAGCAGAGAGCTGTAATCCTGCGGCAGGATTTTCTCTAATTCAGCATAATCGCCAATGCCGGGACCGGCCAAATCCGCTTTTTTGTCTGTCATTGTGTTGTCTCCTAAATATTTTGTATAACCATTTTGTTCAGTACAAAAGATTATATGTAATTTCGACCAAAGCGATGCGAAGCATCGCGAAGTGGAGAAATCTATTTAAAAAACAGATTTCTCGGCTCTCTCGAAATAACTTCTACAATGTTTTCTGCAAAACATAATCATTTTTCAAAGCATAGCTTTTCGTCAATTACGCGTGCAAATAATAGTGAAGGTTCTGGTGATTTGCAAGGTTCTCTCTGGAAATTAGTAGAAGTAACATTAAATTATATGTTTTTTGTTAGCCAGGTGACAAACTTTGTTAGGCCGATCTGGATGGTTGTTGAAGGATTATAGCCGAGCTCTTTGGCGGCTTTGGTTATATCAGCATAAGTACGTTCGACGTCACCCGGCTGAGGGGGGACGTATTCCCTGACAGCTTTTTTGCCAAGCGCCTTCTCGATTTCGGTGATTAAATCGTTGACTGTTATTGGCTGTGATTCGCCGAGATTGTAGATATTAAAGCCTTCGCATTTGTCTATTGCCGCAACTGTGCCGTCGATTATGTCGTCGATATAAGTAAAATCGCGCATCATAGAGCCGTCGCCATAGACGGGTATAGGTTTGTCCTGCTCGATGAGTTTTGCGAATTTATGAATGGCCAAATCCGGCCTTTGCCTCGGGCCATAGACGGTGAAATAACGCAGGCAGGTTATATGAATCCCGGAAAGATGATGATACGTATGGCAGATAAGCTCGCCGGCTTTTTTGGTTGCGGCGTATGGCGAGATGGGAAAGTCAACGTTATCGTTCTCGGAGAACGGAACTTTTTCGTTGTTGCCATAGACGCTGGAACTTGAGCCGAAGATGAACTTGCCGACTTTATGTTTTTTAGCTGCTTCGAGTAAGACCATTGTTCCGTTGACATTGACGTCGGCGTAAAGCAACGGCTGGGCAATCGATGGGCGAACGCCGGCTTTGGCAGCCAAATGGACAATTATTTCAACACCATCCACAACCGCTTTGTCAATAGCAAGCCTGTCACGGATGTCGGCTTCGATAAGCTGGAAGTTTTTGTCTTTAAGGCATTTGTTGATGTTCCGGCGTTTAATTTGAGGGTCGTAAAAATCATCGAAATTATCAACGCCGACAACCTTCCAGCCATCGCCAAGAAGTCGCTCGCATAAATGCGAACCAATGAAACCTGCGGCTCCCGTTATTAATACCTTGCGTTCCAGCACGACTGGTTCCCTTTCACAATGCATAAATGCATCGACTCATTCTCACCTCTATGCAGCATAGATAACAATCGCACCTAAGACCATTGGGACAATAGCGATGACTCGAAAAATTAATAGTGACTGATTTTCGTACCAATCGAGTATCCTTCTGGTTCTCTCAGGACCGAGAACAATTATCAGCAGGCCTGCTAATAGGAAAAGAATTCCAAAGGCAGCTATAATCCATTTTTGACTACACTGGCTGGCCCCAAAAAGAAAAATAACCGCCAGGGCAATTCTTATTAGTGCGGCTAAATATATTCGCTTGCCGCTTTTGAGAAAATTAATAAGCCATTTCATAACGTCCGGCCTTAGCAGGAACACAAAACCGATAAGAACGAAAACAATGCCTAAACTTTTAATAACAATGTCCATAATTTTATCCTTTCCTTTAGATTTAAGACACAAGACATTTGCCTTTAGTTTTTTCAGATTCGAATTTGCTCTGTAGAAAAGACCACATGTCATTTCGACCGAAAAAAGCCGTAGCCCTGAGCGAAGCCGAAGGGGATGCTTGGCATCGCGAAGCGGAGAAATCTATTAAAAAACAGATCTCTCGATTCGCCTTGGTTGTGCCTTCGCCTCGTTCGAAATGACATCTACAATGTTTTCTACAAAGCAATTCAAATTTCAAACGGGAGCCCTTCCGATACTGTAATATTCAATTCCAGCCTGTTTGACTACATCGGGGTCATAGAGGTTTCTGCCGTCAAAGATAACGGTTTTTTTTAGTTTCGCTGCGATGGCTTCAAAGTCGGGGTTTCGGAATTCCTGCCAGTCGGTGAAGATAACAAGGGCATCTGCATTTTCAAGTGCATCGTATCCATTTTGGAAGGTTTCGATTTTGCCTTCCAAAGCCGTCATCGCCGCCGAGGCCGCTTCAGGGTCATAGGCCCTTATCTTCATCCGGCAGTCGAGAAATTTCTTTATACAGTATATTGCCGGGGATTCTCTTACGTCATTGGTTTTGGCCTTAAACGCCAGTCCCCAGACGGCCAATGTGGTTTGGTCGTCTCGGCCGGCGAAATAATCGGTAATGCGCTTTGCAAATCGCTCCTGCTGATTTATATTTACGCGCTGGACCGACTTGGCTATCGTCATTTCAACGCCGTGCACAGAGCCGGTATGAATCAGCGCCCGAATATCTTTCCCGAAGCAGCTGCCGCCAAAGCCGACACCCGGAAACAGAAAAGCCGAGCCAATCCTTGAATCACTGCCGAGACCCCACCTTACCCGTTCGATATCTGCACCGAGCTTCTCGCACAATGCCGAGATTTCATTCATAAATGAGATTCTCGTTGCCAGCATTGTATTGGCTGCGTATTTTGTCATTTCGGCGGAGGCGGGGTCCATAAATAGTATTCGGCTTCTCTTTCGCATAAACGGGCTGTACAATTGCTTCATTATCTTTTGAACTTCCGGATTGGTTGTCCCGACGATTATCCTGTCGGGGTGCATAAAATCGTCAACTGCAGCGCCTTCTTTCAAGAACTCCGGATTGCTGACATAATCGAACGCCGTTTGCGTCTTCGATTGTATAATATCTGTTACCTTCTTATGTGTACCTACCGGCACGGTGCTTTTCGTTGCAATGATCCGGTAGTCGTTGAGGTTCTCGGCGATATCGGCGGCGACCGAAAGGATTGCCGATATGTCCGCCGAGCCATCTTGTGCTGATGGGGTGCCGACCGCAAGGAAGATAATAGACGAATTGTCCAGGCCGTATTTTAAATCGGTTGTAAAGTGTAGTCGGCCGAGCTTTTCGTTGCGTTTGACTATTTCAGTCAGGCCCGCCTCATAAATGGGGATTACTCCATCTTTCAAACGGGCAATTTTCTCACTGTCATTGTCCACACAAACAACATTGTTGCCGGCCTCTGCCAGGCACCCGGCCGTCACCAATCCGACATAACCAATCCCAACCACACAAATCTGCATTTTATTCGCTCCCGTTAGTGAAGTGCCTAAAGTGCCTGAAGCACGGATATCAGCATATCAGGTAATCAGGATGCAGGTTACCAGTATATCAGGGTATCAGGAAAAATAAACCTGATGTCCTGATAACCTGATAGCCTGAATCTTCAGCTCACTTTAGACACTTTAGCTCACTTTTAATTTTGCGTTTTGCGATAATTGATTATTCACTCAAACTGACCGGTTTTTAACTGCCATGCTGAGCAAATCGAAGCATCTGGCCTGCAATCAAGAATAGCGCCCGTTTGTACAGGAAGAGATTCTTCACTTCGTTCAGAATGACAAATTTACTTAATCGAGAACCTCTATCATATCTATGTCTATTTCAACGCTTGCGGCCTGGCCGAGCATATCTATCTGTAAGACCAGGCGTATAGCGTTTTTCGTTTTTACCGCAATACCCTCCAGGCCAATTAGTGGCCCTGCTATGACCCTGCATCGTTGCCCTGCCTTGATATACTTATGCGGTGTCAGGGGAGCACCGGCTCGAAGGGCCTGGTCAATTTGCACTAATTCGTCGAGTAATGTCTGCTGGTCTTTGACTTCGATTAGGTTCGCTACACGATTTGTTCGCAATAGTTCAATCCGTTGGTCCTCCCGGCCGCAGAAGAACAAATACCCGCTGAACAAAGGCAGGAACGAGCGTATCGTTCTACGGCTTCGGCGCCGAATCTTCCAGCTCATCGGAAGAAAGTAATTGATATTTTTACTTATTAAATCGTGGGCCAGGGCCTTTTCGTTCCTGCTTCTTGTATGGACAACCCACCATTGGCCGGAAAAATCACAAATCGATTCTACCTGGGGCCAGATGATTGGTGGATTTTCGCTTACTTTTAACAATTTTAATGTCCTAACAAGACTTTTGCAAAACTTCAGTTCCTAAATCATTCCATAAAATTTAAGTACCGTTTTACCAACATATTCAACTTGCTCCGGCACAAGTTCAGGATAAACCGGCAGGGACAAAACCTCGTTACAAAGCCGTTCGGCAATCGGAAAATCGCCCGGCTTGTATCCAAGGTTGCTGAAGCAGTCCTGCAGATGTAACGGCTTTGGATAAAATATCGCTGAGCCGATATTGTTTTCAGTCAGGAATTTTTGAAGCTTGTCTCTTTGGGGCACAGTAGCGGTGTATTGGTGATAAATACTGACGTTGTTTGAATCGAGCCTTGGTGGTTTGACCGGCGAATCGGCGAAGATACTGTCATAAAGGGCGGCGTTTTGCCTTCGTTTTTCATTCCATTCGTCGAGGTATTTGAGCTTGACTGTAAGAACGGCGCCCTGGATACCATCGAGACGGAAGTTGCCGCCAATCATTTTGTAGAAGTATCGGGGATTTTGGCCGTGGTCGCGAAGGGTCCTGATTTTATCTGCAAGTTCTTCTCTATTGGTTGTTACCAATCCGCCGTCGCCGAAACCGCCGAGGTTCTTAGCCGGGTAAAACGAAAAGCATCCGCAATCACCGAAATTGCCGCACTTGATGCCATCCTGGCTCGCTCCTATTGCCTGTGCGGCATCTTCGATAACGGCAAGATTGTGACGCTCGGCAATTTCCATAATAGCTTTCATTTGAGCTGCCTGTCCAAACAAATGCACCGGAACAATTGCTCTTGTCTTTTCGGTTATCTTTTGTTCGATAGCGGATGGGTCAATATTGTAAGAGTCGAGGTCAACGTCAACAAAGACCGGCTTTGCGCCGACTCTGACGATAGAGCCGGCAGTAGCAAAAAAGGTGAAAGGAGTAGTTATAACTTCGTCACCCGGTTTGATTTCCAAAGCCATTAAGCTGACAATCAGAGCATCGGTTCCGCTTGAAACTCCGATTGCATGATTGCTGTAGCAATATACGGCGATTTTTTCTTCAAATTCAGCCACGGCCGGGCCAAGAGCGAAGGACTGACTGTCGCAAACTTCATTTATCGCCTGGATTATTTCGTCCTTGATAGAAGCATATTGTGCCTTCAAATCCAGAAGTGGAACCTGCATCAAAACTCCTTTGAATGTTGTCTTACACATCTCTTTTTTCAACTCCGGATTTCCAATCAATAATTGAAAATTAGAAACCCCAGACTATTTACCTTCCAAACAATCGCTAAACCGGCACCTGTTTTTGGTCGATTAATTAAACCAGGGTAGTTTACCCCGTTAGAAATCTTTGTCAAGTGTAAGATAGATGCTTTGGCATCTTATTTCTAATGTGGTCAAAAGAATTGAAAATTGAGAATTGACTATTTTCTATTCCCGGTTAAAAATTGGCATTTGAAAATTAACCATAGATTACACGGATTACGCAGATAAAATAAAAAATCAAGAACTAAAATCCGTGAAATCTATGAGGGACCACGCTTCGCGGGAATCCAAATCCGTGGTTTAAATTGGTTGGCAGTGAAAAATCGAAAATCAAAAACTGAAAATAATTTAGGCGTTTTATTTACCTGTATCGGCAGACGTGTCTCGCTGCTGAAGAGTTTTCGCCGAGCGTCAAGACAACTGAAGATAAATGCTTCGTTTTTCGGCACAGATACGACCGAGCTAAGTTCGGCGCTCCAACTCTGCGATAAGGGCTTTCTGGTTAAGCCGACAACACACACAGGCTATATCAAACAGTTGTTATCGATTGTCAAAGCCAACAGGATAAAATTGCTCGTTCCCACCGTTGATCTGGACCTGAAGCTTCTGGCCCGGAACAAGCCGAAATTCGTAGCGGCCGGTTGTCGTGTGCTTGTTTCGGCCCCGGAAGTAATCGATATCTGTCAGGACAAGAGGAAAACGTATCGCTTCCTAATTAAAAACGGCTTTGATACTCCCGCTACTATTAGTGTAACCTCCGCACTTTCAAAAAAGAAACTGAATTGGCCTTGTTTTCTGAAACCCTGGAACGGCTCGGCCGGTAAACAAAACACCGTCGTTAATAATCGAAGGGAGTTGTCATTCTACGCTCAAAGCATTCCAAACGCTATCTGCCAGGAGTTTATCGAAGGCACCGAGTATTCATGCGATGTATATGTCGATTTTGGTATGAGAGTTCGCTGTGTGGTTCCGAGAAAACGAATCGAGATAAGAGCCGGCGAGGTCAGCAAGGGACAGGTAGTAAAAAATCCTCACATTATAAGCAAAGGCACCAAATTAGTTGAGGCGCTGGGAGCAGGACCGGGCATTATTACTCTGCAACTGTTTCTGACAGACAACGGCAAAATTAAATTCATCGAGATAAATCCCAGATTCGGGGGCGGCGCACCACTCTCAATCAAGGCAGACGCAAACTTTCCAAAATGGATATTGCAGGAACTTACATGCAAAAAAGTTAATATTAAGTTTGATGGCTTCAAAGACAATTTAATTATGCTCCGCTACGACAGCGAAGTCTGGCTAAAAAATTCTTAGCAGCAATAGCCACAAAAAGCGCTCTAAATGCACCGGCGTTGAATCCACAGGGACAATTATCCTTCCATTAGAGAACCACGTGCTTATGAACAAATACAAATCCGGCCACTGTCATCTTTAATCAAAAACCATTGCAGATTTCAGCTTATGCGGGTAAATTAGTGCTCCGGCCTGTTGCTAAAATGCCGGTAGAGAATCCTATTGCTGTATCGTGCTCAAAGTCAAGGCAAAGCACAATGAAAGTCTTAAAAACAGTATCAGAACTTAAGGAACTAAAGAAAGGCTGTGTGCTGACGATTGGTAATTTCGATGGCGTCCATCTCGGACATCATGAAATAATCAACTTTGCACGAAAGCTCGCTGACGATAGGCAGTCTGAGCTTGTTCTGATGACTTTTGAGCCGCATCCTGTGACTATCTTATATCCTGAAAAAGCACTTGGTGTATTAACGCCAATGGTATTGAAAAAGCATTTGCTCACTCAATTTGGCGTGGATTGCCTGGTAGTTTTGGAGAGCAGCTATAGGATTTTGAATCTTTCCCCGGAGTCCTTTGTTGATGAGTTTCTTGTAAAGTCTGTTCAGCCAGGGGTTGTGGTTGAAGGGGAAGATTTTAATTTCGGTTACGGCAGAAGTGGTAACGTCCGGATACTAAGGGAGCTGGGACAGAAGTTCAGCTTCGAAATCGTTATTGTGCCGGGCAAAGAGATTAAACTTGCTGATGAACAAACCGCCAGGGTCTCCAGCACCCTGATTCGCCATTTACTGCACAAGGGCAAAGTAGCCGATGCCGCACAAGCCTTGGGCAGATATTATCGACTCTCCGGCCAAACTACCCTGGGCAAGGGTAAAGGTAGAAAGTTAGGATTTCCCACGGCTAATATTGACCCCGTTAACCAGATTATACCTGCTGAGGGTGTCTATGCCGGCTTCGTGGAGATAACCGACACTGAAGAACAGCTCTGTGAAAGTAAGAACAAGCTCCCAGCCGCATTTAGTATCGGAAGAGCCAAGACTTTTATATCCGACCATCCTTTGCTGGTTGAAGCTCACATACTCGGACGGGACCCGGGTGATTTATACGGCAAATACCTCGCGATGGACTTTGTGGAGTTTATCAGACACCAGCAAAAGTTTACCTCACCCCAGCATCTCTCCACCCAAATCGCAAAAGACTGCAAAAAAGCAAAAGAAATATTAGACATAAAGAACACAGAAACATAGAAAAAGTTAATGTTAATATCATGGCAGAAGAATTAGAATTCAGATTTGTCACACAAAGTGACGTCCCCTGGCTCGCGAAAATGAATCAGGAGCTCATTCTTGGTGAGGGACATCGCAACAAAATGACATTACCTTAGCTTGAGCAAAGGATGTCGGATTTCCTTAAAAACGAATATGATGCCGTTAAAGAATCAGAACGGACGTTTTGGTTGGTAATGTAACCGGCATTGATTTCTGGAAGGCTGTGGGATTTAAGGAATATTGCATTACGTTGGAAATGGAAAATCAATAAAAGATATTTTAAATCCCTACCTATTGTCAAGAAAAAAAAGATAGTAGGGTTTTTATCACAGAAAAAAATACATGAGATTTTATAAATATCACGCATTGGGAAACGATTATATCGTATTAGACCCGGATGACTTTGGGCAATTAACCAAAGAGCAGATTCGCAGGCTGTGCCATAGGAATTACGGCCTGGGCTCAGATGGTATTCTTTATGGGCCAACAGATACAGAACAAGCTGATTTTGCGTTGCGGATATTTAACCCGGATGGTAGTGAGGCGGAAAAGAGCGGCAACGGACTTAGAATTTTTGCAAGGTATCTTTGGGACAAAGCTAAGGTGTCAGAGGATGAATTTACTATCTTAACTGCCGGCGGAAAAGTAAAAGCCAAAGTATACACCAATGGTCAAAAAGTAACTGTTGATATGGGGCAGATTAGTTTCGATAGTACCAAAATACCTGTAACCGGAACGGCACGGGAAGTTATTAACGAAGAAATGGAAATAGTGGGAAAGGCAATAAAATTTTCCGCCGCCACTATTGGAAATCCGCATTGCGTGATATTGTGTGATGTGATTTCCGAGGCAGAAACCCGAGCATTAGGTCCTTTAATCGAAAAGGAACCGCGTTTTTCGAACAGAATTAATGTTCAGTTTGTGAAGGTGTTGGACCGTACAAATATCAAGATAGAAATATGGGAAAGGGGGGCCGGATACACATTAGCATCGGGCAGCAGCAGTTGTGCGGCTGCCGCTGTAGCCAACCGATTAGGCCTGTGCGATTCCAATATAACGGTTCATATGCCCGGCGGAGAAATTGACATAGTTGTATCGAATGACTTTTCAATTACAATGACCGGTGCAGTAACAAAGGTGGCTGAGGGTTTGATATCTGAGGAGATGTTTATTTGACTTTTTATAACTCTGGGTTTCTGTGGCTAAAAAATAAAAGGATTGATATGGTAAGCAACGGCGATTTTCAAAAAGACGTTGAGTTAATAAACAAATTTAGCAATGTTTTGCTAACCACTCATATCAGGCCGGATGGCGATGCCTGCACCGGCCAGCTTCAATATCACGTAATTTATTAGAAAATCAGCTTGACGTGTGTATATAACTATCATATACTTGCATTGGCATGGATGATATAGGAAAATTATTGCAGTGTACGGGATTCGAATGGGACCAGGGAAATATTGAAAAAAACTGGCTGAAACATAAGGTAAGTCCCGTTGAATGCGAACAGGTATTCTTCAATCAACCATTGATTATTCTTGATGACCCTAAACATTCAATCGCCGAGAAAAGATTTGCGGTATTTGGATGCACAGATGCCGGAAGATTGCTTGTAGTAATATTTACAAAGCGAGGTAAACTTCTGCGAATAATTTCTGCAAGAGATATGAACAGCAGAGAAAGGAAGTTTTATGAAGAAAACCAATAAAAAACGAGTACCTAAGTTTAAGAACGAAGATAAGGAGCGCGAATTCTGGGCGACTCATTCGGCTCTGGATTATTTCGACACGCGCAGAGCCAAAAGAGTTATACTACCGAACCTGAAGCCATCGGTTAAAACAATTTCCTTAAGACTTCCCGAAATGATGTTGGAAGAGCTTAAACTTCTCGCCAACAAAAGAGATGTGCCTTATCAATCGCTTTTGAAGATGTTTTTAGCCGAGAGAATAGAGGCAGAATTGGGGCATTAAATAAAGGACTAATATATATCGAATCTGTGCCACGCAAAGCCTGCAAAGCGGAATTCTGTCATTTAAAAGGATTGTTATGCTAAACAGCAGCGACTTTCAGAAAGCTGTTGATTTGATAAACAAATCGAATAATTGTCTGCTCACGACCCATACCAAGCCGGATGGTGATGCCTGCGGCTGTATCGTGGCAATGTCTGATACGCTGGTCGCTCTTGGTAAAAAAGTCAAGGCGCTGATGCTGTCGCCAATGCCGGAATGGTACGATTTTTTATTTGCTGAAAAGGTCCCTGTACTCGGCGAAGATGTTGACCTCGACCAGTTGACAGAAGGGCGATTCGGCGAATTTGATTTGATAATAATTGTCGATACCAACAGTTTCAGCCAACTGCCGAAATTCGACCAATATTTGAAACAGGCCGATAAGCCTGTGCTAATAATCGACCACCATGTAACTGCTGACGGCCTTGGGGATGTCGAGCTGGTTGATTCAGATGCTGCTGCGACGGCCCTGATTGTTTACGATTTGTTAAAGTACGCTAAGTGGTCCGTAACCGAAAAAATCGCCGAGGCACTGTTTGTGGCGATAGCCACTGACACCGGCTGGTTCCAGTTTAGGAATACCGACAGCAGGGTCTATCGCGCCTGTGCAGAGCTGATTGACGCAGGGGCAAAACCAATAGAAATACACGAGAGTTTGTATCAAAATTTCTCACATCAACGTTTCAAACTAATGGTTGCGATGCTCAACACGCTTGAGCTGCATCTTGACGGCCGATACGCAACGCAGTATCTATTGCAGCGGGATTTCGAACAAACCGGCGCCACACACAAGGACACGGAGAATTTAATCAACGAATGCCAGCGGATAAGCACGATTGAGGCAGTGGCCTTGTTCGTAGAACTGAAGGATGGCCGGTTCAGGTGCTCGCTGCGGAGCACAGGTGGCGTTGATGTCAGCACTATCGCGGCCAGGTTCGGCGGCGGAGGCCACAAAATGGCCGCCGCAACCTATCTGCCCGGACCTCTCGAAAACGCAAAACAGCTTATTCTTGAGGAAGTCTCAAAAAAATTGGATTAATTTAAAGGAGTAATTAATGGCGGACAAGTTCGATACTCATGGAGATTTTAGCTGGTGTGAGTTGCTCACTAAAGATGTAGAGGCATCTAAGAAATTTTACAAGGAGCTTATCGGCTGGACAATGGAAGATGTACCGATGGAAAACAGCAGCTATACTATTCTGAAAGCGAATGGACAATCCGTCGGCGGCATTATGAAGATGCCTCCACAGGTACCGCCTGAAGCCCCGCCCCATTGGGGAACATACGTTACTGTGGATGACGTAGATGCGGTAGCACAAAAAGCACAGCAGCTCGGGGCAAAGATATTGGTACCTCCAACAGATGTTCCTGATGCGCGGTTCTGTGTATTTGAGGACCCGCAGGGAGCAGTTCTATCGGTTATTAAGTATTCAAAGAAACCTGAATAGAAAAAGCATCTTGTTTTTTAGGTTAAGAATGCTTTGAGTCGAAGTATCAGCTTTCTCTATAGAGTGGAGTTTGGTATGAACGAGAATAACGAAGACCAATCGAAACCTAAACAACAGCCAAAGCCTGAAACCAGGTTGGATGCCGAGCAGTACGAGATGCTGTTGCGGTGCTCTCAGAAGAAGGACACGACAGAGTGGAATCAGTGGCGCAAACAGAATCCTCGGAAGGATATTCTTCTTAACGGCGCCAGACTCAAGGGCGCCCATCTCGAAGACGCGAACCTCAAGGCAGCGCATCTGGAAGGAGCGGACCTCAGCGATGCTTATATGAAAGGGGCAGACCTGAGCACAGCGCATCTGGAAGGTGCACACCTGCGTCACGCGCATCTTCAAGGCAGCTATCTGTATCATGCGCATCTGGAAGGTGCGTACTTATATGAAACATATATGGAAGGCGCAGACCTTAGCAATTGTCATCTGGAAGACGCTGCCCTCGTGCAGTGCCATCTGGAAGATGCAAGCCTCAGCAGTGCCTATTTGTCAGGTGCGGACTTCCGGCGCGCCCATCTGGACCACGCAAATCTTTGCTATACTCATCTGGAAGACGCGAATCTCAAGTATGCCCATCTGGAACGTGCATTTCTTGTTAAGGCACATCTGGAAAGCTCGAACTTTGAACAGGCTATCGTCGATGGTTCCACGCTGTTTTGGGAATGCCATGTGGACCGTAATACAAATTTTCGCGGTGTGAGTCTGGACAGTGCACGGATAGATACCGGGACAAAACAGCTTCTCGAATACAATACTAGGCGGATGAACTGGGAGCAGTGGTATAAGGAACATCCCTGGCTGCGATTGCCGGTTAAAGCGTTCTGGCAGATAAGCGATTACGGTCTTTCTACCAACCAAATCATAACGATTTTCTTTAAGCTGGTAATATTCTTTGCAGCTATTTATTACGTTTGGGGTTCTATCGATTACTATCTAATGGATATCAAGGATTATCCCGGCGTTGTCAGTAATCTATTCGTGGACAGGCATGAGGTGACAGTAGTATGGTGGCTTGTGCCTTTGCGAACTCTTTACTTTTCGATAGTTACAATGACAACGTTAGGCTTTGGGGATATATATGCAAACGCCCATAGTTTCTGGGGGCATATATTACTTAGCGTACAGGTTATCTTAGGGTACGTGCTTTTAGGGGCTTTGGTAACGCGCTTTGCAGTTTTGTTCACGGCCGGTGGACCTGCGGGTAGTTTCTCGAAGCAGAAAGTTGAGAAAAACAACGCGACCGGAAATGACAAAAATACAAAGGATAAATTATAAATCTAATGTTTGTCCCATCAAATTGCGTCAAGGCCCTGGAGGTAGAAAAATAGCTTAGAGGGTGTGTGAAAAGTTCGGAATCCTTTTGTTGTCACCCCGAGCCCATTCGACTTCGCTCAGGGTAAACTGCGTCGAGGGGTCTATTAAAACAGATTCCTCGACTCCGCTGCCCCTTCGGCTTCGCTCAGGGCTAAAGGCTATTTCCGCTCAGAATGACGAAACGGGCTTTTCGCACACGCTCTAAGACAAACGTAGGTCTGTACCATTATGTAATACGTATCAAAAAAATATATGCGCTTACTCAAAACAGAGCCGCCCCCGCTCTTGCTTTCGCACCTGTGCCTGCGTTACCGACAGGTGCAGGCAAGAAAGCGCGGGGGTAAGGGAGCGGTAACTGCCCATGCGGTTCTTTTTATTCAAACAGTTGGCTGGCAAATAACTTTCATTTGGGCGGAAAATAGCGGGGGACCTCACCGGATTCGTTTTGACGAAAAGTCTCTTTAAGAATAGCGCGTCCCTCTTTGCTGTTGGCCGACACCCATTTCTCATCCCTGACTCTGCGGATAAGCCTTCCCTGGGTCAAGATTTCCGCACCGCTGACTCTCAAATCTACTGAACCAAGACTGCTCTTATCTACGTTGGGATCAGTGGTCTCTAAAAAGCCAATAAAGGTCTCAGTGGTATTTGGATCGTTACTGTAAGTAAATACATATGCCCTGACACCTGCCGGTTCTCCATTGGCAAGCGGGCCCAAAGGCGCCTCAATCGGCGGTATCTGCCCTCTTCTTCCAACAAAAAGTCTTCTGTGCTTCAAGTCGTAAAACCATTCCTTCTCGTAATTATCAACCTCTACAACCTTTTCAGGCAGCGAAAGCCATATTAAAGACACCAGCAGCCCAACCACCAAGACCACGCTCACGCTGAGAACTATTTTGGGCTTCCGGCTAAGCCATTCCCGTATAGCTAATCGCTCCCACCATTCTTTAATCTCATATTTCAGATATCCAAAATCAGGCATCCTTGAATCCATCCATTTACATTAAAAAATCCTATGCCGGTACATACCCCACTTGCGACAGAAATAATCCCGATATCAGCGTCTTTTGAGTTTTGAG
>Ga0307430_1001557_pt1 | contig 16585 bp, 8 predicted proteins | sample SalMarWE160130MG_FD_202159 | JGI IMG/M metagenome (GOLD analysis project Ga0307430, IMG submission 202159) | Salt marsh sediment microbial communities from the Plum Island Ecosystem LTER, Massachusetts, United States - WE1603-130 | ecosystem: Environmental > Aquatic > Marine > Intertidal zone >... | reverse complement strand
CCTGGATTACAGTTAGGGGTGAGGCAATTGTCTCGCCGGAGTCACAGATTGCCAATCCGGTGCGTTTAGTGCCATAATCTATTGCAAGGTATCTCATTTTTTGTTGCGTGTATATATTACGCTACACTCCATTATGTTATAGAAACTTTTCGCCGGCGTGCTGCTTTATCAACTCGAGCAGCTCTTTTAGTTTGTGGGTCTGGTCAGCGTGACATACAAGTGTGGCGTCGGGGCTGTGAGCTACGACAATATCCTCCAGGCCGATAGCGGCAATAAGGTGCCCCTTCTCTTCGGTAACGATAATGTTGTTCTTGCAGTCAAGCAGCTCGCTCGTGCCGGCTACGACGATGTTATTCTCTTTGTCGGAACTGATAATATCTGCAAGAGCAGCAAAGGAGCCCATATCGAGCCAGCGACAATCCAGCTTTATGGCATAGACTCCGTCAGCCTTTTCCATCACGGCGAAGTCGATGCTGATTTTGGGCAGCTTTACAAACCAGTCCCGGAGCGTTTGCTGCTGATTTGGATTGCCCCAGTCGGCTTGTATTCTAGCCAACGGCTCGGCAGCCTCAGGTAGAAACTTTTGCAAATTAGCTAAGATTGTTTTGGCCTTCCAGACGAACATACCGGAATTCCAGAAGTATTGGCCGGTCTTGAGATATTCTTTTGCGGTTTTTTCATCAGGTTTTTCTTTGAATGCTTCGACGGAATAAATCTTATTTTTACAGCCGGGATACTCACGGGCGTTATTACATTTTATATAACCAAGCGAGGTGCTGGCGAAGGTTGGCTGAATGCCGAAAGTAATCATATCGTCCGGATTGTTATTCACAAAAACAAGGGCATCTTTTAGGGCCTGCTGCAGTACCTCCGGGGGCTTTATAATCTGGTCGGCGGTAACCACAGCTATCGTGGCCTCGTTGTCGTATTTTGTCAGGACGGTTGAGACCAGCCCGATGGCGCCGGCCGTATCGCGAACAACCGGCTCAGCTATGACATTATTAAAGGGCAATTCGGAGAGGTTTTCACGGACCACATCTGCGTAGCCGGCGTTTGTAAGGACGATTATGTTTCTCGTATCGAATATTGGCGAGAGGCGCTCGAAACAAAGGCGAAGAAGTGTTTGGCCATCGAGAAGTTTTAAGACCTGTTTTGGTCGTTTTTGCCGGCTGAGCGGCCATAGTCTCTTGCCCATGCCCCCTGCCATTATCACTGCGTAGTCCATCTCGATTCTCTAATATTATGAAAGATAACTGCATGGGCTAAAGCCCATCCTACCTACCTACAAAGTGTATCAGACGAGAGACTTCTCGTCAATTTTGTTCAGAGATTGAATTTCCTTCGCAAATTCTTCGCATGTATAACCGGGTTCATAATCGCCCGGCTTGCCCATAAGCGCAAAAGTGGCTTCTTTGCCCAATTCTACGGCAGGTTGGTCGTATGGATTGATATTAAACAAAGCACCGGCGAAAGAAGTCGTTACTTCGAATAAATAAATAAACTGGCCGACTGTATAGGCATTCACTCTATCGAATAGGACTGTCAGACAGGGACGTTTGCTCTCCAAAAGGGCATACTCGGTGGCCCCCTTCTCATTGTTAAGCAGCTCGCTCAGATCCTTGCCGGCAAGGAACCCGAGTTCCTGCGCATAATCGGGAGCCGGGCCTATTTTGATGTCTTTATCGAAATTACGGACCTGAAGGAAAGTAAACAATTTATCGTTCGGCCCTTCGCGATATAACTGCACCTGGCTGTGCTGGTCAGTGGTGCCGAGTGCCTTGACCGGTGTGGGACCGATGTGGACTTCATTGCCGGCCAAATCTTCTTTTTTACCGAGACTTTCCGCCCACAGTTGTCTATACCAATCAGCTAAGTCCTTGAGGTGGTAGCTATATGGCATCATTACGGAAATCTTTTTGCCTTGATTGTAGAAGTGGTAGTTTATTGCGGCGTTGATTGCAGCGGGATTTTCGTAAAAATCTTCGCAGCTAACTCTTGTGTCCATATCACGGGCGCCTTCCAAAAGTGAATCGATGTCAATCCCGCACATAGCGGCGCTGAACAGGCCGACCACACTTAAAACACTAAATCGGCCGCCAATACCCTCCGGTATTACAAGGCTTCTAAAACCAGCATTGTTGGCGATACGACGGAGAATGCCCTGATTCGCATCGGTAGTTGTGATTATCTGTTTTTTACAATCGTCGGGTCCGAGTTTATCTAAAAGCAATTGACGAACAATCATAAATTGAGCAGCGGTTTCTGCTGTCCAGCCGGACTTACTGATGGCATTAAAAATAGTCTTGTCGAGCTTATCACCGAGCCAGCCCAGAAAAGACGACAGTTGCTCAGGGGCAATGTTGTCGAATACGAACAGACGCGGGCCGCTCCGCTGTGTGTCGTCAAGATTGTGCATATAGGGATTCAGGGCTGTTTGTAAAGCGATGTTGCCAAGGGCAGAGCCGCCAATGCCGAAGACAACAAGATTCTCACATCGACCTCTTAACTCCTTAGCCAGTTCCTCGACCTGTTGAGTGATTTGCGAGTTATACGGCAGGTCCCTGTATGGAGTCTCACCGCCCTGCCTTTCTTTGTTCAACCGTAGAATTAAGGGCGAGGTTTTTTCGGCGAGGTCTTTTAGCTGCTCAGGCGTGATGCCGTGCTCATTACCTATAACATCTGCCATAACATTTTTGTAGTGGAGTTTAACTTCCGTTTTCGGCACTGGTATATTCCTTTCGCAATCGTCTTAAGATTCCTGAAAAAGACGCAAATCTATCTTCGCTAATATTTCACTCGCATATCTGTTAGTGAAACTGATGACCCTTGAAAGCCTTTTCTTTATCGACCCAGCCGCCCGGAATGTTCTCGGTGTGGGCCTGCTTTGCATAGGCCTTCATCTTGGCTAAGATTTCAGGGTGCTCATCCGCTATATTATTTTGTTCGCCAATGTCTTTGCTGAGGTCGTACAATTCAAACGGTTTATTCTTGCCCGGCTGAATGGCTTTGAAATCACCCATTCGCACAGCCGTCTGTCTTCCATACTCCCAGTAGAGGTATTTGTGCATTTTCTGCCTGCGTCCGGCGGCCTTTTCACCCAACAGTGTCGGGATGATTGATATTCCATCAATGTTATCCGGGGGCTCGACCCCGGCAAGTTCCGCCAAGGTCGGTAAACAATCTGGGAAGTACCACAAATGGTCGCTGACAATGCTGGCCTTAATCCTGCCGGGCCAACGCACAATCATCGGGATTCGCAAGCCGCCCTCATATAGGTTCCCTTTTTGTCCTCGAAATGGCCCGTTGGAATCGAAGAAGTGGTTGAAATAGCGCGCTCCACCATTATCGCCGCAGACGAACACAATCGTGTTATCGTCAATTTCGAGTTCTTTGAGCAAAGCGAAAATTTGCCCGATTTGGCGGTCAATCATTTTCACCATAGCAGCATAGACCTTTGCATCTTCGGGTCTTCTTTGGCTGGCGGGCCATGGCTTATCCTTGAATTCCAGCCACGCTGGTTCATCTTCCGGGATTCCCCATCGGCCGTGGGGTGGAGTCCATGCGCAGTAGCAGAAAAACGGCCTGTCCTTATTCTCACGAATAAACTTTATGGACTCATCAAATATCAAATATTGTGAGAATTGCTTTCCCTTGTAGAAGTCGCCGGTGTTGCCCTCAAGAGGTACTTTCTCGCCGCTTCGCACAAGGTAATTGGGGAAATACGAGTGGGCGTGGACCTGATGATAGTAACCGAAGAAGATATCGAAGCCGTGCCTCTCAGGAACGCCGGTAGTTCCGCGGTCGCCACAGCCCCACTTGCCGAATCCGCCGGTGGCATAGCCGGCTTGTTTGAGCACTTCAGCAACGGTAACATCCTCGGCACGCAGCGGCACGCCGCCGGGATTGGTACGCACGGTCGTGTGTCCTGTATGCTGGCCGGTCATCAAAACGCTGCGGGTCGGCGCACACACCGGAGCACCTGCCAACGCTTGAGTGAAGCGCATGCCTTCCGTTGCCATACGGTCAATGTTCGGGGTCTTGAGATATTTATTGCCCATACAGGACAACTCAAAGTAGCCAAGCTCGTCTAACATTATATAAACGATATTCGGCTTTTTGCCTTTCGAGAGGCGCTGCGACGTTTGAGCACACCGTGGCATTGCCAGTGCCGCTGCGCCATAGCCCGCGACCTTCAAAAAATCACGACGTTTCATAAAATTTCCCTTACAAAATAACAACAACCATGAACAAGCGTTATTGACAGACAATTAGGGCTCTGTCGAAGTTCGATTAATAGATGTCATTGCGAGCGGAGCGAAGCAATCTCTATTGTTCGAAAGTAAGAGATTGCCACGGCCCTTCGGGCCTCGCAATGACAACTGTTCAAATTATATGTGACAGACGATTAGTCTTCACTCTTTTCTATTGCTGCCGGTGCTCCGAAAAACTTCTTTAAACGTTCTGCATCGAACTTAAGCTCCCGCTCGTATGTGTAAACACCGTTTACTTCCTGCTCTATGTCGGTGAGCTGCGTGTAGCAATAACCGGCAATGTTAGGATGGTTGGTGAGAATAAGGGTGAGCTTGCCAATCAACTCTTCAACCTCCTCAGCGCTTTTGCCGTATCCCCACTGGTTCCTGTTGTTGCCGGCGGGTTCCTTTCTGGCGTGTTCTTTGGTCCAGAAGGTACCGCCGTATTCATCCACCGAGTATGGCTGTCCCTCATAAGGTACAGAAATCTCAGGGAAACGAATAGAGACGTTCTGCCCATCAGGTGCGACCGAAGCGTAGCGCTGGCGGAATGTATCAGGGTTTTGGTCATAATCGTGCACAGTGAAAATGTCCGTTTCAACGTGGACGTATCCACTGGTGTCATTGATTGGACGTGTTGGGTCAAGTGCACGGGTCAGGTCCACCGTTTCCTGCACGGCCCGGCGATGAATCTCAAAACGAGACCTTGCCCCCCCTGCCGTTTCATTGAAAGGTGTCCACGCTACAATTGAAGGATGGTTCAGGTCGCGCATAACCACCTCTCGCCATTCGCGCTGATGATTGTGAACGCCCTGTGGATTGGCGAAGGAATGGGAGCCGCCCCAGTCACAGAACTCACCCCAGGTTATATATCCGAGACGGTCGGCCCAGTAATGGAAGCGCTCCTCGAAGACTTTCTGATGGAGACGAGCACCATTAAAGCCTACAGCAAGCGAGCGTTCAATATCGGCCTTGAGTTCCTTATCGCTGGGCGCGGTCCAGATGCCGTCGGGATAAAATCCCTGGTCGAGAACATGCCGCAAAAAGATGGGCTTATTATTTAGATAAAACTTGTTTCCTTCTATGTGAAATTTGCGAAGGCCGGCGTAGCTGTTCACTGTGTCCACGGTGCGTCTGCCCCGGAGAAGCTCAAACCGGAGTTTATAAAGATATGGGTCGTCCGGACCCCATAGCCTGGGCCTTTTTACATTAAGCACCTGAGCAATGCCGTTGGCTGATGATGAGCGAACCGAGGTGAGCTTTTTGCCCGCAGCGGAAAAGAGAGTGGCTTGAAATTCCAAATCACGGCGGTAGTTGTTAATAACAGGGGTCAGGACAAAACGGCGATTGTCAAGGTCAGGGACAATGCGAACAGATTCAATGAAACTTTGTGGCCGGGCCTCCAGCCAGACGGTCTGCCAGATACCGGTAGTTCGCGTATAGACACAGCCGTGCGATTCGAGTCTCAGGCTTTGTTTGCCTGCAGGCTGTACATCGGAGCGCACATCGTCGAGAGCGCAGACGAAAAGGTCGTTCTCACCATCGCGCAGCGCATTAGTAATCTCAAAGCAAAATGACGAGCTGCCCCCGTAGTGACGGCCAACGCCGGTGCCATTGACCCAGGCCCGGCAGTCATAATCGACTGCGCCAAAGTGTAAAAATACCCGTTTGCCGGCCCATTTCTTAGGAACGGTAAATTTCCGGTGGTAACAAACTTCGTTGATAAAGTTTGTATATCCTATGCCCGATAGTTTGCTCTCCGGGCAGAAAGGAACGATGATTTTTTTATCTAACCGTGTGCCGTCCTTTGGCCAGTCCTTCTCAGCGCCGGAGAAGCCAAGGTCCAAACCAAAGTTCCATTCACCGTTCAGGTTCAGCCAGGTATCCCGGTGAAATTGTGGCTTGGGATGTTCCGGGCGGGGAATCCGATTCTGCGTTCCTCCTGCGATATTTGCCGCTGTAGCTGTAAGGAACAATAGCAGCAACAACACAAAGCGAGACTTTTCGACTAAATTCTTTAACAAACCAGTACCTTTCATAATCTCTCCTTTCATCAACCATTGACAAATTTTCTGTGGAATACAGCAGTTCGGTACTAAGCAAGAAGGTAGTATGACTATTTTCTTGCATTTTGCTGCATAGTCTCAATTCTCTTTTGATTATAACGTGTATGTATTGATATGCAATTGGTTTTCAATGCCCTTCTTTACTTTGCGTCGAAGTAGTCGATAAGTGCGTACACCTCATTGTTAAGTTTCTTCATGTCCTCAAGCAGCGTAACATACGGCTTATACTGATAGTTAATTATTCCTTTATTTGAATCGCGGTTGGATGGGTCGGTACTCAAATCTTCCGGATTATTGTCTCTGAATTTAAACCAGTGCCAGCCGACGCAGCATTTGGATTCGAGCAGCCCCATTGTAAAATGCTGATAAAACCTACCCCTGTCCTTCTGCGTCGGGACCAACCATCCTGCACCGGAATTGTTTGGCAAACCAGAATCATGTCCCTTTGCATAAAACTCCGTAATCATAAAAGGCCTGCCCGACTCCCGACTCCACATCGCCATCCTTTGCGGGTCCGGCCCCCACGCACCATAACAGTTAACCGCCACTACATCCAGGTGCTTTCCGGCTGCCCTGAATATGTAAGGCAGGCTTAGTGCCCTTCCATGCAATCTCGAACCAAGACACAAATGGTTCGAGTCATACCTGCGAATAGCATTCGTAGTTATCCGGTAGTACCTCTCGAATGCATACTCAATAAAGGCCCGCCGGTCTGCATCAGTTATGTCCTTCAGTGACGCTTCTTTCCCTTTTCTTTTATTGAGCCATTCTTTGGCTGCCTCGTAGCCATATCGAAGGTCCGGGTTGTTCACATCAAGCTGTAAGGACCTGTCTAACATATCAGAGACAACAGGCATCTCATTATCCGAAAAATGCCCTATAAGCCACGGGTCGTCTTTAGTTGTTGAAAGCTGCCTGGCGTATTCATCGCAAAACTTCTCAAAATCGGGATGAAATACCGGAATACACCTGTCAGGGTATCCGAGATGTCCCGGCTCCTGCCGGGTGAGTTTCTTAGACCTGCCGAACGAGCCCATGAAATTCCACGAAAGTGTATATGCAGGCGGTTGCGAAGTTGCTCTCAGGAGCTCTGCATCCGACCATCCGCCGATTCCGTTAAAGCCATGTTCTGCAAGAAGCGAGGTAGTAAACTCAGCCCATTTTTCCCACGTGCCGAATTTTTCCTTGGCCGGCTTCTGGCTTATCCGTGAACGTCCCCTTCGGACGGAACATACGCCGATATGAACGAACAGATTCCCATCAGGGTCAACGAGCCACCATCTGTTTCCTACCTTCTTTGGATAAAAATAACCTTTTGCCTCGGCCTTTCTGTCAACTCTTCCGCCGTATTTGCTGTACAGGATTTTCTTTGAACCGGGCTGGAAACCATCCAGCAGCTCTATTGTACGGGTGTCGCGCAGCTTCCACTCTTTATCTGCGGGTTTCCTCTTGACCGGCACCTTGATATAGTTTTGCTCAGAAACTTCGCTGTCCTTACTTTCAGCCTGGGCCGGATTGCACAAATTGCTCGTTGTATAAAAAAAGAATGCAATGAAAATAAAAACACAAAATACTTTACGCATCACAAACCTCTTTAGAAACCAACTCAAAACACAAAATGTGACAGTTTAGAAATAATTCCTTAGGTAATAAGACACTCGGACTTTTACAAAATACACAATTATTTACAACCTGACGCTTTTCATTCGGACGTCTATCGTTTGCTTTTTGGTTTTATCGAGCCGGAAAGTGCCGGTTAGTTTTCGGTCGTCAATACTTGCGGTAACTTCGTATTGTCCTAAAAATCCACGGAAGCGTGCCTGGCTTCCTTCAGAAACGTGAGTTTCGGTTAGCGTCCACCATTTGCCTTTTATGAGTCGTTCTAATTCGTTATAAGCTGGTTTAGGTGACATATCATCCCGCACAAGGCCAGCCGGTGCTCGCTGCCAGGCGTTTTGGTCGGTGAAGTCCCACCAGGTAACGGCCTCAACAGCAGGATGAGAAAAGAGGACACGATAAAACTCAGCCACTTGTTCAGCCTGGCGTTTTTCGCCATCCGGTGTGGTGGTCCATCCCGACTTTTTCCTGGGACCTGAAACGACAGTTGTCTCAGTAAAATGCAGGGGTTTTCCAAATTTAGCGAACCGCTCGCAGACTTCCCATGCGCGCTGTGCTCCCCAATAACTGCCGTGCATGTGCGATTGTATGCCGATGACGTCGTAAAGCGGCTGTCCATTGTCATCGACCACTTTAGAAATCACCTTTTCAGCATAAGACGGGTCGGTTCGATAGTCGTTGATGAGTAGTATAGCTTTTGGATTGGCCTTGCGCGCGCTCTTGAACGCCTCGCGGACGTATGCCCCGATGCCCATCCTGCGGATAGCCTCGGTCAATATTGGCGCACGTTCCTTGCACCCGGGGCGGTCGTAATGTGTTGCCTCGTTGACTACGTCCCAGATGTCGATTTCGTTTTTGAAGCGTCGGACGCAGCGTTCAATCCGGTCGAACTGTAATTGCATCGCTGAATCAGGGTCTTTGGGCAGCCAGGGCGGCTGGGCGTAATTCCAGGCCAGCGGGTGCCCCTTGGTCGTTATGTTGTGGGCATTACACCAGCGGACAATCTCATCGGTGCGGGCATCATCCGGTCTGCCACGTTGTCGCTCATAATTCCACCAGTAGAAAGGCAGCGTAGCAAAATTCAGCAATCTGTCGAAACGCTCCGCGTAAGCGGCGTTGTCCTCCGGCGTCCTGCACCTGTTAAGTTTGAAGATGTTGCAGCCGAATAGAAACTTGTGCTGCTTCTGTTCTATTTTCACGGCTAAGCCGTTCTTAAGCAATTTCCCATCCGGCCCAAGAAGTCTCAACGCGGCACTACCCATACGGTATTTCTCAATACGGTTATCGACCTGGCTGAGAATGTCCTCCTTTTGTTCTGCCACGGTGAGCAAAGACGTCGTCAACGCTAACGAAGCTGCACCAAACCCTGTGGCTTTAAGAAAAGTTCTCCGATTCATAAGATTCGCCTTTCGTTCCAGTTTTTAGAAGAAACACCCCGCCTAAAGTACGTGTTTATCCATGTGTGGCTTAAATGGCCATCTCCAAGCTTGGACTCCGCTTTGCTGGAGTCCTGCGCTTGAGGCTGCTACACATTCTTTATTAATTTTATTGGGTGGCAGCCTCAAAGCCGAAGGCTTTGGGGATGGTTTTTCCCTGGCTAAACACATACCGCCTAAAAGGGGTTCTAAATATAAGATTGTGTTTTGCTTATACTGCCTCATTGACCATTTTAATTTCTTTAAATCGGCAGAAAAATCCAAGCTCTTCGGTAATGTCTCCGTAGCATGTTACACGATGCAATCCGCTTGACCAGTTTTTCCATAGTTTTTCTGTATCGCCGTCCACCTTAACGGTAATCTTAGTACGGCAGCCTCTGTCTACATCAGGGGCATCGATGACTTGGCCTGTGAAGTATGGCAAGAAATCAGTACCAACCAATTTCGCCTGAGTAACTTTTTGGCCGATACGCATAAACACCTGCGGTGTTACTCCTTCTCTTCGTTCCATAACCGTTCGTAACTTATACGGAGCGTCCGGCCCATCCGGGCCATCCATCTTCGTCGTTCCAAGGCAATGAGCTAAAATTATGCTGTTGTTGGATTCATCTACCGTAGGGTCACTGATAAAGCCGGGTTTTCCTACCAGTCCCTGGTATATTATGTGAGTCATAGCAGACTGTAAATCCGATTCGCAGATACCGCCTAATCCCATATTATTGAGCCTCGTAAAGCCAACACACGGGTAAGCAGGCAGTTTGATGGTTTTGTCCCACATTGTTCCGTAGCAATCAACAGTCATCACAGTCGCATCTTCGGCGTCCAGCAAATCTTCCAGAGCCAGTGCCAGCTTGCAGGACTTGAATATATCTCTGCTGGATGGTTCTACAACTTCAGCGGCTTCTTTTATCCATTGCTCGGTTTCGGCCTTTGCCTTGCTGTCACTTACGGCGTTATAGGCATTGACCACCTTCTCAAGCTCGAGACGTTTAATTTCTGTGCCGAATTTGTTTTTCACAGCATCAGCATATCCGGCGAACGAGCGAGTTGTGACGTTGAGAATCTTAGCTTCTCTTAAATGATGAATCGCGCGGAAAGGTCTTATAGCAACCGCTAATTGTTTGTAATCACTGGTGAGCATACATTCCATCTTGGCCCCCAGCGGTTGCTTTTGCAGACCGCCGAAGCCTGTCCAGCCGTGCCCGGAATACGGAACAGCAAAAACTACTGTAGGCTTACCTACACTGAGGATTTCATTCAGAATAGACCTTACTCCAATGTTGAAATGAATCGCAAGGATACCATCCACTTCTTTCAGTTTGCTCTTGAGCGGTCCAACCTGGTCTGCGGAACTAACCAGCCTGTCAATAACAAATTCTACGTCGGACAGCTCGTCTTTTAGTTTTGCAAACTCGGATTCGTAAAACCGTATTTCATTCCTGAAGTCCATTTTTGGCTTTGGCCAGAGGCCGTGTGAAGTTCCCATGTAAATTCTGGCCACTTTGACTTTTGTTCCCCTGCAGCCCGGACTTATAAGCCCTGAAGCGTTCCGATTTGCACCGAACGCCAGAATGCCCGAACCGCCGAGGCATAGAGCGCTTCCCGCCGCTGTCAATTGTATAAATTCTCTTCGATTTATTGTGTTGTTCATTGCAACCTCCTTTTCATAGTCTTGTTGAGCCTTTTACCAAACGTACATAATTAAACCTGCGGTTTAGCCGCAGACTAAATATTTATTTTTGAAAGGTCAGAGTATTTTACCATCAGTGACTTTGTTTGCCCATTATTAAATTTGACTAATACCAATTATAGTTAAAAATTGCCGAAAAAAATTGTACATTATACTTACTGGGATGGCCTGGATTCCTGCTTTCGCAGGAATGACAATTCAGATAACTCGCCACGATGCGTCGCAGGGGGTCGGCAATCAATAAATAGAATTGGTATAAGATAACACCGTTTCGCCCAATTAATAAACTCTTTGCCCGCCAGGTGGAGAAGAAGAACATTTTATTTCAGCTCGGATAAATGTACTCCGGCCCACAGATGATTTATATTTAAATCAAGTGCTTTCTCAAACTCCGCCTGAGCTTCCTTTTGCATACCTTTCCCTAAGTATGCTAAGCCCAGCATGTAGTGAATATTTGCCGTTCTGACATTATGGGCCTGTCTTTCTCCAAACTTCGCAAAGAACGTCACGGCAGGCCCCGGCTTTGCAGATTCAATCAGCTCGTCGAATGTCTTCTCTGCTTCATCTTCTTGGCTGAGTTTCTTCAAAGCCAGGCCCTTATAGTAGCTGTACTCGGAATGGCCAACTTCTAAAGATGCCGATTTTTCAAAATACTCTCCGGCTTTTTGAGTATCGCCCAGGGCCTCATAGGCAGTCCCAATAAAAAAGTGGGTTTGGCAGGTCCTCCTGTCACGTTTTGGTCTTCCTACTTCCAAATTTTCAGGGTATTCAAGAGCCGCTTCAAAATCTTTAAGTGCCTCCTGATATCTTTTGTTTTTGAGCTTCTTTTGGCCTCTTAGTAGATGGGCATCGACATATACGTTATGAATCCGCCCCCCGCCTTCCCATGTATGGAAGTGACGGCTGGCAAGCAATTCAATCGCCCGGTCATATTGCTGCAATAGCACATAAAGAGTGATTTCTCGGGAAAGAGCGTCATCACGTTTTGTGACCGTGCTATGATTATCTTCCAGGAGTTTGAGTCGTTTATCAGGCGATACTCCGCCTGTCTCGTAAAGGAGGTCCAATTCATAATAGACTCTTGGGTCCCTTTTATCACAGGCTGCTGCTTTTTCCAAACCGGCAATGGCTTTGGGAATATTATTCTCTGTCCTCGCATAGACTAACCCAAGATTCCGATGCACGGTCGCAAAGCTATCGTCCAGAGCTTGTGATTTTTCCCATTCCTTTATTGCCCTTTCCGGCTGATTATCATAAAGAAGATTTCCAAGATAATAAGGAGCAAGCGCATCCGATGGATTATTATCCATAGCACTATTGAGCACATCTATTGTCTCTAAGCGAAATGGAAAACAATAATCAGGTGGCATCTTGCTTCCCATACGGAAGTACTTGGAAGCCTTTTTAATGTTTCCTTTTTGCTCCCAAAAATAACCAAGATAATAATAGAGCATCGGGTGCGTGCAGGCCTCTTTTTCGTTGGAATCCGTCAATAAGCGCAGGCACTGGATTGCTTCATCCCATAAACCACAATTGCCGTAGTCAACGGCCACTTCCAGATAGGACTGCGCTACTCCCCTGCTCTTTATCTTTAAGGTTTTCATCGCTTCTGTTGCTTCTTTCTTCAAACCCACTGCATGTTTTGCTAAATAAAGTTCATAACCCGCCCGAAAGTCAAGTGGGTCAAAGGCTAAAACCTTTGAAGCGAACTGAGCTGATTCCTCAAATCGTTTTAATCGCCTCAGCACCGCGGATTTTAGGTTCAACGCCTTTGTGTTCCAGGCGTTTGCAGCAATTGAGCGGTTGATGTGTTTTAAAGCAGTTGAAAAGTCTCCTTTTATGCAGTCAATTTCAGCCAATTGGTAATAGCCTGCTGTATGAAATCCGTAACTCCACGTTGCCTTATATAAGGCGTCATACGCGGCATCGTATTTACCCTGAAATTTCAAGGCCAATCCCAGGTAGTAGTGTGCTTGACCGCTTTTCGAGCTTGTGTAATTTTTCGTAAGCCGTTTGATAGATTGATTGAATTTCTCTTCTGCTTCCTTGAACATCCCGCGCTTGCAGTATAGGATTCCAAGCTCCGTGTTGACCCGTGAGTCGTAAGGGTCTCGTTTTAATGCCTCTTCATAATATGGATAAGGCTCAAGAGCTGCGTTGTGAAATTGCTCCAGGCGAAGACCTGTCAGATAAAGCTCTTCAATCGTTTTAATATCTTCGGGAGCAGGCGGAGGCTCGACCGGCTTTGGCATTGGAGCACCCTCTTTTTCAACCGGTCTGTACGTTATGAGTTCTTCATTAGTAGAGGACAACAGCGAAACTCGCAAATCTTTCTCTCTTACACCGGCGGCAAGAGCAACCTCTTTGCAGAATGGTCTGTCCGGCCCTATGTCTATCCACTGCTTGAAAATCACCTTATCATCAGCAGTCAGCAGCGCCAGTGCATTTTTATAGGCTGATGTTGTGTTGAATCCTATTTTAGCAGTATTTTTCTCTGTCACTTCCAGATTAACAGCGGCCTTGAGGTTTGCGTTCTTCACGCCTGCTATTCGTCGAATAGGATACCAGTACTGCTTAATAATTTTGACTTCATAAGGCTGTATCCAGCTATAATCGGGTTGATTGTCTGAATACGCACCGGCCATGATTTCGATGTAAGGGCCGTCGGTTTCGGTCAGAATTTTATCCCACATTTGACCACGAGGACCGGGACCCCATTGCCATAATTTTTTGCCGGGAGCAATGTGATGGTTGGCTACATAAACAGTGCCGGCTTCTTTGCCGTGGTCATAGCCTGCAAAAAAGTCGTCTGAATAGTTCCAGGCAAAGAAAGACATTGGCGATGGATGATTCTTCCACCAGCTTAGGTCCACCCCTCTTGTGTAATCCGCCCCTGAGTAAAACTCGTATGAAATTGGCCAACGTGCAAACTGGTTCTTCCCGTGGTAAGTTGCATACTCCGTGCTCGGAGGAAAAAACACCTGGTACTGTTCGTTTGCATGGACCGCAACATTTGCCCAGCACAGAATAGAATTAACAAACGGTGTCCGGTTAATAATCTTAATGGTTGCTTCCATATAGGATTTTTCAGGGAAGACGGTTAAACCAACCAGCCATTTCATTCGATGCCGAAGCTCCATCTCGCCTACCCACAAAGTCTTGCTGCCATCAGGATTCTCTTGCAGCGTGTAGTCAATAGGCATAAAAGTTGTCGCTCTGTGGTGGTGAGGGATGCACCATTCTATGCCCCCGGAGATCCACGCACCGAGCATTCCTATAAGGGCCGGCTTGATTACGTGCTGGCGATAAAGAAAATCATAGTCGTTCGTTTTGTCTAATGCGGCAAAAATGCGACCACCGATTTCCGGAAGAACACAAATCTTCACATATTCATTTTCAAGGTAAACGGCCTTGTAAGTTTTATCCTTACGATTATCGGTCAGCACATCCAGCATCGGATAAGGATATACTCGCCCTTGTGCTCCTTGATATGTCCTGCCGGTATAGAACCTTGGATTTGGGTCCGGTTTACCCACCTCGTAAGTAGGAACCACCAGCGGCTCCTCCCATATTTTGACGGTCGAATCTGCTAAAGTCGGAGTGATTGAAAAGAAAGTTAATGAGGTCAATAATAAAATCGCCCTGGTAAAACATTTTTTGCCTGCCATTTGAATCCTCCTGGTGTTTTTAAATTTTCAAAAGGTCGGCATATTTTACCATTAACGATTTTGTTTGTCCCGTATTAAATTTGACTACGACGACGCTGTTTTCGCCTATATCAATAAACTCTTTGACTCTGCCAAGGCCGAAAGTTTTGTGCCGAACCAGTTGGCCTGCCTCAAAATGAGGTATAGCCTGGCTGACTTGGTGATTATCATCGTAACATTCGTCTTCTTCAGCTTGTTCAGTAATCTCCCGGCCAAGTTCAAAAATAAACTGCGACGGTATTGTTCGCAGCATCTGGCCTCGCACGGTTCGGTATCGAGCGTAACTAATATTCAAGCCGGTTTTGGCACGGGTTATACCGACAAAAAATAGTCTGCGCTCCTCTTCCAGCTCGTCTTGGTCTTCACTTGCGTTACTTCTTTCGTGAGGCAATAAGCCGTCTTCGAGGCCGACTATAAAGACATTTTCAAATTCGAGGCCCTTTGCGGCGTGCAGGGTCATCAGCGCAGTACGGTCGCTGGTGGTGTCGTATGCATCGGTGTCACTGAAGAGAGATATTTGCTGAAGAAAATCAACCAAGGAGGGCTCCTCTGTCACCTGGTCATATTTCCCAACGGCGTTTATCAACTCGTTGACGTTTTCAAGTGCATTTTCGCCCTGAGGGCCGGCGGCTCGGAGAGATTCCTCTAATCCCGATTCGGTAAAGACACGTTCGGCGAGCGGTGCCACCCGCCCAGTGACGTCTTTTTTAAATTGTTCGAGCATATTGACAAAGACAGTGAGCTTTGCCTTTGTCCCCTTGGAAAGAGATTCGATATGCTCTGATTTCTTAAGCGCCTTAAAAAGATTGATTCGGTTCCTGGCGGCGTAGGCACGAACCCTGTCAGTTGTTACCTTTCCTATACCGCGAGCGGGTGTGTTAATGATGCGCAATAACGCAATTTCATCTTCGGGGTTGACAAGGATTTTCAAATAGGCAAGGAGGTCACGGATTTCCTTTCTCCTGTAGAATTCCACGCCGCGGACAACCTGATAGGGTATCTTATTCTGAATAAATGACTCTTCGAGCACACGGCTCATAGCATTGACACGATAGAACACGGCCATATCTTTGAGACAAACGCCTTTTTCAGTCAGCTCTTTTACCTGCCGGGCAACGGCCTGTGCCTCTTTGCTCTCATCCTCGAAGACACATACGGCAATGTCCCCGAAAGGAGGCTTTGTGGGGACAAGCTTTTTTTCTTTTCGATTTCGGTTAAATGCAATCAAATTGTCGGCCAAAGCGAGGATGTTTGCGGTACTTCGAAAATTTTCTTCGAGTTTGACAATTGTGGCGTTGGGCCAATCGTTTTCGAAGGCCAATATGTTGCGGATGTCGGCCCCCCGCCAGCGGTAGATGGACTGGTCCGGGTCGCCAGTTGCGCAAATATTATTGTGCTGCGAAACGAGGGCTTTGGCAATTTTATACTGGGCGTGATTCGTGTCCTGATATTCGTCGATTAATAGAAATTTGAAACGTTCGCCAAGCTCGCGGCAAACATCGGGACAGTCGTCCAGTAAAAAAGCTGTCTTCATTAGCAAATCGTCAAAATCCAGACCGTTTCGTTCGCTCAGGACACGCTGATAGCCCTGATATATTCCAGCTAATGTCCTGGAGAAAAAATCATCGGCGCTGTTCTTGAAAGATTCGGAATCTATCAGCTTGTTTTTCAGCGTGGAAATCGCATCGAGCATTCGGGCAGGAGAAAAATTCGTCGTATCAAGCTCGCAATCTTTAATGGCCTGTTTGATACATCTGGTCTGGTCGGTAGCGTCATAAACACTAAAGTTGGAGTTTATACCGGCTTTGTCTGCATATCG
>Ga0307430_1001550_pt1 | contig 16614 bp, 24 predicted proteins | sample SalMarWE160130MG_FD_202159 | JGI IMG/M metagenome (GOLD analysis project Ga0307430, IMG submission 202159) | Salt marsh sediment microbial communities from the Plum Island Ecosystem LTER, Massachusetts, United States - WE1603-130 | ecosystem: Environmental > Aquatic > Marine > Intertidal zone >... | reverse complement strand
GGCAAAAGGCGGGAAAACCAGAAACCCGCGAAATCCAAGTAACAAGAGGATTATTCGAAGACGCAAAAGTAAAAGGCAAAAACAGTTGAATATATGATTAAGAAACAATCTCAAAACTGTCACCCTGAGCGAAAAGAGCCTTTAGCCCTGAGCGAGGTCGAAGGGGAAGGGTCTGGCCAGCAGAAATAAAAGAGATTCTTCGCGGAGTTTATCCTTGAGCAAAGCGAAGGGCTCAGAATGACGAATTGTGTTTCGAGATAGTTTCTAAGTCGTGCAAAAGTGCACGCGATGTGAGATACGAGAAATGGGAAGATCTCTTAAAAAAGGACCATACATTGACGACAAGCTCTTTGGCAAGGTCAACAAGCAAACTGCCTCCGGCTCTCGTGAGCCGATAAAAACCTGGGCAAGAAGATGTACGATAGTTCCGGAGTTCGTAGGTTTTACGTTTATGGTCCACAACGGCAAGATATTTCATAAGGTCTTTGTTACCGAGGATATGGTGGGGCATAAATTAGGTGAATTTTCGCCAACACGGACGTTTAAGGGACATTCGAGTAAGAAGATAAGGTAATATGCTAAGTGCTGGTAAGTTACAAGAGCTTTGCCGGGAACGGCAGATGGATATAGAGCAGTTAGCCGACCGGCTTGCCGGAGCCAGGCTTAATAAGAAGCAAGCGGTAGCAGCTATTAAGAACTGGCAAAAAGGCCTGTTCAAACCCGAACCGCGTGCAGATGATATTCGCCATCTGGCGGGCGCTTTATCCGTCGAGGTAAATGATATAGCTGACTGGCGTTCGTCTTATCGCTTCGCACCAATGTCAGCGCGCAAAGCCCGGTTGGTTACGCAGTTGATAGTCGGTCGAAGTGTTCAGGACGCAATGGATATCCTGAAGTTTACGAGAAAACGCGCCGCAGTGATGATTGACAAAGTTTTAAAGAGTGCTGTTGCTGATGCTGACGAGCAGCATGTTGACGTCGATAATCTTTATGTAAGCTCGGCCCGCGTCGATGATGCGGGAATTCGCATCGGCACAAAAAGATGGATACCAAAAGACAGAGGCAGAGCGCATCCTATTCGCAAAAAGGCCTGTCATATACATATAACAGTAACGCAAGTGTAAAGAGCAATGCGTAAATGAGTAAATGAGTGAATGAGTAAATGAGTGAATGAGTGAATGGGTGGATGAGTGAACGCATAAACGCATTTACTCATAAACGCATTTACAAAATACGAGATACGAGATTATGGGCCAGAAAGTATCACCAATAGGCTTTAGAACGGGAATAACACTTGGCTGGCAGAGCACCTGGTTTGCTCCGAAGGCCAATTACGGGGATTTTCTTGTCGAGGACCAGAAGATTCGTCGGTATGTCGATAGGAGATTTAACCGTCGTATGCCCAAAGGTGCAGTGGCAAAGACTGAAATAATCCGGACGCGCAACGAGGTAAAAGTAACATTGCACAGCGCTCGGCCCGGTGTGGTCATCGGCCCAAGGGGTGGTGAGGTCGATAGGTTTCGGGAAGAGCTCGAAGACATGACAGGTCGAAAGATAAGTGTCAACGTCATCGAGATAAAAGAGCCGGACCTCAACGCCGCTTTGGTGGCTGAATCAATTGCTGAGCAGTTAAGTAAGCGAGCTTCATTCAGACGTACGATGAAGCAGTATTGCGAATCGGCGATGAACGCCGGTGCCAAAGGAGTTAAGGTTATCTGTTCGGGTCGGCTGGCAGGCTCGGAGATGTCCAGAAAGGAAACGCAGAAGCTTGGCAGTATTCCACTGCATACGCTGGAAGCCAATGTAGATTACGCCATAGCAACATCAAGGACAACGTACGGAGCGATTGGCGTCAAAGTTTGGATTTATAAAGGCAAATTCGGTGAAGAAATTGCGCAAAGCCGCTATCGTCGTCGGCGTCGCCCACCAAGGCGGATTAGCCCGTCGATGAGAGGCAGCAGCAAAATCAAAGCTGTGCCGGCAAAGGACAGCAAGAAAGCTGCTTCACCTAATGTGGCTGCCGCGTCTGATGTGGCTGCTTCGCCGCCGGAGCCGGACAAAGGCCGGCCAGAGGATACAAAGGCAAGTTGAAAAACCAGTCTTTTCGCGAAAGAAGGTGCTTTCTTAAGTACCCGTTTTACAAGGGTCTAAAAAAATGGCAATGATGCCGAAAAGAGTTAAATTCCGTAAAAGCCAACGCGGCAAAATGAAGGGCAATGCCACGAGAAGCAATTTTGTGGCGTTTGGTGAATACGGCTTACAGGCTTTGGAGATGAGTTGGGTAACCGCGAGGAACATTGAAGCCGGCCGAGTTGCAGCGACTCACTTTTTACATCGCGAAGGCAAGGTTTATATCAGGATATTTCCGCATAAGCCGGTAAGTTCCAAGCCGCTGGAAACGCGAATGGGCAAAGGTAAAGGCGAGCCGGAATTTTGGGTCGCCAGAGTCAGGCCCGGACAGATTTGCTTTGAGATAGGCGGAGTAACCGAAGAGGTGGCAAAGCAGGCACTGGTCAGGGTCGCTCATAAAATGCCGATTCGGTGCAGGTTTGTTAAGCGAAGACATTCATTGTAAGAGGACAACTTCAGATGAAAGCGCAGCATTACAGAGAGATGAGCAAGGATGAACTCGAGAGCAAACTGGAAGAGATTGAGAGGCATTTGTTTGATTTGCGCTCGCAGGCGGTTACGGAAAAACTTGAGAACTCCAAGGCCGTAATTAACGTCAAGCGTGATATTGCAAGGATTAAAACGATAATGCGGGAAAGCAGGTAACATTTTTCCGCAGATGATTGTTGAGTTGGACTCGAAGATGCAGGAACGAAAATTAAAAACTTTAACCGGCGTGGTAGTGAGCAACAGTGGCGACAAAAGCGTCAAAGTTACGATTGACTTCAAGGTCAAACATCCAAAGTACGGCAAATACATCAAGCGCAGGACGAAAATTGGTGTTCACGACGAGCGCAATCAGAGCGGTGTTGGTGACGTCGTTGAAATTGCTGAGTGCAGGCCTCGCAGCAAAACCAAAAGTTGGCGCCTTGTCAGAATTGTCCAAAGAGCAGTTGAAGCGTGAGTTGAGATACAGGATAATGATTCAGCAGGAAACAATGTTGGATATAGCCGACAATTCGGGTGTCAAGTCGGCGTTGTGCATTAAGGTTCTTGGAAGAGGCGGGTCCCGCGGTAGGAAGACCCGGCCGGTCGCCGGCGTGGGAGATGTTGTTTGTGTTGCGATAAAAAAATCGCTACCCAATTGCCAGTTGGATGATAAGAAAGTGCATAAGTGTGTTATTATACGCACTAAGAGCCCTATAAAACGCACTGATGGCAGTTATGTAAGGTTCGATAGTAATGCCGCAGTGATGATTGATGGTGATGGTAATCCGATAGGGACCAGGATTTTTGGCGCGGTGGCTCGCGAGCTTCGCGAAAAAAACTATATGAAAATTATCTCGTTGGCAAGCGAGGTAGTATAAGAAGTGTAAAATTCAAAGTTGAAAAATCAAAAATGAGAGAAGAAATTTTGAATTTTGAAGTGTAATTTTGATTTTTGCGTTTTGATATTTGGATTTTTTATGGCTTTGCATATAAAAAAAGGTGATATGGTAGAGATTATAGCCGGTGACCACAAAGGCGCTACCGGCAGAGTGCTGCGTGTGATACCTGAAAAGCAGCGCGTAGTGGTCCAGGGTCACAACATAGCAAAAAAACACGTTAGGCCTTCGCGCAAAAATCCACAGGGAGGCCGAATCAATGTTGAACAGCCGGTACATATAAGTAATGTTTTGCCGGTGAACCCGAAAAGTTCGAGAGGCAGCAGGGTTCGTTATCAGGTGAATGAGGATGGCGGCAAAAAACGCCTTGCCGCCGATGGTACCGAAATCGGCGTTGTTAGAAAGACAAAATAGCGAGTTGGTAATTGGTAATTATTTAGCCGGTTAGCCGGTTTTTGAGATACAGTATGGCGCGTTTAAAAGATTTATATAAGTCAAAGATAGTTCCGGAGCTGACTAAGGAGTTCAGCTACAAAAACCCTATGGCTGTACCGCAGATGGAAAAGGTCATTATTTCTATGGGTGTAGGCAGAGCGACGCAGGACAAGAAATTTCTGGAATCAGCCAAAAAGGATTTGATGATGATTACCGGCCAAATGCCTGTGGCCTGTAAAGCTAAAAAGAGTGTCTCGAATTTCAAGGTTCGTGAAGGGATGGAAACCGGGTTGAAGGTTACGGTCCGCGGCCTGAGAATGTACGAATTTATGGACAGACTCATTAGTCTTGCAATCCCTCGGGTAAGAGATTTTCGAGGTCTTGACCCCAAAAGCTTTGACGGCAGAGGCAATTACTCAATGGGTCTGGCTGAGCAGAGCGTTTTTCCGGAAATCAACCCGGCAAAGATGGAATTTCAGCAGGGTATGAACATAACTTTTGTAACGACGGCAAATACCGACGAGGAAGGAAGGAAATTGCTTCAGCTTTTTGGTATACCGTTCAAAGGCTTAGTAGCGACCGGGCAAGAAGAATAGAGCCTGCAGACAGATATGAGAAATTGGAGCGTGTAGATGTCAACTAAAGCACTGGAAAACAAGGCAGAACAGAAACAGAAATTTCGGGTTAGACAATATACGCGTTGCCAGCTTTGCGGCAGAGCCAAAGCAGTATATCGCAAGTTCAAAATTTGCCGGATTTGTTTTAGAACATTAGCTAACGAGGGAAAAATACCGGGAGTAAGAAAAGCCAGCTGGTAAAGAATCGTAACTGAAGTCTTGCAAAATTGTAATCTAAAAAACACGAGGCACGAAATTATGAGTTTAAGTGACCCGATAGCTGATATGTTGACGAGAATTCGCAATGCTATGCGAATAAACAGAAACCAGGTCAATATTAAGGCATCAAATATTTGCGAAGGCATAGCGGCTGTTTTGAAGAAGGAAGGTTACATCGAGGATTTCGACCGAATCGACGACAGCAAGCAGGGAATACTGAGGATTATATTAAAGTATGACCAGGAAGGCCATTCTATTATTAACGAAATAACGAGGACAAGCAAGCCCGGCCGCCGAGTTTATTCATCTCTCGACAAATTGCCGCGCGTTTTAGCTGGTATGGGTATAGCAATCGTTTCGACAAGTAAGGGTGTAATGAGTGACAAAAGCTGCCGCGAAGCCAAGGTCGGCGGCGAGATACTTTGTACGGTTAACTGATGAGTCGTATTGGAAAAAAACCTGTTGATATTCCTAAAGGCGTAAAGGTTGAGCAGAAAGGCCGGTGTATCAAGGTCTCAGGCCCGCTCGGCGAGCTCCAGATGGACTGTCATCCCCGGATAAAGGTAAAAATTGACGATACTGAGGGGAAAATATTAGTCGAAAATAAACGGCCCCAGGACCGCCAGAACAGGCAGTTGCACGGCACAATGCGTGCCTTGATTGCCAATATGGTTATCGGTGTCGGCAAAGGTTTTGAGAAGAAAATGGAAATATACGGCACCGGCTATAATCTCAAAGAGCAGGGCGGAAAGCTGCTTTTTCAGGTCGGTTTTTGCCATCCGGTAGAGTTGGTAATCCCGAAAGGTATAAAAGTGCATATTGATGTCGGTGCTACCAGGGGCAATGAAGTCCCTGCAAGGTTCACGCTTTCGGGAATAGACAAATGTCTGCTGGGACAGTTCGCTGCGGATATACGAAAGATAAGGCCGCCGGAGCCCTATAAGGGAAAGGGTATCCGTTACGCCGACGAACACGTGCGACGCAAGGCTGGCAAAGCATTTGCTTCGGGAGCGGCATAAGATTTATGATTGACAATAGTAAATAGCAATTTGGATTTGGTTCTAATGAAAGCTGAGAGGCTGAAAAAAGCAGCACTAAGGCGTAAGTATCATGTGCGGAAAAAGGTCTTTGGTACACCAGACAGACCTCGACTGTTGGTATTTCGCTCGAACAGGCATATTTACGCCCAGATTATAGATGACGTCGCAGGAGCGACACTTGCTTCGGCATGTACAAGGACGAAAGGACTGCGGGACCAATTGCCCAATGCAGGCAATAAAAAAGCTGCTGAAATCGTAGGCGAAGCGGTCGCAAAACAGGCACTTGGTGTCGGGATTAAGTGTGTTTGCTTTGATAGAAATCGATGTAAGTTTCATGGCAGAGTCAGGGCTCTTGCCGAAGCGGCGAGAAAAGCCGGGCTGGTTTTTTAACACGATAGTGAATACGAGATTGTTTGGAGAAAAAATTGGCAGTAGAACGCGTTAACCCCGTTAGAAGCAAGGCCCCCGAAGGAAGTGCTGCGCCTTTGGTGCGGACTTCTAACGGGCTTAAACTTTCGGACCAGGAAGAAAGGCCGTTGGAAGATACGGTAGTAAAAGTATTTCGCTGTGCCAAGGTGGTTAAGGGCGGTCGGCGGTTCAGCTTTGCCGCGTTGGTTGTAGTTGGTGACTACGCAGGCACGGTTGGTGTCGGTTATGGTAAGGCCAACGAGGTCCCGCAGGCAGTCGAGAAAGGTATAAAAGACGCCAAGAAATCTTTGCACAAGATAGCTTTGGTCGGCCGAACGATTCCGCACTCGATAAACGGCAAATACAGGGCTACAAAGGTAGTATTGGTCCCGGCCAGTCCCGGTACCGGCGTTATCGCCGGTTCCAGTGCTCGAGCAGTGCTCGAATATGCCGGCGTGCAGGATGTTCTTACGAAAGTTTACGGAAGCACTTCTGCTAAAAATGTGGTCAAAGCTACGCTGGACGGATTGTTGAAATTGCGCAGCAAAGAAATGGTTGAATCTCTTCGTGGTGTGGCAATTAAAGTTTAACGATTGCTGATTGATAATTGGGTGATTTAAATGTTGAATCATGAAATAACTTCTGTTGCAGGTAAACATAAACGTCGCCGCCGTGTTGGCAGAGGCACCGGCACCGGCCACGGTAAAACCTGTGGCCGAGGACACAAAGGTGGCGGCAGCAGGGCCGGCTCGACTTCCGTTACGCTCCATGAAGGCGGCCAGATGCCTTTGTTTCGACGACTGCCTAAACGCGGTTTTAGTAATTATAAATTCGCAATACGCTGCGAAATCGTAAATGTCTCGCAATTGGAAAGATTCCAGGATGGTGCTGATGTAGGCGTAGAGCAATTATCCGACGCCGGACTGATCGACAGCGCCAAAAGCAAAATCAAGATTCTCGGCAAGGGAGACCTGACAAAAACGCTGCAGGTAACAGCTCACAAATTCAGCAAAACAGCCCAGCAGAAGATTGTGGCTTCCGGCGGCACGGCAAAAGTTATTTGATTGTTGTCTGCATATTCTATCATGCAGAAGGAAATATGAAACTGACATATCCGCTTCCCAGAAGTGGATACAAAAAACGAGATAAGAAATCATGCTTGGAACTGTAATTAACATATTCAGAATCCCGGACCTGCGTAATAAGGTTCTTTTTACTCTGGCGCTGCTGATAATATACAGGATTGGTTTCCATATCCCTGTTCCCGGCTTCGACCAGAAAAAGATAGAAGCGATTGCTGGTTCAAGAGAGACCGAGAGTCCCTTAGGCAGAGCCGCCGAATACATGCAGATGTTTACCGGTGGAAGACTGGATAAGAGCAGCTTGTTTGGGCTGGGGATTATGCCTTATATTACCTCATCGATTATCCTTATGCTGTTAGGTGAGGTCGTACCCGCTTTGAAGAAGTTACGCCAGGAAGGCCAAACCGGCCACAAAAAGATACAGGAGTACACGCGATATCTGACTGTGCTGATATGCCTTGTCCAGTCGATAATGTTTATGAAGTTGTTAGGGGGACAGGGATTGACCTATGCGGGTATGTACCGTGAGGCAATGATAATGGGTATGGTTGGCATGACGGCCGGCACCATCTTTTTGATGTGGCTCGGCGAGCAGATAGATGAATACGGCATAGGCAACGGTATTAGTTTGATAATTATGGCCGGCATTGTCTCCAGAATGCCCTGGGCAATATGGACGCTTGCGCAGAATGTTGACTTAACGCTCGGTGCAGCACCCGGCACCGTAGGGCCGGCAAAGATATTGTTCCTGATAGCAGCGTTTGTATTTGTTGTTGCCGGTGCGATATTAATAACTCAAGGCCAGCGACGAATACCGATTCAGCAGGCAAAACAAATGCGAGGCAGGCGAATGTATGGCGGCCAGAGACATTATTTACCCCTTCGCGTCAATCATGGCGGAGTAATGCCGATAATCTTCGCATCAAGTTTCATGATGTTCCCGCCAATCATAATTGGTCAGTTGGCGAGAATCCCGAGCCTTAATAATTCAAGAGTGCTTCAGACTTTGCAGGATGCCCTGGGTCCCCGTGCTTTTTGGTACAATTTCTTGTATATGCTGTTGATATTCTTGTTTGCTTATTTTTGGGTAACGGTGCAGTTTCAACCTAAGGAGATGGCCAAGAACTTGCGGGATTCGGGAAGCTTCATCCCCGGCCTTCGCCCGGGACGAAGAACCGCTGATTATCTGGAAACAGTAATGACCAGAATCACTTATTTTGGAGCATCATTTTTGGCTGTGATTGCCGTTGTGCCGTCGCTGATTTCAATATTATTGGGAATTGATTGGCGTGTAGCGACGTTCTTAGGTGGAACTGGTTTATTAATAGTTGTTAGTGTCTCGCTGGACTTGGTTCAAAAAATCGAAGCCAACCTTTTGATGCGCAGCTATGATGGTTTCAGTGGTGCCGGCAGGATAAAAGGAGCGTATGGATGAGAATAGTTTTGTTGGGCGCACCAGGTGCAGGCAAGGGAACCCAGTGTAAGAACATTGTTGCCCAATATGGTCTGCTCCATTTATCCAGCGGTGATATCTTACGAGCCGAACGAGCCGCAGGTACCGAATTAGGGACAAAGGCACAAAGTTATATGGATTCAGGTGCTCTTGTGCCGGATGAAATAATAATTGAGATGATGACCGAGGCGATAAGAAAGGCCCCTGCCGCCGGTTTCTTACTGGATGGTTTTCCAAGAACCGTTAACCAGGCAGTCAAGCTTGATGAGTCATTGGCCGGTAACGAGATGAAAATAGACGTCGTTTTGAACCTCCAGATAGATGACAACGTAGTAGCAAAGCGAATGACCGGAAGAAGAATCTGTCCTAAGTGTGGGGCGGTTTACCATATTGAACACTTGAAGCCGAAAGTCGAAGGCCTGTGCGATAACGATGGCACCGAGCTTGTTCAAAGGCCCGATGACAGCCCCGGTGTGGTGGCCAATCGCCTTCAAACATACCATCAGCAGACAGAACCGCTGGTGGATTACTATAGAAATAACGGCACTGTTTATGACTTCGATGCCGATAGAAGCCCCGACGAGATAAAGGCTTCAATATTCGAGAAGCTGGGCGCCCTGGTCAAAACGTGAAGCGCTGGAAAGTGTATCGAAACACGAAACGAGATAGAAATTAAATGGCTATAACGCTTCGCAGCCGAAGAGAAATTGACTTAATGCGTAAAGCAGGCGCTGTTTTAGCAGATGTTCTTTTAAAACTAAAAGAGATTGCAGAGCCGGGAGTAACCACCGCGCAACTGGACGGCGTAGCTATGCAAATGACTGCTGATGCCGGAGCACAGGCTTTGTTCAAGGGTGTCCGTACCCCGACATCCCAAATCCCGTTTCCGGGTGCCATTTGCGCCTCGATAAATGAGCAGGTCGTTCACGGGATTCCTTCGGAGAATACAAAGCTTAAGCTCGGCGATATCCTCAGCATTGATTTCGGCGTTAGACTTGACTGCTATTGTGCGGATGCAGCAGTTACGATTGCCATCGGGCAGATTTCAGAAGATAAGCGCAGGCTGATGGACGTAACAAAACATGTTCTTGGCATAGCAATAGCAAAATCTGCGCCGGCTGTTAAATGGAGTCAGGTAGCTGCCGAGATGCAGCAATATGCTGAGTCTGCCGGTTTTTCGGTGGTAAAAGATTTTGTCGGGCACGGTATTGGCAGAAAAATGCATGAAGAGCCGAGAGTGCCAAACTTTGTCAATGATGACTTGTTGGCAAATGACATTGTTTTGGCCGAAGGAATGGTTTTAGCTGTTGAGCCGATGATAAACGCCGGCTCCGCTGCCGTGCGAACACTGAGGAACGGATGGACTGTGGTAACAAAAGACAGGAAATGCTCGGCTCATTTTGAACATACAATTGCGATAGTGGAAAATGGTTGTGAGGTGTTGACCATAAAAAAGTAGTGAGTAGTATCTCGAATGAATCGCGAGTTACGAGCCACAAAATAAGGAAACACGAAACAGGAAAAATGGCAAAGAAGGACACAATAAGATTACAAGCCAAAGTGACCGATGCTTTGCCGAATGCGATGTTTAGGGTGGAATTGGAGAATGGCCACAAGGTTTTGGCGCATGTTTCGGGCAAAATGCGGATGCATTATATTCGGATTTTGCCGGGTGACACAGTCATAGTTGAAATGTCACCGTATGACTTAAATAGAGGCCGAATAGTGCTCCGGCATTAGTCTCGCACTATAGCCGTAAAAGCAGGTATATAAAATGAAAGTTAGAAGTTCTGTAAAGCGTATATGTGAGAATTGCAAGATTGTTCGTCGCAAAGGCGTTGTGCGGGTGATTTGCACGAACCCGCGACACAAACAACGCCAGGGTTAACTGATGACTGATAAGTGATAATTGATAAATGATAATTAATTGTTCAATAATCAATAATCAGTAATCAATAATCAATTAAAAAGGAGCTGATATGCCACGTATAGTTGGTGTTGATATTCCAAATGACAAATCTATATGGATATCGCTGACCTATATTGTTGGTATAGGTAAATACACCTCGGAACAGATTTTGAAAGAGGCCGGTATTGAAAAAAGCATAAAGGCCGGCAAGCTCAGCGAAGATGAGCTTAGCCGCATAACGCAGATTATCGACCGCAATTACATCGTGGAAGGCCAGCTTCGCAGGCAGGTTTCACAGAATATAGCTCGCTTGCGCGATATAAACTGTTACAGAGGTCTTCGCCATAGAAGGGGTTTGCCCGTTCGGGGCCAGTGCACCCAAAGTAATGCACGTACCCGCAAAGGCCCAAGAAAAACAGTCGCCGGCAAGAAGGGCGTAAAGGAAAAACGTTAAAAATGATACTCGATGCTCGTCGCGAGTATCGAGAATCGAGTATCGAGATACGAGAAAAATAATGGCAAAAAGAACAAAGCGAAGAGCAAGGAAAAATGTCGTCCGGGCTATTGTGCACATAAAGGCGACATTCAACAATACGTTGATTACGATTACAGATTTGGATGGCAATACGGTTTGCTCGGGTTCAGCCGGCTGTGTAGGTTTCAAAGGCTCTCGCAAAAGTACGCCTTTTGCGGCACAAAGGGCTGCACAGCGTTGCGCCAGTGCCGCCATGCGTAATGGTGTGCGCGAAGTCGAAATCAGGGTTAAGGGGCCTGGTTCGGGTCGTGAATCCGCCATCTCAGCCCTGCAGCAGGCGGGATTACGTATCGCTTCGATAGAGGACGTTACTCCCCTGCCGCACAATGGATGCAGACCGCCGAAACGAAGGAGAGTATAGAAATAGTTCATAGTTATGAGTTCATAGACTATGAACTACGAACTACGAACTACTTTTTGGAGATAAATAAAAAGAATGGGACGTTATCTGGATTCATCTTGTAAACACTGCCGTCGCGAAGGAATGAAGCTTATGCTCAAGGGCGTCAGATGTGAGACGGCTAAGTGTCCTATCGAAAAGAAACAGCGAAATTTGGCTCCCGGGATGCACGGGTGGCGCAGGGGCAGAGTAAGTGAATACGGTGTTCGGCTGCGCGAAAAGCAAAAGGTCAAGAGATATTACGGACTTTTCGAGCGGCAGTTTATGAAGTATTTCCACGAGGCCGAGCGGTTAAAAGGCAATACAGGCGAAACCCTGCTGCAATTGCTGGAAAGACGTTTGGATAATGTGGTCTATAAGTTAAATTTTGTACCGTCGCGCAAGGCTGCAAGGCAGTTAGTTGTTCACGGCCATATTTATGTAAACGGACGCAAGGTGAATGTCAGCAATTATACTACGAAAATCGGCGACAAGATAACAATCAAAGGTTCCGACAAAAGCGTCAAAAAAGTAAAGGAGCAATTGGAAAGCAACCCGAATTTTACCACACAAAGCTGGTTGCAATTAGCCCGGGAAAAACCCGAAGCTACTATTGTTGCAATGCCCACTCGGGATGATGTCCAGATTCCTGTTGAAGAGCAGTTGGTTGTGGAATTCTGCTCGAGATAGCTGCGAAATAATTTTAAGTTTTTAGTGTTGAGTTTTAAGTTAACTCAAAACTAAAAATTCAAAACTCAAAACTTACATAGGAGACCTATATGCGAGTTACATGGCGTGGTTTGGAATTGCCGACTCGTGTTGAACAAGACACGATCGTATCGAGCGATAAGTATGGCCGATTCTTTATTGAGCCTTTCGAAAGGGGTTTCGGCACCACTATTGGGAACAGTCTCAGACGCATATTGCTTTCCTCTTTGGAAGGTAGTGCCGTAACATCTATCAAAATAGAGGGTGTCAGCCATGAATTCAGCTCGATAAATGGAGTGATGGAGGATGTTACCGATATTGTTTTGAATGTCAAGAGTCTTATCATTCGACTCCAGGGCCAGGAGCCAAGGACAATGAGTGTCTCGGCAAATAAAGCCGGCGTTATAACGGCGGCTGATATAGTTGTTGACCCTGCCATTGAAGTGGTGAACAAAGAAACGGTGTTGGCTACTTTGACGGAAAAAGTGAAATTTGAAATGGAAATGGTAGTCGAGAACGGTCGTGGTTATGTGCCGGCTTCCGAACGCATCGCTGCTGCAGACAGGTTCGACCAGGAAGTCGGAAGAATAATGCTCGATGCCGTGTATTCACCGGTTACGAGAGTGCGCTACATGACCGAAAATACCCGCGTGGGTCAGCGAACTAATTATGACAAGCTGATTCTGGAGATTTGGACCAACGGAACAATCACGCCTGAAATGGCGCTGGTGGAGGCCGCTAAAATTTTGCGTAAGCACGTCAATCCGTTTGTGCAGTATTTCGAGCTTGGAGAACAGACAGTCGCTGCCTCTGAGGTTATTGAGGCAGAGGCCCAGGAACAAGTGGTGGACGAGGAATTAACCCAAAAACTCGCTATGCCGATTCAGGAGCTGGAGCTCTCAGTAAGAGCAAGCAACTGTCTTGAATCAGCAAAAACCGAAACAGTTGGCGAGCTGGTGAAGATGACGGAAGCTGATTTGCTGAAGATTCGCAGCTTCGGCAAGACTTCTCTGCGGGAAATCAGGAGAAAACTCGCCGACATAGGCTTGTCTTTAGGAATGACCGATATATAAATAACTAAAATTTTGCAAAACTTCAATGAGGAATTTGAATATATGCGTCATAGAGTAGCAGGACGCCGGTTAAGTCGAACAAAGGAGCATCGTCTGGCTATGCGGCGAAATATGGTCGCTTCGCTCATCCAGCACGAGACGATTTCGACCACAATAGAAAAGGCTAAAGAGGTAAAGCCCTTTGCCGAGAAGTTGATTACGTTAGCCAAGAAAGGCACATTGGCAGCCAGACGCAGGGCAATTGCCCTGCTTGGAAACCGCGACATCATAGATTATGAGGATGGCCAAGCAGTCAAAACCGGCACGGTAATTGGAAAGTTGTTCAGCGAGCTTGGTCCCAGATACCTCGACAGGCCTGGCGGTTATACAAGAATTATTCGGCTGTCTTTGAGAAGGCTGGGCGATAACGGCCGGCTTGTTTTGCTGCAGCTCATAGGCGCCGACGAGAGCTCAAAAAAACACGGCAAAACTTCTACCAAAAAACGCTCTCGTAAAAAGTCGGCAAAAAGCACCGAAACCGGGCAGACTACAGAAACCGGCGACCAGACAGACAAATAATAGCAGATGTAGGTGGCGGATAGGAAGTAGCGAGAAGTATAAAAGCAAGGCGTGAATGAGTAAATGAGCAAATGTGTGGATGAGTGTACGCATAAACGCTTTTACTCATAAACGCATTCACGTAATACGAGATACGATAGAATGAGCGCCGATGATTGCCTTTTTTGTAAAATGGTAGCCGGGCAGATTCCGGTTACGAAGATTTACGAAGACGAAGTTGTCCTTGCTTTTTTGGACATCGGCCCCATAAGTGATGGCCATACTTTGGTGATTCCAAAGCAGCACTTTGAAAAGTTACACGATTGTCCGCCTGAGCTTTTGGGCCGGGTCGGTTCACGGCTCGGCAAAATCGCCGGAGCTGTAACTGCCGCGATGAATTCCGACGGCTATAATGTGTTGTGCAATAATGGCAGGGCAGCCGGCCAGCTTATTGAGCATGTACATTTTCATATAATCCCTCGCAATACCAAAGATGGCGTATTTGACCGCTGGCCGGCTTACGAGTATGAGGAGGGAAAAATTGAAATAATCGCCGAGAAGGTTCGAAAAAATTTGTAATTTGTTTTTGTTCTTCTTGAATAAAACCTTATTTGTAGTATATATATATGTTAATGATCGCGGGGTAGAGCAGTCTGGTAGCTCGTCGGGCCCATAACCCGGAGGTCGCTGGTTCGAATCCAGCCCCCGCTATTAATCCCTGGAGACCAACGCCTCGGACAGGCAGTAGCGAGCTGGAAATTAAGGGGCAGTTATCCACTCCACTTTGTCCAACCACCCGCAGTCGTCACCAAAGCTCGTGGCCCCATCTTTCATGTATCTCCATTCCAACGTGTGCGAACCCGAAGTACTGATTGTGTACGTCTTTTGTTGCCAGTTTACTGAACCGCTGATCTGGTCCTCCAGAGAGCCGTCAATGTAAAACTCCAGGCAGTCAAAATCATCCTCAGACGATACCTTCCAGTAGAACTTCACCGTTCCTTTCCCGCTAACCGTCGTCTGCATCCACGATTCTCGATTGTGCGAGATATCTCCGCTCTGTGCCGCATCACCATCGTGGTAGGACGTTTTGGTCTGGCTAAACCAACCCGCACTGCCGCCCGTGGTGAAACTCAAAGACGTGTCCAACGCCTCGGACAGGGGATCGGACGGGGGTTCGGGTGAAGGGGGGGCAATTATCAGAGCTTTAATCTGATTTTCATCGAGAGCGCAGGCATAGATCCGGACGTCATCCACCCAGCCGTCAAAATATCTGGTCCGCTCCCAGGTAGGATTCTCCCACGACCCTATAAAACCGTCTCCAAGAATGACGGTATCTGACGTGATCAGTTCTCTACGGGCCGCCTCTTCACCATCGACATACATAAGTAACTCTATAGCTGACTTCGCAAGTGCCACGTGGTGCCACTCGCCCGCTGCAAGAGTATGCCCCCAGGCGTCCAGGTCGCCTGCCGGAGTTATGGCCCCGTTAATGCCAACCTTTGGGTGACCGTCTCTAAGTTCAAATTGAACAGAACCGTACACCCAGTCATTATGGTCGATAAGAGCTACGAATCCACTGTCGATTTGATTCTGCGCTACCCACATTGCGTACGTAAACTCCTCGCTGTCGCCGATTTTAGGTATCTCAACATAGTCGCCGTCACCATCAAACTCCAGTGTTCCGTCGATAATGCCGCCTGTCGGCTGCCAGGTCGGGTCACCGTAGAGGATACCGTGATTGCCGTTGCCGGAACTATCATATGCAATCGCACCTTCTATCTCGTCCAGCTTCCAGTGCGCCAACAGACAACTTGCATCTGGCGGAACCGGAACAGGCGGCACATCAACCGGCTCCGGGCCAAGAGATATAGTCAAAAGCACCGAATAACCTTCAGAAACCGATGTTCCACCTGACGGGGACTGGCCAATCACAAATCCTTTAGGAACAGTATCACTATAGTCATTTGAAATTGTTCCAACATTAAGACTTGCAAAGGTAATCACTGACTTGGCATCAGACTCGGTCATGCCCACTACATCAGGGACCTCGACCGTTGGGCCGCCAGTGTCCGGGCCCATAGATATGTCCAAATCCACCTTAGAGCCAGAGTCCACCACTGTTCCCGCTCTGGGGTATTGGCTGATTACACATCCGGCCGGGACAGTATCACTGTATAAATACCCAATTGACCCAACGGAAAGTTCTGCAGAGTTAATCGTTGAGGCGGCATCAGACTCACTCATGCCCACTACATCAGGGACCGTACAGGGACCAAGCGATATGGTCAAGTGCACCGTCGAATCACAATCAACCAACGTTCTTGCTGCAGGGTCCTGACTGATTACATATCCTTCTGCGACAGTATCACTGTACACCCGCGAAATCGCAGGGACAAGCCACGGGCAGTGAGAAGTAATCTTTTGCTTCGCGTCCCCCTCAGGCATACCCACTACATCAGGGACAAGGGTTTGACAGGAACCTAAAGATATAGTCACCCACACGGTAGAACCTTTAGCCACCACTGTTCCTGCTGCAGGGTCCTGACTGATTACATGGTCTTCTTCGACAGTATCACTGAACACCCACGAACTCTCATCGTGGCTATAGACAAGGTCGCGTAAATAAAGCCATTCCATCGCTAACTCCCACCACCAACCCACTACATCAGGGACCTCGACCATCCCGGGCGGCCCCTGAGATATGGTCAAGTCCACGCTCGAACCA
>Ga0307430_1001546_pt1 | contig 16640 bp, 16 predicted proteins | sample SalMarWE160130MG_FD_202159 | JGI IMG/M metagenome (GOLD analysis project Ga0307430, IMG submission 202159) | Salt marsh sediment microbial communities from the Plum Island Ecosystem LTER, Massachusetts, United States - WE1603-130 | ecosystem: Environmental > Aquatic > Marine > Intertidal zone >... | reverse complement strand
GAGAAGGGGGGTTATTAGTTCCATATATCTGCCTGTCCTTTTATTCGATAGAACATGATACCATTTTTTCTAATGCAGACCAGCAATGTGGCTGCGACTTCGATAGCCATGTCTCGGCATCGTCACCACTTTGATGTTCGAATCGAGTGTGCGTCTTGAGTATCATTCTATGATGGTTTGAGCTGTTGCGGAAAGAGACTGGATGGTGACTGAAAATTGATCTTGAACTCCGATATGAACCTGGCATTATCGAGGATTCAGATCGAAGCCCATGCGGTGTATGCAGCTGCGTTTTGGGGTAGTTCATTTTGAATCGATGGTTGTTAAATAAAGCATTATTTTGCATATTATGCAGATTTATGCTTTACGAATTCCCCCTTTGAGTTGATGGTTTACTCCCCGTTGCTCAATAAATGGCGGAGCCTTATCAGCAAGCTGGAGGAACGCTTAATCAGAATTACCTTCGTTGTGCCCACCCTCGCTTTCTTCATCGTGTTCGCCGGATCCGGTTTCTCCAACTTCCGGATGGGCAGACCATCCATCAAAGTCTTCATCTGTTGCTGATAGACTGATGTCTAGGCTTTCACCAGGATCGAGGTCTGTCGGGGTGGTCGGGCCAAGTTCTACGCCATTCGACAGGTGAACCTCAACCCGAACTAGTTTCAAGGTGTTCTCGGTGGTATTTTCTACGGTACCGATGAAGGAATTTGTTTGGACATCGTACTCCAGGATCAGTCTGGCACCATTTCGGACCTGATCGTGACTATCGTTGAGAGCGAGCATAGTACCTGATTCTTCCTCGTTCTCTATCGTCCTGCCTTCGTCGGGGATATCGCCATTCCTGATGATTGAACACGCGGAAAGGACGATTGTAATTATAACGACAGGCACCAGGGTAAGATTTCCATAATGAAAAATTGAGGTTATTTTTTTGGCCATAAGTGTACATCCTCCAATTAGCATTTGTTGGACAGACTAGAGAAACTAAAGTTTATATTTGAGGATTCGATAATTCGTACACTGCAATGATATGCTTTATTTTGATAGGCCTGTGATGGATATTTCCCCCGCAATTTGGCAATTTTATGCTTTATTCATCTTCAATATTATGGTTTGTTCAACAATAGTGAACGAAATTGGTTCTCTGGTTGAGTTGATGGAAAGGCCGGATCGATATTGGATTCGCATCCAATATCGATGGTGAAAAATACAATTGAAAAGATGCTGAGTTAATGCGCAGCCAGAGATTTGAAATCCGTCATCTTCAGACGCGATACCAATTTCGCCTGCGCTTCACACCATATCGCATTAACCGGGCAGCTATCGCCAAAGGGACATACGCTTGGATCGATGACACACGCGTTCAATGTGATTGGTCCATCGATGGCCTCGATCACTTCAAGCAGTGTGATATCCGACGATGGACGTGCAAGCGAGACACCGCCGCGCGCGCCTCGTGAGGTTTGAACAATCCCAGCCACCGATAGTTGGGAGACAATCTTGGCGAGAAACGAGGGCGGTATTCGTTGTTCGCGAGCGATTTGGCTGGTTGGAGCACGTCCCCCCTTGCTCAAAATGGCCAGGTACAAGACCGCACGAACCGCGTAATCTGCCTGGCGAGTAATCTGCATGCTGACCTCCGGGAATATTCCGCCTTCTTTCCTCTGAAGGATAGGAGTTGTCCTGTTCAGGATAGTTTACTTTCTGATCCTCGATAGGGCAAGTGCATTGTATCACGGGGGGTGTATGAGCTTAATCGAGCAGCGGGAGTTGCTGCTTGGCGAAGGCGTGGTATGATTGCGCCGAACCCGTTATTCTGAGAATCGAGGTTGTTTCGTGAAAGAAATTGCTGTTATCGGCACCGGATACGTAGGCCTGGTTACTGCGGCTGGATTTTCCGACCTCGGAAATCGCGTTATCGCACTGGATGTGGATGAAGCCAAGATCGCGGGCTTGAACAAGGGTCAGATGCCGATCTACGAACCTGGATTGGAAGAAATGGTCGCTCGAAACGTCGCGGCCGAGAGGCTTTTCTTTACCACCTCCTATCCTGAAGCGTTGAAAAATGCAGAATTTGTTTTCATCGCTGTCGGTACGCCGGAAGGGGTCGATGGGGAAGCGGATTTGAAATACGTGCGTTCGGCTGCGGTCTCGATTGCCAAGGCCATGGTCGGACCGTTGATTGTGATTAACAAGTCGACCGTGCCCGTCGGCACTGGCGATTGGGTGGCTGACATTATCTCGTCCGAGGAAAAAGAGCCGATCCCCTTCTCGGTCGTCTCCTGCCCGGAGTTCCTCCGGGAGGGGTCGGCACTTTTGGATTTTATGAATCCGGCAAGAACGGTTTTGGGATCTACGGATTCGGATGCCGCCGAGAAGGTCGCTCAACTGCATTTGCCTCTGCGGGCGCCCATCGTGATCACCAATTTACGTACGGCGGAAATGATTAAATATGCTTCCAACGCTTTTTTGGCGACGAAGATTTCCTTCATCAATGAAATCGCCAATATCTGTGAAGAACTTGGCGCGGATGTTAAGGAAGTATCGAGCGGTATGGGATACGACCCGCGCATTGGGTCACATTTTCTCGATGCAGGGCTTGGATACGGCGGATCGTGTTTTCCCAAAGATGTAAAGGCGCTTGCGCATATGGCGGCTGAAAAGGGCCGCCATCCGCAGCTGCTGCAAGCGGTCATGGATATTAATCTCGATCGCCACCGCTTGCTTATTGAAAGAACCGAAAATCTCTTGGGTTCACTCAACGAAAAAACCATTGGTTTATTGGGATTGACCTTCAAGCCCAATACGGATGATATCCGTGAGGCTCCTTCGTTAGATTTGGCACGGTTGCTGATGGAGAAAGGCGCCAAGATTCGCGCCTTCGATCCAGCCGGGATGCCGCGGACGAAGCAGGAAATGCCTGAGATCGAAATGGCAGAGAATGCTTATGAACTCGCTCGAGACTGTGATGCTTTATTAGTGTGCACCGAGTGGAATGAATTCAAGCACCTCGATCTCGCCCGCATCCGAGAGGTTATGCGCTGCCCAGTGATCGTGGACGGTCGTAATATTTATGACCCCAAGAAAATGTCCGAAGTTGGCTTTCACTATCGCGGCGTAGGACGTGGTTATGGTCCGGATGGCCAACCGGTTAACTCGAGTCCCGAACCTCGTTAAGGATCAGGTATGAACACGAAAACACAGGCGCCTGTCCACCAGCACCGTTTGCGAAACGGTTTGACCATTCGAATTAAGGAAGTCCATACTGCGCCAATCGTGAGCGTTTGGGTTTGGTACCGCGTGGGATCACGTGACGAGTACGCAGGCTTGACGGGCGTGTCCCATTGGGTCGAGCATATGCAGTTTAAGGGCACGCCGAATTTTCCGGCTGGTGAATTGGATCGAGAGATTTCTCGCGACGGCGGTTATTGGAACGCAATGACCTGGTTGGATTGGACGGCCTATTACGAGACCCTGCCAAGTGACAAGCTGGATCTGGGTTTACGCCTGGAGGCCGATCGAATGGTAAACAGCCTCTTCGACTTGCCGGAAGTGGAATCGGAACGAACGGTGATTATTTCGGAACGGCAGGGACATGAAAACGAACCGACGTTTCGTCTGGCGGAGGAAGTACAGGCGGCGGCATTCCGCGTTCACAGCTACCATCACGAGGTAATTGGCGATCTTGAAGACTTAAAATCCATGACCCGTGATGACCTACTCCAGCATTATCGACGCTACTACATCCCGAGTAACGCCGTGCTGACTGTGGCTGGGGATTTTCGCAGCCAAACACTGCTCAAGAAAATTCGTACGGAATTTGGCGCACTACCACGCGTAAGCCCGCCAGAAGAGCGTTTATATCGCACCGAGCCCACTCAGCATGGCGAACGACGGGTTGACGTGGAAGGTCCTGGCGAAACCCCATTTCTTCAAGTCTCTTATCACGCACCTCCAGCAGATCATGCGGACTTTTTCCCGCTTACGGTTCTCGACAGTGTGTTGACCGGCGCAGCGAACCTGAATCTATTCGGCAGCGGGATATCGAACAAAACCTCGCGGCTCTATCGTGCGCTGGTAGAGGGAGAAGTCGCTGCTTCTGTTCAAGGTGGTTTGTCAGCGACAAGCGATCCGTTCCTGTATACCATTCATACAACCGTCCGTCCCGATCGTTCCCCCGAGAGTGCCCTGGAAGTGCTCGATCGAGAAATAACACGTGTCCTGGAGGAACCACTGCGCGAAGAGGAACTGATGAAGGCGTCGAAGCAGGCGCGCGCTCTCTTTGCCTTTAACAGCGAAAGCGTAACGAACATCGCCTTTTGGTTGGGGTTCAGTGAGATGTTTGCGGACAATCGCTGGTTTGAAGAGTATCCTCAACGAGTCGAGGCGGTGACTGTGGACGACATCCTTCGTGTAGCTGCGAAATACCTTCAATCATCGAACCGCGTGGTAGGCATCTACCGTCCGCAAAATGGGCGGGGTAATGGCTGAGTACCTGCTTTCGTTGCCCCAACTCGATGTACTCCGACTGCCAGGTCCGGAGACCATCCATCGGCGCGTCTTGGCCAATGGGATTACGGTTCTTGCACGTGAAAATTTCACCAGTGAATCCATCGTAATATCTGGTTATCTGTCTGTCGGATCGTTGGACGAGGAGCCCGAACAGGGGGGCATCGCGTATCTAACGGCGCAGGGATTGATGCGCGGCACGATAAATCGTTCCTTTCAAGATATCTTCGAGACGATCGAATCCATCGGCGCGCGGATTGCTTTCGCTGCAGGGACACACACAACGAGGGTCTTCGGCAAAGCACTGGCGGAGGATCTTCCCCTGTTGCTTGAAGTGATCGCTGAGGTTGTTAAAAATTCTACATTCCCCGATGTTGAATTCGAGCGATTACGTGCGCAGCATCTGACTTCACTGGCGATACGCGATCAAGATACACGCGCGCGTGCAGAACTCGCCTTTGACGAACTTGCCTATCCCAATCATCCCTATCGTTTCCCGACGGGCGGCTTCCGGGAAACCGTCCAGGTATTACAAGTCGAAATGCTGCGAAGATTTCATGCGGCACACTATTCCCCGAAGGGCATGTTACTCGCTATCGTTGGTGCAATTGAGGCGCAGAAAGCCATCGCAACTGTGACAGAAACCCTGGGAGATTGGAAGCCAGACTCGAAATCCGAACGACCTCCGTTGATGGATGCAGACCCCCCCAGATCGAAACAACGAAAGATTATTTGTCTCGAGGGGAAAAGTCAGTCGGATCTTGTTATCGGTGTTGTTGGCCCCAGTCGTTATCATGAGAACTACCTTGCAGCCGCGCTGGGTAATAACATCCTGGGCCGTTTTGGTTTGTATGGGCGTCTTGGAGAAGCCGTTCGTAAAACTGCCGGTTTGGCCTACTATGCTTATAGTACGCTTTCGGGTGGTCCGGGGCCGGGTCCTTGGCAGGTGAACGCAGGCGTCAATCCCTCCAACATCGAGCGTGCCGTTAAGATCATTGCCGATGAAATTCGGCGATTTTCCACCCAGCCGGTTGAGCTGGAGGAGCTGCGTGATAATCAGGCGAATTTTATTGGCGGTTTGCCCCTGCGCCTCGAATCCAACGAGGGGGTTTGCGGTGCTCTACTGCATATCGAGCGCTATGGCCTGGGGCTGGATTATTACCAGCGATACCCGCAAACGATCGCCGAGATAACAGTCGAGGAAGTGCTTGAAGTCGCCAAAGAATTTCTCGATCCGGATCGGCTGTTGATTGGCATTGCCGGTCCGAAGACCGAGGAGGGGTGATGTTAGCAGCAGGGGTGGACGTGATCGAGGTAGAACGCATCGATCGTGCGATTTTACGACATGGTGAACGATTGTTTAATCGCTTCTACACCGCCCAGGAATTGATCGACGCCCGTGGGCATACGCCGGCATTGGCGGCGCGTTTCGCTGCGAAGGAAGCGGTGGCCAAAGCTTTGGGGACCGGCATTGGGGAAGTGGGTTGGAAGGAAATAGAGATCATCAACGGCCCCCAGCGTCAGCCGATTCTCCATCTTCACGGAAGAGCCGCTGAAGTGGCTGAAAACTTGGGTTTGACCACCTGGTCTGTCTCGCTCAGCCATACGCATCAACACGCCATGGCCATCGCTGTTGCCATACAATTGCCGGAATAGGTGATTTGTTCGCACAAGACGGTAGATATTACCCGACCTTCCACGACGAATGCCGTGCAGCAGATGGGATCGGTTGAGACGCTTTGACGAAATCCATTCAGCATGTTATACTCTCCAAGCTCCCGCCATAAGCAAGAGCATGGCGGGAAAAATTCTGCCCCATCGGGGTAATTCGCACGCTTCTCGACGAGAAAGGGCGTGCCGGTTGGCCAGCCGGTTCCGTTCTCGGATGAAGGAAGCGGAGGAATAACGCACAGGAGGTGTCACATCATGGCCGTTGTATCGATGAAATCTCTTCTTGAAACCGGGGTTCACTTCGGACATCGCACACGCAAGTGGAACCCGCGCATGAAGCCCTACATTTTCACAGAACGGAATGGAATTCATATTATCGATCTGCAGCAGACTCTCGAAGCACTGACTGAGGTATATAGGATGGTGCGCGATCGAGTAGCTGAGGGTGGTAGGGTGTTGTTCGTTGGCACCAAGCGTCAAGCGCAGGAGACGATCGAAATCGAGGCGAAGCGCTGCGGCATGCCTTACGTTAACGCGCGCTGGCTGGGAGGAACGCTCACCAATTGGCGTACGATTCGCAGCCGCATCGACGAACTCGAAACACTCGAACGTCGTCGTGACGAGGGGGAGTTTGAGCTCTTGACGAAGAAAGAAGCACTCAGTTTGCATCGCAGGATCGACAAACTCGAAGGACGCCTGGGCGGTATTCGTGAAATGGCCACCGTACCCGAGTTGCTCTTCGTTGTTGATGTACGCCGCGAGGAAACGGCGATCCATGAAGCAAATCTGCTGAAGATCCCTGTTATCGCGCTGGTGGATACGAACTGTAATCCGGAATACGTTGATTTCGTCATACCATCGAACGACGATGCCATTCGCGCCATCAAGTTAATGGTATCCAAAATTGCAGATGCTGTTTTAGAAGGTGTGGGACTGCGCAAGGACGATGAGGAAGAAATGGATGTCACTGAGGATCTTGAAGCGATGGTCGCCGGTGAAGTGACCGACGAAGATCTTCTTGGCGAAGCAACGCTCGCCAAACTCAAGAGTGGCGCGTTTGACGAGAAACAGGCCAGAGCTGAGGAAGAGGCCAGCAAGGCTAAAGCAGAGGAAGAAAAGGACGATGAGGAAGAACAGCCGTCCGAAGAAGATACGGAAGCAGAATCCGCTGGTGATGACACGGAACCCGAAACAGGAGACGAAGAATAAGCATGGCAGTTTCAGCAGAAGACGTCAAGGAATTACGTGAAAAGACCAATGCAGGTGTGCTTGCCTGTCGAAAAGCGTTGGAAGACACCAATGGTGATCTCGAAAAAGCGATAAAACTGCTCAAAGAACAAGGGATGGCGGCGGCAGAAAAACGAGCTGATCGAGCTACCCACAACGGTGTGCTGGAACTCTACAACCATGGGGATGGCCGTGTCGGCGTGATGGTTGAAGTGAATTGTGAAACGGATTTTGTGGCTCGCACGGAAGAATTCCGGAATTTCGCCCACGAAATTGCCCTGCAAATCGCAGCCGGTTCCCCGCGTTGGCTGCAGGAAGATGATGTCCCCGAAGATGTCATCAAAGAGGAAAGCGCGATTGCTAAAAAACGTGCAGAAAACGACGGAAAACCGAAGAAGGTGATTCCGCGGATTGTCGAGGGACGCATGGAAAAATTCCTCGACGACAGTTGTCTGCTGCGGCAAGCGTACATTCGCGATGACTCGAAGACGGTCGAGCAATTGCTTAAGGAGACGATCGCTTCAACGGGAGAAAACATCAGCATTCGGCGTTTTGAACGCTGGATGTTGGGTGACGAACTCGATTGATCCTCGCGGGCCAACCAAAGGTTGGCCCGAATTTATATTTTCCTTTGTGATGAGGTGAAAAGCACATCATGAAAAAACCTGCATACGAACGGATCCTGCTCAAATTAGGAGGGGAAGCACTTGCCGGGCCACAGGGATTTGGAATCGACCCATTACGAGCAGAGGCGGTAGCGGAACAAGTCGAAAGCGTTCGCAAGCAGGGTGTAGAAGTGGCGTTGGTGATCGGCGCCGGCAACCTCTGGCGTGGCCGCGAAGGGATCATGCGCGGTATGGAACGGGCGACTGCGGATTACATGGGAATGCTTGGAACAGTGATGAACGCCATGGCCTTGATGGACGCCATGGAACGCAGGGGAATCGTAACGCGCGTGATGTCGGCAGTTGAGATGCGAGCCGTAGCAGAACCATATATTCGCAGACGTGCGATCCGTCACCTGGAGAAAGATCGGGTGATCGTACTCGGCGGTGGTACGGGTAATCCTTACTTTTCCACCGATACCGCGGCGGCTCTGCGCGCGATGGAAATTGAAGCGGACATCCTCATCAAAGCCACCAAGGTGGACGGCGTGTATGATGATGATCCGGAAAAGAACCCAAAAGCCAAACGCTTCGATCATCTCACCTATATCGATGCTTTGAACCGAAGACTTCAAGTGATGGATAGTACGGCAATCTCGCTTTGTATGGATAACAAGATGCCCATCCTGGTTCTGGATATGTGGCAAACCGATACACTGATTAATGCCGTGAACGGTGAGTCCATTGGGACGATGATCACAGAATGAGCGTTATTCCCGGCGTATTGAATCCGATTCCAACTCAATGAACTGCTAACGTTGAACGATACGAGAAGCAACGACGTTCGGTATTTTCGATTTCATGTGGAAAGTATCGTAAGTAAGCGAATATCGCATTTTCAATGGTTTTACGCTATGCTTAAGTCAGTGTATATTTGGACACGCTGGATGGAGGAGGGTTCGCATGGTTCAGGATGCATTGAATGAAGCGAATGTTCGCATGTCGGGTGCGGTTCGATCATTGGATGAAGATTTGGGCACAATTCGAACCGGGAGAGCCTCGCCTACGCTGGTGGAGAAGCTTTCGGTTATCTACTATGATAACCCCACCCCCTTGATGCAGTTGGCTACGATCTCGGCTCCGGAACCTCGTTTACTCACGATTCGCCCATTCGATCCGGCCAGTTTGAAGGATATCGAGCGTGCGATCATGACTTCGGATCTTGGTCTCACACCGAACAATGATGGCAAGATGATCCGTCTCAACATTCCGCCGCTGACAGAAGAACGTCGTCACGATCTGGTTAAAATCGTGCGTAATCGGACGGAAGAGGCACGCGTTGCGGTTCGAAACGTGCGGCGGGATGTGCTCAATGATCTTCGCGAGTTCGAACACGAGAAACTAATATCCGAAGATGAACTTAAGCGCGGCGAAGATGATCTCCAAAAAGTGACCGATCGCTTTATCGATGAAATAAATGGTATTGGAACGCGAAAGGAATCTGAAGTACTTGAAGTTTGATATGCCTAGATCAAAACGAATATCGCTCCCTGCTGAGGTAGAAATTCCCAGAAACGTGCCGACCCACGTCGCCATCATTATGGATGGCAACGGACGTTGGGCGCGAGAACGTAAATTGCCTCGACTGGCGGGTCATCGTGCGGGAGTCGAAAATCTACGCAACGTGTTGGAGGCGAGTGCCGAGTTTGGAATTCAGTATCTTACCATCTACGCCTTTTCAACAGAAAATTGGAATCGTCCTCCTGATGAAGTGCGGGGGTTGATCCGCATCCTGGAGGAAGTCATCGATAGGGAAGTATCCGAATTACACAAAAACGGTGTCCAACTGCGGCACATTGGCCAACTCGATCGTTTGAGCCCGGAATTGCAGCGTAAAGTCATTGACGCAATCGAGCTTACGCGGGACAACACGCGTCTCATCCTGAACGTTGCATGGAACTACGGCGGTAGAGCTGAAATTATCCACGCAATCCAACAGATGATCCTTGATGGTGTTGCGGCGGATGAAGTGGATGAAGAACTTGTTGGCCAATATTTGTATACAGCTGGTAGTCCCGATCCTGATTTAATCATCCGCACCTCTGGAGAACTGCGCGTGAGCAATTTTTTGATTTGGCAGAGCGCATATGCAGAATGGTATATCTCTCCCACGTATTGGCCTGATTTCAATCGTGATGAATTGTTAAAGGCGCTTTGTGAATATGCCCAGCGTGAGCGACGCTTCGGCCAGGTACCGACCCCTGTCCCATCGGAATCATAATCTACGCCAGCGGATGGTTGTCGTCCTCTTTGCCTTCCCTGCGCTTGCTTGGGTAATCGCAGCGGGCGGATGGCTCTATACGATAACTTTCGCAGCCATCTTGAGCATTGCAGTTTACGAATTCGGTTTGCTTCTTCGATCCAAAGGGTATCGCCCTTCATTGCCGATCATGATCATTGGCGTCCTGGCTTTATCGATCGCCCGATATTTATGGGGATTGGGAAGCACTGCGCATATACTTGCGTTCCTGTGTCTTGCCAGCCAGGTATGGCATATTGTGGACTACGAACGTGGTGCGACTTCTTCGGGAACGGATTTCGCACTGACAATGGGTGGGCTGCTAATCTGCGGTTGGATCGGCTCCTACCTGATCTCGCTTCGTAACCTGCCTGATGGGTTGTGGTGGGTACTGATCATTCTTCCCTGTGTTTGGACGGCCGATGGTTTTGCATACGTTGTCGGACATGCCTTTGGAAAACATCCCCTCAGTCATCGTTTGAGCCCAAGGAAAACCTGGGAAGGTTTTTTCGGGGGCGTCGTGGGAGGTGCGCTTTCCGGATATCTGTTGCCTTTGTTATGGAGAGCCGGGTTTTTCGATACGGAAGCGGTCACAGTGGTCAACGGATTGATTGTTGGTATAATCATCAGTGTATTGACGCCACTGGGGGATTTAAGTATCAGCATGATTAAGCGTGAGTATAATGCGAAAGACACAAGCACATTAATTCCCGGTCATGGCGGATTGTTAGATCGTATCGATTCATGGCTGTGGGCGGGTATATTGGGTTATTACATTGTTCTCTTTCTCCAGAATTCTTGATTCTTGGGTTTTCAATTGTGAAATCTGGAAAAGATCAATCGCAGAGATGACTGTATGATCTTCACACTTGTCACAGCGTTCGTTCCGGTAGGCTGCGATAATCCACCAGTTGTTTTAAGCGGGAGGATGTTGGAGTACGATGGTCTTCCTTGCGGATGGCATTTTAGCGTGCTATAATTTGTGAGGTATCTTGATTACCGAAAGCAATTCCCCCGCTGATTAAATAAGAGTAGGTTTTTTTTGAACCTCATGAAGTGCTCGTCCACAATCGTTTAATCGTATGGGACTGAAACCCAATTTGATGCATTACGTTGGATTGAAAAGTTATCTTAATCGGGGAGTTTACGCATGAATATTGCCCAATTGGAAGCCATGACCCTTGCCGACTTGCGGAGTATGTCGAAAGATTTAGAGATCCCAAGAGCCAGTCGGATGAAAAAGGAGGATCTCATCCTGCGGATCATGCAAGCAGATGCCGAACGCCGCGGCCTTGAATTACGCGGCGGGGTTCTGGAGGTCATGAACGAAGGTATGGGATTCCTACGTGCAGATCATTACCTGCCAGGGAAAAACGACATTTATGTGTCGCAATCCCAGATTCGGAGATTCAGCCTCCGTACAGGGGATATGGTCATCGGCCAGGTTCGACCGCCCAAAGATACGGAAAAATACTACGGATTACTGCGTGTCGAATCGATCAATGGTATGGACCCCGAAGAAGCATGGAAACGGCCCAAATTCGAGGAACTAACCCCGATATTCCCAGAAGAGCGTTTCGACCTGGAAACAGATCGACATACATTGGCCACTCGAATGTTGAATCTCATTGCTCCGATAGGAATGGGCCAGCGAGGTCTCATCGTATCGCCCCCTAAAGCCGGGAAAACGACGGTCCTGAAACAGATCGCCAATGCCATCTCGAATAACTATCATTCAGTGCATTTGATGGTGGCCTTGATTGGCGAGCGACCGGAGGAAGTGACTGACATGGATCGTTCGGTCGATGCGGAGGTGATCGCTTCTACGTTTGATGAACCGGTAAGCTCACACGTTCGGGCTGCGGAAATGGCGCTCGCCAGAGCCAAGCGTTTGGTAGAATGTGGGAGAAATGTTGTCATTCTGCTGGATTCGATTACCAGGCTGTCCCGGGCTTACAACCTGATGGTCACGCCGTCAGGGCGTACCCTCTCGGGAGGTATTGATCCCGCAGCGCTGTATCCCCCAAAGCGTTTCTTTGGTGCGGCACGCAACATCGAAGAAGGAGGATCCTTGACGATCATCGCAACCTGCCTGGTGGATACGGGATCGCGCATGGATGATGTGGTTTACGAGGAGTTTAAAGGCACAGGAAACATGGAACTCCATCTTTCCCGCAGACTGCAAGAACGTCGTATTTTCCCCGCATTCGATATCGATCGCTCTTCGACACGTCGCGAGGAGTTATTGCTGGGTCCGGATATCACCCAGCGCGTCTGGTTGATGCGGCGTATGTTTTCCCAGATGCTCTCACCACCGCCCAATGGCGCCGGATTGGATATGGCAATGGCGACAGAAGCGATTATCAATCGCATTTTGCATACCGAAAACAATATGGAATTCGTCGAAACCCTGACGGAGGACTCCTTCTAGCAATGGCCAATTCCCTTGGGAAGAAAGTCTCTCTGCCAATAAAAGATGCTGCCCCGATCCTATTCGGTGCTGTTGGCTTGTTGGCTGCGATTGTTACTATATGGATGAATATCAGTGTGGCCCAAGCAGCAGGCGTGGAAGAAACCCCGGAGGAAGTCTTTACGGAAGCAACCCTGGATGAAGAGCTGACTTTACCGGTTTTCGATACAAGTCAATCCGGATATCAACTCTCTCGTCGTGTGGATCCTTCTACGGAAATCTCACAGCGTTCCCGGATCGAGATTCTTCGTTATACGGTTCAAACCGGAGACGCGGTTTTCAGTATCGCCGATAAATACGGAATTGAACCCGAGACGTTGTTGTGGGGCAACTACGAAGTACTCAACGACGACCCTCACCTCTTAAAACCAGGCCAGGAGTTGAACATCCTTCCTGTGGATGGCGTCTATTATCAGTGGAAAGATGGCGATAATCTCGAGGCGGTTGCTGATGAGTTGAATGTTGAGCTATTGGCGATTGCCGAATGGCCGGGCAATAAACTTGATCCTGTCAACTCGGCCGTCGAACCAGGGACATGGCTTGTCGTTCCTGGAGGATCGAGAGCTATGCGCCAGTGGTTGGTGCCGGTTCCCAGTCGACCGCAGTCAGGTGTTGGGGGGGCGTATGGCCCGGGTGGATGTAGTGGAGATTACTCGGGTGGCGCGGTTGGAAGCGGTGGATTCATCTGGCCGACCTCGAATCATTACATCTCAGGAAACGACTATTGGTCGGGGCACCTGGCCATCGACATTGCGGCGGGATATGGATCTGCGATTTGGGCCGCGGATCATGGTGTGATCGTTTTTACTGGATGGTCGACCGTAGGCTATGGCAACATGGTAATGATCGATCACGGTAATGGTTATTTGACGCTCTACGCGCACCTCGAATACGTCAGCGTCGGTTGTGGACAGAGTGTTTATCAAGGTCAGACGATTGGCGGTGGCGGATCGACGGGCAATTCCACTGGACCCCATCTCCACTTTGAAGTCCGTCTTAATGGTGGCTTTATCAACCCCTGGTACGTATTGCCATAACTATACATAAGTTGATCTCTTGACGATCCTTATCGGCGTTGATAAGATGCCTATCAATGAGGAGAAATCTGGGACATGACTGAAGATTCACAACTCGAGATCGATTCTCCACAATCCCCGACAACACGGCCGAAGCGTCGTTTCGAAATGTGGCTTGGGATCGCGCGCATTACGCTGCGTGAGCCGATTAAACGTATTGCAGGGCATATCGCCATTCTGGCGATCATTGCTGCAGGAATCTGGGCTGCACGGGCGGGTTTTGGGACTCTATCCGTAGCTGCCGAGCAGACGGATGAAGATCTCGCAGTGGAGCCCACCGCTAATGTCTACGTGTCTGATATCGTGGACTTGCCGTCTTTCGCTGCTGGAGGTCCGTTACTCGATCACATGATCACTCGATCGGCGGATATTCACACTGTCTTACGCGATCGGCCTCGCATGGAGATCGTGAAATACGTCGTGCGAGCAGGCGACACGTTGTTTGGCATCGCTGAGAATTTTTCCTTGAAGCCCGAGAGCGTGCTCTGGGCCAACTACGATACGCTCAAGGACGATCCGCATAATTTACAACCAGGGCAGGAATTGAACTTACCACCAATCGATGGCGTGCTTCACGCCTGGAGCACGGGCGAGGGACTTTCGTCAGTGGCGACATTTTACGGTGTCACACCGCAAGAGGTAATCGAATGGCCGGGCAATCAATTGAATCCGAATATTGACATATCCAACCCTCCCATCGAGGCGGGTAAATTACTCGTCATTCCAGGCGGCAAGCGAGAGACTGCCACCTGGAGCGCACCGCGCATCACGCGCAGCAATCCGGCGGTGGCGAGTGTCTATGGAGCTGGGGCTTGTGGGGCTGTGTATGATGGGCCAATTGGAACTGGAGTATTCATCTGGCCGACACCTTTGCATTACCTTTCGGGTTACGATTACAGCTCCGTCCACCCGGCGATCGATATCGCCGGCAGCACCGGCCATGCCATTTTCGCTTCCGACAGTGGTGTGGTCGTGTATTCGGGATGGAATGATTGGGGCTATGGCTACGTGATTGTGCTCGATCACGGCAACGGTTGGCAGACTCTGTATGCCCACCTGAGCGCGATAAATGTTGGCTGCGGTCAGGCAGTGTTCCAGGGACAGGTCATTGGTGCGATGGGCAGCACCGGCAACAGCTCGGGTTCCCATTTGCATTTTGAGATCATGCACGATGAGTATGGCAAGGTAAACCCCTGGAATTACCTGCCGTAGTAGGACAACGTTAGTCTTATCAACGTACAATAAAGCGGGGTGTCTTCTATAGACACCCCGCTCAAGGTTTAATCTCTACTTCATCCACAAATGATGTTCGCCGACTATATCACTTCTTGCTTTGCATGAGGTACATCGTCCGTTCGGATTCCTCGATTGTAACGCTATCGACGATATCGAAATAATCCGAGAAGACTCGTTCCAACCCTTCCTTTGTGTAATCCGGGAAGATATCATCACGCGTAGCCAGGAGACGTTTCACTTGGGAGTCGCTCTTGGGCACAAATTCCAGGATTAGCCACGATCCCAATTGGTTGAAAAGGTCGGCCAGCATGGGTAGGGGTACATTGTTGGAGATCGCCATGTGGTGGATTAGCGCAAGCGCGAGGATGGCATCAGCTGGCCCTCGCTTGATGAAAGCATCCCTTTCTTTATTGTTCCACCCCAGGTCGGGGCTGGGATTGGTGAGATCGAGGAGCAGCGGAAGCAAGTATCTTTCTTTACTCGACTTTACGCTGCGATAATTGAGTTCAACGGCCAAAGGATCGATATCGAAGGCCAAAGTGGGAATTTGCTGTTCACTGGCCAGACGGCTGAAGAAACCCAGGTTGGCGCCTAGATCCCAGACGTTCTTGGGTTGGATACGCTCGATAAAATCCTGCACGACGCTACGTTTGTGTTCGAGAGCAGTCGGTGTGTAATTGTGACTCCTGTCGTAATAGTCGCCCCATTCTGTTTTAATCGTTCCCCAATCCAATTTCTCAACCAGTCGTTCGAGACTGTCGATCAATCCGAGAAAGGATACCCTGCTCATGCGACGTGTCACAGCCTTCTTGTCCACCGTTTTATCGGCGTAGTGCTTCTGGCTGGCTGCATGCAGGTGGATGTGAGAGAGTAATCCAAAATTGAGCTTGGTGCGTGCAGGGAGTAAATTGCTGGCAAAATCGAGGGGGACTCCGTCGATGTAGACTCGCAGCAGTTGATTCAAGCGGATATCTCGAAGCGCCATTAACGCCAGTGGGGCAAGGAAGTGTTGGCAGAATTGGCGGTACGCCGTCCAGGGTTCTCCTTCTCGGTACTGTTCGAAGGAAAGTGTGTCGATGAAAACCGGTCGCCCATTGTGGAATTGGATATTGTACGCACTGCAATCTTTGAGTGACATTCCAAATTGCAGCGCCCGCTTTTGGATTTCGAGGGTCGTCAGGGCGGCGTCTTTGAGTTGGCCGAAGCACCATTCATAAGGATAGGAAATGAACCGCAGGTATTCAGGCTGGATGATTTTATAAGCGATGGTCTTCTCAGCCGGAGGAACATCCACTTCTTGATGTTCCAGGATGAGCTGGTCATCCAGGAGGGATTGATATAAGCCCGACTCGACCAGCAGATCGAAGTCCTGATGATAAACTTCGTTGACCTGGCGGTAGAGCTTTCCGTTACGCTGGAACAAAAATCCGCTTGGATCGCGAAAGGAAGCCGTGTGTTTATGACTCTTCGTCATCGGAGGAAAGCTCTACTTCGACCTTCGGTCCCCGGCGGAAGAAGTTCTTAATCTTGCCCCAGGATGCCCGAAG
>Ga0307430_1001544_pt1 | contig 16652 bp, 14 predicted proteins | sample SalMarWE160130MG_FD_202159 | JGI IMG/M metagenome (GOLD analysis project Ga0307430, IMG submission 202159) | Salt marsh sediment microbial communities from the Plum Island Ecosystem LTER, Massachusetts, United States - WE1603-130 | ecosystem: Environmental > Aquatic > Marine > Intertidal zone >... | reverse complement strand
TCGGATTTCGGTATTCGAACTTTCCCGGTCAGGTCTCATACGTTGAACGAAGCGTTCACGAGGGGTAAGGTTGACGCATGTCTTCCCTCCGCATCCTGGGCGTCGATCCCGGCTTCGGCCGGACCGGCTTGGGCGTGATCGACCTTGAGCACGGCGAACCCGCGTACGTGTGGCATTCCGTGATCGATACACCGGCGGACGAGGTGTTCGTTGACCGGCTCAAAGCCGTGCGGAACGATCTCGCGGAATGCATCCGCCGCTTCACGCCTTCCGTCGCCTGCGTGGAATCGCTGTTCTTCCAGTCGAACGCCAAGACGGCCATGAAGGTGGGCATGGCGCGCGGCGTGATCCTCTTGGCAATAGCGGACGCGAACATCCCGATCGTGGAAGTCACGCCGAATCAGGTGAAACAGGGAATCACCGGCTGGGGGAATGCGGATAAGCGCCAGGTCACGGACATGGTCACGCGCCTCCTGAAGCTTTCCGAGCCTCCCAAGCCCGATGATGCCGCAGACGCCCTCGCGCTCGCAATCGTGGGAGGGGCGGTGTGGAAGAATGAACGGGGAAGGGGTTGACAAAATGCGGGAATCTGCTAAAACACGAGCACAAGGAGGCATTGAATGAAACCAAGCGTACTTTTAACATCGCTCATCGGGGACCAGCCGTTCGTCGCGTTTGCTTTCGGTGATGCGGCTGAACAAGGAATCACGGATATGTTCTTCGACCCCAAACGCCGAAGCGAACTTTTTCCCGAGCCGGCGGAACACCAATCGCTCGCTGGACTCGGACTGCAGCTGGATCAGCAGAAGGCGCTCGTTCCAGGCCTGTGCCCGCTCGTTATCACCCGGACGAAAATTGTTGTTGCGGACAAAGACTTTCCGGCAACGGTGTTCCAAGGGGCTGAAACCGAGCGTTTGGGAGAAGTGGATTGGGAGCATCAGTACGGCTTCTGCAGCGAACAAGGCCAGCGATTGCTGGTCAGGCGGCTTTTTCAAAAATTGCAGGGACGATTCAGAAATGAAAACTTCCTGCACGCGAAAGGCCACAATGGCGGCTCGACCAATTTTTTCCCGGTCCGCCGCGGCGACCGGTTCGCCTTTGCCTTCTTCTCCCTGGCGTCTGCGCCGGCAGACCAGGCGGCTGTTACGGCCTGACCCCCTCTCTTGCGCCGCACCCTCGGCGCGTTACGCAAGCCCCCGCTCTTAATAAGGAAGAGCGGGGGCTGATTGGTTTAATTGAGGATGTCTTTTAAACCCCAGAATAAATTACTGCCCTTGTCGATAAGTATGTTGATAAGATCCTTTACCTTTTGTTTCATGATCGTGTCGCCATTTTTATAGATTATTTCAAGAGATTGTTTGATTTCATTATCAAGCGCAAAGAAAGGCACGCGGCGATTTTGATTGAGATCACCCCTTGAATCAAGAAGGAAACTGGAAATGATTTCCAAGGTTTTTTCGCCGTCTTTCTCCGCGAATGTCATGAGCCGCCGCATAAGGCCATGGTCCCAATCAATAGCACCGTCCGATTTCTTTAAGGTTTGTGCAATTTTTTCAATAACCAGCGCATCATCCAGGATTTCCACATCAGGATTTATCCAAAACCCAAAGCCCGCTAGCGCTTCCGCCTCCGTCACATTCTCCAACGCCCAATCCCAAAATTTGATAAGTTTTTCTTTGCTCACCTTGTTTTCTTTGAGCCATTCATCACCGGCCTGGGCGCGCGTTAAACAACTGCGGCCAATGAAGGATATAAATTCCTCATGTCGTTTTACGTTTTTGTTATTCCAAAATTTTATAAACAGCGAACTCCCGATTTCCAATTCCAAATGCGCATACGCAAGGGCCAGATGAACAGCCAGCGATTCATCCAGGTTTTTTGAGTACTTTCTTTCCGTATAATCCTTTGGATCAAGCGCGATCGCGTGGCTGTAATAATCGCTCAGTGCGGCAAAAAGCTTGTCGTACAGCGTATTGGTAAGATACCCCTCCCAGCTCGCCAAGTAGATATCTTTTTTATCAGGGTCGTCTTTTGGAAAGATTTCCGGCAGAAGCTCGACAATGAATTCCTTACCTCTGAAGTAAAAAGTCGCCAAGTATCTGCCAATGACGAAACACATCACCAGCGAATCGTCGGTTAAAACTTTTTTATAAAGCACTTTTGTATCGTCAGCTAACGTATCGCCATCATTTTCCGCAAACATAACCAGCGCCTCAAATGCCTGGCCGCGAACGGAATTGATCGCGACGAAATGCGGGTCGCCATATTCCGGCCCCTCTTCCTCCTTCGACGGGCTGTCTTTAATGGTGAAAAGATATGAGATTAAACCAACGAACCGCTCTCGATGATGAGTATAAATTTCTTCTCGTCCCGTTTTATCTCTTAGGAGGTGTTGTAAGATGTCGGGTATTTCATTGTGGACAGTTATCCAGTCCACGAGCCACCTTGCGTCATCCCCCTTAACGCGCCGAAATGCCGTTTTTTCGCCACTGAATTTAATGGCATCAAACAGTTCAAACAATTGTGCGATTTGCGTGGCATTAAGTACCAGTTTATCCCGAAGCATTTCTTTAATGCCGAATAATAGCGAATAGAGATAGGAAGAATGAATTGCCTCACGGTTAAAGAACAAAATAAATTTATCCAGATATTCAGCCGTTCTTTCTTTAACATTTTCTTTCATCGCGTCGCCAAGGCCTTCCGCCCCCCTCGGAGCCAAGAAGTCATCGCCTTTAAATTGTTCGCTAAGTTTTTCCGGCGCCCATTTCGACTTTAAGTTTTCAATGATTTGTTCGATCGTAAAATCAGACAAATTGACAGGCGACACGTGGCGGACGGCACCGCCGCGCGCTTTTCCAAAAGTCGGTTTAGGTTCATATTCCACATTGCATTTCTTGCCAAATATCTCTTCGCATTTTTTCGCTTCGTTGTCTGTGAGATATTCGCAGATGCTGGACAAAATTTCCCAGCCCGTTCGTTTTATCCAATTTTTTTCCGGATCTTCCATCATCTGTTTTTGGAAGTAAGCGAATACTTGCGTGATGTAGGCGCGCTGATCGGCTTCCGATAAATATGAAAAACCTATATGAAGAGCCTTTTTATATTCGGTCCCTCCTTCTATTTCGAAATAATTATCAACCTCAAACAGTCTGAAGAAGGCATCTTTCAGCTCTTCCTTGAATGTAGCGGGGCATTGAGCGAGGGTAAACATCCGCAACCTCCAAACAGAGCGGCACGTCGGCAATTCGTCAATATAGGCAAACAATCGCTTCACTTCCACTGGCGCGGTTTGTTTGTCGCCGATCGTCGCTTTAATAAGTTTCGTGATTACGGCGGCGAGGTTTCCCACCTCTTTACGTTGTGAATAACCGCGTATATTCTCAACTTTAACGGTAAAGTAGTCGATATCGTAGAGCATGAAAGGATCACTATAATCAAAAATGTGCGATTCGTCCGGTTGAGCCAGCTTGACCATATCCGCAATGATGCCAGTTGTAATTTGCAACGCCTTTTCCCTGTACGGTTCGGCGATATTCGCCAATGCTTCAAATATGCCAGACGAGCCAAGGTCGCTGACATAGAAGGGACTGTCCGTGCTGAAGCCCGCATCGTTTTCTGAAATTTCTTCTTTGCTTTTTACGACAAGGAGAGCTTGGGCCATTTCCAAAAGCGCCTCGGCTTCTCCGGCTTCCATTAGTTTCTTTATCAACTTTTCAAACTCATAACCCGACTTACGAAACGCGCGCATTAAGTATAACCACTTTTCATCGCGTATTTTTACGGTCAATAGTTTTATCTGATCCGCGGGAAGGGACTCGACGATCCAAAGAAAGCGGTCAACGACTTCCGGATTAAAATTTTCATCGGAAATATTTACCGCTTTAATAATTTTCGATACTTTTACAGGGTTCTTTCCTGCCAACTTAGTAAGATAATCCAACTCCGGTAAACGGTATGAATAGCTTTTTACATCTTCAGCCCCTTCTTTTATTTCATTAAGGAAGCCGTTTTCCCACAGCCAATCAATCCAAGAGTCATCAGCCTTGGAAAAGAAATATCGTTTGGCGTCATCATTTATTAGCAGGGTTTTAGCAATGTCAACATTGGCCGAGTCTACACCCGCTTGAAAAAAATCGTCTATTTTTTTATGCAATTCAAGCTGGTTCAGCATAAATGCGCAAATAGCGAATTCAAATTATCATTGATATCGTCTATCAATTTTCGAATATCGTGATAATTTATTGTCGAGCTATTATTTCTTCCAACGTCATCATTATATTTTTTTAAATAAGAATAATTCATTTCAAATTTTTCTTTTATTGTTGACATCTCTGTTGTCATTGTAATTTTTCCATTTCTGAGTAAATTTTGGAAGCCGTCACGGATATTTTTATAGGCACCAAAGTGGATGCAGATAGCGGTATTAATATCTTTGCGAACCTCCCCGGTAAGACACTCGTTACCGTGAGCGAAATCCTCTCTTATTTGCATCGTTTTTTCTCCTAAGAAAATATCCAATTTTTTTGCAATGTTTTCATACTTGTCCGGAATATCTCCTTGAAGCAGTGGTGACTCCTTTCTTTTCCATAAATCATAGATCGCTTTAACGTGTAACAAGAAAAAAACAAAAATAATTATCCACTTCCACCAAGGAATTAAATAGTCATTCAATATTTTTATAATAGGAGATATGTTGAAGCCATAAGCTAAATCAAACTCAGGCACAAATTTTAATAAATATGGAACACCCAGGAGAAATGACCACCCTTTTCTGAGAACTGTTTGCCAGTAGTATTTCAAGAATTCAAGCATTTGGCTTCAATTTTATGATGGTCCATTCGCTCCAGTCGTTCTTCTCGCACCTCTTCCAATCGTATGTTTTCTTTTGGTTTATCAGCCAAGCTCCGCCTTTTTCTATTACAATGCCACCAAAAAGCTTTTTGCCATTCTTGTTCTGTTCCTTCATGTAGGCCTGTAGGGATTCGGCTTTCGCTTTCGTGGACGTCATGCCGTCGCGGTCGCCGGCGTCTTTCACCTCAAAGATGCCGAGGTAGCCGTCCGTAAACTGGACGAGATAATCCGGGTAGAACGTATGGATGACGCCGTTCGGGTATTCGTATTTGATGCCGAAGTAGTCCTGCTTATTTTCTCCATTTTTCCACCACCACGCGATCCCGTCGGCGGTCTCGTTCAATAATGCTTCAAATCGGCGCTCCGGTTCCAAACGCGCCGCGCTTAAGTAGCACGGCTCATAAACGTACTTCTTGCATTCGACAACTTCATCGGCATGCTCGTTGAAGTAGCTCTGTGGAGGAACATCAAACTCGTACCACAATTCGCTTTCCTCAATTTTTTTCTTAATTTCTTTTTCGCGGATGGTTTTGTATGCATCAATCGCGCCGGCCAGAACTTCCCCGAACTGTTTCCGGTTTCCGTTATGCAGAAACGCCATTTGCACGAGAACGGCTTCTTCCGGCCAGTCTTGCGCGCCGAGATATTTTCGGAACCACGCGTAAATCGCCGTTTTCACTTTTGGCACGGACCGCTTGATGTTTTTAAATGAACCGAGACTGTTTTTAATAACTTGTTCAAACATCGCCTGCAAATCGTTTCCCGCAATGTTTAGGCGGGCGCGCCCGGCCGAGTCAATCTTCCCCTGGATTTCGTCGAAACTTTTACCTTCTATTTTGGCATTGGCAATGATCTCCTGCTGATACTTCTTCACGTCCATAACGATGCTCTTTGACTCCAGCGCCTTCACGTTTTGCGCGAAGAGCACGTGATCGCCTTTCAACCCAAAATGCGAACAGGCAACCTTCTCAAAGACATCCGTAAAACTCGATGTGATATCACCATAATCAGCCCGCGCTTTGTAGTAAGAGAGAAGCTTAACGGGCTTGTACGCCGCGATGCGTACGGCTTTGAGGTGTTTGATGATATTCGGATTGTATTCTTCCTTTTTCACGATGATGCTCTGGACGTTCGTGTAGATGTACCCGAGATTCAGCGGTTCGCTCGCGTAATGCCGTTGTTCCGGCATGCGTAAAATGCGCCCGACGGTCTGAATTTCGAATGTCTCGCTGTGTGATTCCCTGAATTTCACCAGAATCTGCGCGCGCGGGCAGTCCCAGCCGGTATCAATCGCCTGCTTGAAAATGAGAAACTCGATTTCGTTATCCAAATCCCTGACCCACTCATTCTTCGGTCCCAGCGCCGCAGACTTGTCCTCGGCGAGCCAGACGGCGAGTTTGCCGTTTTTCTCGGTCACGCCCTTATCCGCTAAAAACGTTTTGACCGCCTTAATCTTATCGCTTCCCGCTTCCGCGGTCGGAATCTGAACCAGCACGAGCGGATTGACGACAGAGCCTTTTTTTTCAAAGAGCTTTTTCAGCTCCCGCCGCTTCTGATAAGCCGCCTGAAGCACGACCTCCTGAGAATCCGCCTCCTTCGAGCCAATTTCATCAACCTTTTCATTAATGACCAGCTCCTTCTTAATCATCCCTTCGTCAATGACCTCTTTCGGTTCGATGAACACGAATCCGGCCGTTCCCCGAGCCAAATCACGCGGGTCGGGTTTGATCTTCGGCGTCGCGGACATCTCCAAAATGATGTCGGCTCCGATCTCCTCGCGCAGTTCGTTTGTGCGCTCCGCCGTCGCGCCGATATGACTCTCATCAATAATCAAAATAATTTTTCGCTGTTCCCGCGTCTTCGCCAATACGTCGCGAAAATTTATTTTTTCGCCGTCCTTCATCAGGACGTTCTTCCATTCTCCGGTTTTCTTCTCTTTGCTTCTCAGCTTCTCCCAGTTCGCCACGACGACTTCATTTTTTACGATCCGCTCGCGGCCCCCGGAAAACTCCTCCTCAACGAGCGAGACGCGCGGCGCTCCGCCGAATACCTCCTCCAGGCTGCGTTTGCTTTGCAGGTGCAAATCTCCTTTGCCGATGCTGACCCACACGAAACACAGGTCCGTATCGGGCGCATCCTTGATAATTTCCTCGATAAACTTCGCCGTCATCACCGTTTTTCCGCTTCCGGTGGGAGCCTGAAAAACGCATACTTTTCTCTGGCCTTCTTTTTCAAGCATGGCCTTCATTTTCTCGACGAGTTCATTAACGGCTTTTTCCTGATACGGCTTTAGTTCAATACTCATAAATTTGTTCGTAAATATCCAGGATCTTTTGCGGAATCGGCTCCAGACGCACGTCATTCCATGCCGAAAAATCCTCTTTGTCCAATCCGAGCGGATCAAGCGTGAAGCAGTAGAGTATCTTCTCGCCATCCAGCTTATCCAGTTCCTTTTTCATCTCCGGCAGCGCGCCGCGCTCCAGCGCGTAATACACGGCCATAACGCGGCCTCCTTGCTCAAAAATACGGTAATCCGCCTTCTCCTTCTTTTCTTCAAAAATACCTTCGCGCAAACAAAGCATTTCCGTGCACTCTCGCGTAATTCTCATTTTTAAATCGTCACGGCTGATTGAGCTTCTAACGAATGAGGTTTTATAGTATTTCAAATTACTTGAGAATCCCGTTATATCAACATGCTCCCTATTCCCTTTAATGACGGCTTTAATTCGCGGATAGCAGACTTCTTGCGCAATTCCATTCTCATTGTTCGTACAGAGAATAAATTGTCTGTTGCCGCCGTCCTCCTTATTCAACAGAGCAACGGCATGGCCAGTTGTTCCAGAGCCAGCGAAAAAGTCTAAAATGATCGCGTCTTTTCTTTCATACAAGATAGGAGCGATGCAGTCGTATGTATTATAAATTGACTTTGGAAAATCAAAATGCGTCTTTGGCACTAATGCATGAACTAATTTTGTACCATATTCATTTGCATCGTATCTGCTATCCTGCCAAACAGTTCTTACCGTTCCATAATCTTTTCCGAGTTCTATTTCATATCCTTTTTTTGTCTTTTTGACACGTAATAAATCTTTAATTTCTTCGACGCTCTGTCGAGCGTATCTCCATTTTCTTTCAATCCCTTTCGGGTCAATAGGGTAAACAAAAAACTCATCTCCTTCCTTTACAGTTTGTTTTTCTGGATGAATTTCATCTTGAACGACATCACCGAAGTCAATAACCCGCTCGTCTTTAACGATAATTGTGTAAAAACAATTTCGTGCATCTGTCCTCAAGGATTCGCCTCCGTTGTCTCGTAGATTCCGCCAATCTATATCTTCCTCCTTAATTTTTCTGTGGCTTACAGCTTTTTGGCCCACCGGCAAACAAAAATATGCAAACTCATGAGTATACGAAAAATTTTTACCTTGTACTCCGCGCGGATTATGAACGATGGTTATGCAGTGCAATTCACGGTCGCTAAGAATTTCTTCAAGAAGTAGGCCAAGCCGGTTCAATTCATTTTCATCAATCGCACAGATTAATACACCGTCGTCTTTCAGCAGTCGCTTTGCGAGTCTTAAGCGATTATTCATCATTGAAAGCCATTTGCTGTGTCGGTATGTATCGTTTTTATCAACGTAGTCGTTGTTGTATCTCCAATCTTTTGCACCGGTATTGTATGGCGGGTCAATGTAAATAACATCAACTTTTCCCTGATGCGTGTAATTTAAAACCGATAGCGCATGGTAATTATCGCCCTCGATCAGAATGTTCGTCGGCTTGAGCGGATCGGTTTTAATTTCTTTTCCCTTCACTTCTTTCAAAACTGGCAGAGCGTTTTCAGATTCTTTCTCAAATTTTTCTTTCGTTTTTTCCTCGTCCCAAATAAGGCCGTATTTTTTACGAGACTCCAGCTTTTCAATGATTTTGAGAAGGTCGTCTTTTTCAAGCTTTGAGTAGTCTTTCAGCATAAGGGACCGCTTAGGGGACGTTGGTACTTCGTTGTATTATATACTACTTGTCGCGCCATAAAACAAGCCTTCTCTTGTCTCTTTCGCATTGCGCGACGGTGTCATTATGTTAACATATGATTTAAATAATGTATAAATTTTTTACAACCTCCTTGACAAGAACTTTGACATTTTATATGCTGATCTTATTATTAATATGGCCATGAAGAAATTCAGCAAAACCCAGCCCATGACCAAGGGCAACCTTAATAAGGTGCCTGGCAATAAGCCGGGGGTCTATCGTATTAAAAACGCGCAAGGCGGCGTTCTTTATGTCGGAAAAGCAAAAGGGAATCGGTTAGATGAGCGAATTGCGGAACATAAGGGAGAGTTTAAAGGTGGCACGCAATTTCAGTATAAAACAACCTCAAGCAAAGAAGCCGCAGAAAAGCTTGAACGCAAGGAAATCAATAAATTTAAATCGCCTTCGAATCAAGCCTAACCATGCTCCCGACATTCATTAAAAGACAGCGAACGAAGCGCGAAATGACGCAAGAATATCTTGCGTCAGAGCTTGATATTTCTCGTCCAACATACATGCAGATCGAGCGCGGGGAGCGTGAGCTGACGATTTCCGAAGCTAAACAATTAGCGGCTCTTTTTGATATGTCGCTTGAAGATTTTCTTGCGGAACAGGATGTTACGCATGCCGTGACGATTGAAGGAAAGAAGAAAGCGGTGAATCCGCCGCGGCGGATGAAAAAGACGGAGGCGGGAATGCGCATGAACGTGCCTCAAGAAAAAGCCGAGAAATTTGAACAGACCCTGCTGTATATGTTAGCCAAGATTGGCGGCAGGCCGAACATCGGCCAAACGGTATTATACAAGCTGTTGTATTTTATTGACTTTGATTATTACGAGAAATTTGAGGAACAACTTATTGGCGCCAAGTACATCAGAAATCATTACGGGCCGACGCCGGTGATGTTTGCCAAGCTCATCGAACAATTGGAAAAACAAGGAAAAGTGGAAAAGATAAAAAGCAAATTTTACAAGCATGAGCAAACAAAATACCTCGTAAATCCGAATGAGCCGATCAATCTGTCCGCGCTTTCCGCGCGGGAGCTCGCGCACATTGACTGGGAAATTGATCGGTTAGGAGATTTAACCGCCACGCAAATTACGGCGCTGTCGCATTTGGATACCCCGTGGGTTGCGGCGGAAGAAAGAAAGCCGCTTGAGTATGAGCACGTGTTCTATCGTCCAGAAGAAACTTCCGTAAGAGCGTATGACGAACTTTGATGAACTCTCGGAATTTAAAAAAGAATTCAAGCGGCTTTCTAAAAAATACAGGTCATTGGCCGACGATCTGAAAACCTTCAAGAAGGTGCTTCTCGTCCGTCCGCTTGGGGCCGGGAAGCATTTTATCGTCATGCACGCGTCTTCCGGCACAACGATCGTCAAAGCGCACCTGGCATGCCGCGCGCTCCGCAACAACCATCTTTTGCGGGTAATTTACGCGTATATCGAAGAGGAGGAAAAAATAGAATTTATCGAGCTGTATTTTAAAGGCGACAAAGCGAATGAAGACCGGGATCGGATACGGGCGTATTTAAATAGTCACGCATCCTAGGTCACCCTCTTTGCTCCAGCATAGAGGTGTTTGGAGACGTTTGGGCTGTTTTAAAAAATGCCTAAAAACTCCATAAAAAACAAGCTTTTTTTGACCCGCTCCGTTCTTCACAAGGCACCAAAATCATGGTACGATTTCCGTACGTTTTCGCAGGGTTCAACTCTCCCTTCACGTACTACGAATTACGAATATGATACGAATCTACGAATGCTATAAGCGCTTCAGGAAGCGTATTCGTAGATTCGTACCCCATTCGTAATTCGTAGGGCTTCTAGCAACCAACACGACATTATGCAAATTATCTGGCACGGTTACTCCAGCGTTCGCATCGAATCCAAGAACGGCGAATTGAGTTCAACGCTCCTTACGGACCCGTTTGAGAACGAGGCGTCCATTCGGTTTCCACGCACGCTCGAGCCGGAATCCGTGGTTCTCAGCCATCAGGATCGCAAACGATTCAATTTAACGGCCGTTCAGGGGAAGCCTTTCATCATTTCGGATCCGGGAGAATTCGAAGTGAAGGGCGTGTTCGTATACGGCATACAGGATCCGTTAGTCGAAAAAGGAACGGAGCGGCCGGTCATTTACCGGATCATGTCCGAAGGTATGAGCATTGCGTTCCTGGGACAGTTGAACCGAAAGCCGACGAATGAGGAACTGGAACAGCTCGATAATATCGACATTCTCCTTTTGCCCGTCGGAGGAGGTGATGCGCTTGATGCGGACAAGGCCGCGGATCTCATTACGGTCATTGAGCCGCGCATCGTCGTCCCGTTGAACTTCTCTCTCCCGGGGATGAAGAAGAAGCTCGGTTCCGTGAATGAGTTTTGCAAGCATCTGGGTGCGAATAATTGCGAGAAGATGACAAAGTTGAAAATTCAGCGCAAGGATCTCCCGGCGGAAACGCTGCTCGTTGCCATCCTCGATCGAACGTAGGTATGAATTACGGAATAGGGAGAGTCGCCAAGACGGAAATCTGAGGATTCACCATCTGCAAGTTCAATTCCCATGTCTTCAAAGAGAGCGCGATCACGATCAGAACGGACCTTGAGAGATCCGGCGGACGGCGTATTCAGCGATACGCCGCGCATCATTACGCCGGAAGAGAAGCGATCGCTCATTCTGGCTCATGCGAATGCTCGCGGTCCGAAGGATCCGATGCAGCGCGTCACCCTCTGGGCCGGCGTCGGCATCGCCCTTGCCGCCATCATCGGCGGATGGTTCATGACCGTCGGATACCATGTAAAGACGGAATTCGCCGGTTCGGGACAAGAGCTCAAAAAGCTGGCGGATGAACTCGACGCGTTCACGGAAAGTGCAAAGACGAATCCGGTTGTGAATCCGCCGAAGCTTCCGGGGCCCACAACGGCCGCGGCCGCAGCGCAATTCGAAGAGGTGCTTCAAGATATTCTGAACGAAGATGTGCACTCAAGTACCACGCGAAGAAATGATCTGCTTGCTCCATCCGCTCCTTCCGTTTCAAGTACGAACGAGGGATCGCCGGCGCCGGAAAGCGTCTCGATGCCCATTGATCCGAATAGCCCCGGACTCATTCCGGACATCGAATAGGTTGCAGGTTGCAGTTCTCTTATCGCAAGATGACGTTTGACTGCAGCTTTCCCTTCCAACCTGAAACCTGAAACCTTCAACCTGAAATTATGCCCAAGAAGAAAGAGATAAAAAAGCAAACGAGCAAACAACTGGCCCTTCCGGAAGAGTCTTCGAATATGGGCACGATCGTGCCGCAGACGATTTCGAGCGAGATGCGCAAGGCGTACATCGACTACGCCATGTCCGTCATCGTTCGGCGCGCGCTCCCGGATGTCCGAGACGGGCTCAAGCCCGTGCACCGGCGCATCCTGTTCTCCATGTGGAGGAACGGTCTTCGCTCAACATCCAAGTTCAAGAAATGCGCATCCGTCGTCGGAGACGTGCTCGCCAAATACCACCCGCACGGGGATTCGGCCGTGTACGATTCGCTCGTACGTCTGGCGCAGGACTTTAACCTTCGCTACACCCTCATCCGCGGACAGGGGAACTTCGGATCGCTGGATGGAGATAACGCGGCGGCCTATCGGTATACGGAATCGAAACTCGAAACGATTGCGGATGAGATGCTTTTTGATATCGATAAGGACACGGTTGATTTCGTCCCGAACTTCGACGGGTATGAGAAGGAGCCGACCGTGCTACCGGCAAAGCTGCCGAACCTGCTCTTGAACGGCGTTTTGGGCATTGCCGTGGGCATGGCCACGAACATCCCGCCGCACAACCTTACGGAAATTTGCGACGCGACGATCGCGCTCATTGATAACCCGGAGCTCGAAGTGGACGACCTCATGAAGTACGTCAAGGGTCCGGATTTCCCAACGGGCGGCATCGTGTATAACAAGAGAGACATCCTGGAAGCGTACGCAACCGGAAAGGCCGGCATCGTCATGCGCGGAAAAGCGGAGATCGTGGAAGACAAGGCCGGGAACTACCGCATCCTCATTGAGGAGATTCCATACCAGGTGAACAAGGCGACGCTGCTCGAAAAGATCGCGGATCTCGTACAGACCAAGAAGATCGAAGGAATCAGGGATTTGCGCGACGAGTCGAGCAAGGGCGAGGTGCGCATCGTCATCGAGCTTAAGAAGGACGCGTACCCAAAGAAGATTTTGAATCAGCTCTACAAGATGACGTCGCTTCAGGATACGTTCCACGTGAACATGCTCGCATTGGTGGACGGTGTCGTTCCGCGCGTCCTCTCACTCAAGCAGATTCTTGAAGAGTACGTGAAACACCGGAAAGAAGTCATACGCCGCCGCACGGAATACGATTTGGCCAAAGCACGGGATCGCGCCCACATTTTGGAAGGGTTGCGCATCGCGCTCCTAAAGATCGATCAGGTTATCAGTACGATCAAAAAATCCAGGGATCGGGACGATGCGCGCGTGAATCTCATCAAGCAGTTTAAGTTGTCCGAGCGTCAGGCGAACGCCATCCTCGAAATGCGCCTGCAGGCGCTCGCGAACCTGGAACGGTTGAAGGTCGAGCAGGAATACGAGGAGAAACTCAAGATCATCAAAGAACTTGAGGCCATCTTGAAGTCCGTTAAGAAGATGATGGACGTCATTCGCAAGGAGATCGTGGATCTCAAAGAAAAGCACGGCGATGCCCGCCGCACCAAGGTTGTGGCCGCGGGCGTGGGGGACTTCTCCATGGAGGACCTGATCCCGGACGAACAGACGATCGTTATGCTGACGGCGGACGGATACATCAAGCGCTTGCCGCCGGATACGTTCCGTTCACAGCACCGCGGCGGCAAGGGCGTCGTCGGTTTGTCGACCAAAGAAGAAGACCACGTGGAGCGCCTCTTCTCAACGAGCACGCACACGGACCTCTTGTTCTTCACGAACCGCGGCCGCGTGTTCCAGTTGAAGGCGTACGACGTACCGCAGGGGAGCCGTACTTCCAAGGGTCAGGCCATCGTGAACTTCCTCCAGCTCGCACCGGGGGAGAAAGTCGCGACGACATTGGCCATGGATGACATCGAAGACGCCAAGAACCTTCTCATGGTCACGAACAAGGGCACGGTCAAGAAAACGTCGCTCGATGAGTTTAAGAACATGCGGCGGAGCGGGCTCATCGCCATTACGCTCAAGCCCGGCGATGATCTGGAGTGGGTGGAGCCCACGGCAGGGTCGGATGAAATCGTGCTCGCCACGCACAACGGTCAGGCTATCCGGTTCAAGGAATCCGACGTGCGCGCCATGGGTCGCACGGCCGCGGGCGTGCGCGGCATTAAGCTGAAGAAGGAGGACTACGTGGTGGGCATGGACGTGATCATCGCGTCATTGGCCAAGAAAGGCGAACTCGAACTCTTCACGATCGCGGAAAACGGCTTGGGTAAGAGCACGAACCTCAAAGAGTATAAGGTGCAGGGACGCGGCGGCTCCGGCATTCGCACCATGAAGGTGACGGCAAAGACCGGCGGCCTCGTGGCCGCGTACGTCTCCTCGCGCGACGACGAACGCGACCTCATGATCATTTCCAAGAAGGGGATCGTCATCCGCACGCCGTTCAAGAGCATTTCCACGCTCGGCCGCGACACGCAGGGCGTGCGCATCATGCGGTTCAAGGAAGACGGGGATAAGGTCTCGAGCGTCACGTTCCTCATCGCCGAGATGGAAGCGGTGGTGGGGGAGTAATTCCAATAAACGATTAAACCGTCGGGCAATCCCCGGCGGTTTTTTGAATTACGTATACCGTTTTAGCCGCATACGAGGGTAAATAATTGAAATCAAAAGCGCCCCGTGAGGGGCGCGCTTTGTAACTCATTTGAATTACCCGATCACCTTATCAATCAGCCCGTACTTCTTCGCGGCATCCGGGAGCATGAAGTAGTCGCGATCCGTGTCTTGCTCGACCTTCTTGAACGGCTGGCCGGTGTGCTTTGCGAGAATTTTATTCAACTGTTCTTTCATCTTCAAAATACGTTCCGCGTGGATCTTGATATCCGTTGCCTGGCCTTCCATGCCGCCGAGGGGCTGGTGGATCATGATCTCCGAATTCGGGAGGGCGAATCGCTTGTCCTTTGCTCCGCCCGCCAGGATCACGGCGCCCATCGAGGCCGCCATGCCCATGCAGATCGTACTGACGTCGCAGCTCACGTGCTGCATGGCGTCGTAGATTGCGAGGCCGGCCGTGACGGAGCCGCCCGGGGAGTTTACGTAGAGCTTGATGTCCTTATTCTTGTCCTGGCTCTCGAGGAACAGAATCTGCGCCACGATGATGTTCGCGATGTCGTCATTGATCGGGGAGCCGAGCATGATGATGCGGTCCTTCAACAGGCGGGAATAGATGTCGTACGCGCGTTCGCCCATGCTCGTTTTTTCAATAACCGTGGGGATGAGGTAATCGCTCGGCGATTCGGATCGGATTTCGTAGTTTTTCATAGCATTGAATATTGGCAGTCTAGCATTGGGAGTGCTAATAAGGCAAGGGGAAGTTAATAAGGAATTGAAAATTGAGAATTCGCCCTATTGGGGGGTAGTATTCAATCTTTAATTTGTAATCAGATGAGGATACACCGTCATGTTATCCCGTTCTATTTTAGGCGGGTCGTTTTCGTCCACGAGGAGTTGTCCCTGAATCGTGAATCCGGCCGCTCCTTTGTGTCCGCCGCCGCCCATGAGCTTGGCGACGCTTGAGACATCCCGTTCGGATCCGCGGAACGAGCCTTTCACCCAACCGTCCCCCTGATCCTTTAAGAGAAGGATCGTATCCGCTTCACGAACCACGCCGCTTAGAAAATTCACCATGCCCTCGGCCATTTCATCAGGCATGTTTTTCAGATCTTCGTTCCGCAGGTAGGTGGAAGCCACGTCGTACGTTTTATCGTAATGAAGGCGCGAGAGGAGCGTACCCCAGAGCTTGAGCGAGTCGAATGATTTGTTGTGCCAGACGTACCGGAGGATATCGTTGAACCGACCGCCATGCTTCACGAGCTCGCTCGCCGCATGGAGCGCCGTGTCGCTCGTCAACGGATTCGAAAAGTTCGATGTGTCCGAGCAGAGTCCGGTGAGGAGGCTCGTGGCCATGCCTTCGTCGATCGTAATGTCGTTTTCGCTGAAGAAGCGGTAGACGATCTCGGACGTGGAACTGATGTATTCCACAATGTTCAGGTCCCCGTACCCCTTGTTCGTCCGGTGGTGGTCTATATCTACGAGCAGATAACCTTCCGGGAGCTTGGGGATGAGTTCGTCTACGCCCGCGTACTTCAAGTCGCCGGAATCAAACACGATGACGAGATCGTACGGTCGTTCAAATACGGCGGGATCATCCGTGTAGCGATGGATTTGGTTTAGATAGCGAAACGTGGGGGAGGGGAGGTCTGCGCAGAACATGGTTGCATCCTTCCCTTCGCGCAGACACCAGTTCAGGAACGCCGAGCTCGCGCCAAGCGCATCTCCGTCCGGTTTCTTGTGAGCCACGAGCAACACGCGATCCGATTTTCGAACCGCTTGAAAAAGTCTTCCCAATGAATGAGATAATTGGCTCATAGCCGCTCTAAAGAGAGCATGCCACCTTATCGGAGATTTGGAGAATCGTCAAGACGTCGTTATGGGTACTATAAAGCAAAAGTCACAGCGCTATAATGGGAAATGAACTAAATCACCCAATATAGACAGCTATGACTCTTGTGCATGCATTATCCCAAATTCCCTCAGAAA
>Ga0307430_1001543_pt1 | contig 16669 bp, 12 predicted proteins | sample SalMarWE160130MG_FD_202159 | JGI IMG/M metagenome (GOLD analysis project Ga0307430, IMG submission 202159) | Salt marsh sediment microbial communities from the Plum Island Ecosystem LTER, Massachusetts, United States - WE1603-130 | ecosystem: Environmental > Aquatic > Marine > Intertidal zone >... | reverse complement strand
AGTATGCAAAGTCCATCACCAAAATCCGAGATGGAAAAATCGTAGCATAAGGGGGCAAAGCGATGCTCATTTTAAAAATAGCATGGAGAAATATTCTAAGACATAAGGTTAAAAGCCTGATTATAGGTATTATAATCTTTTTGGGTGCTTTGATTATGACCGTTGGTAATGCTTCGGTTATTGGCGCTCAGAAAGGATTTGATGAAAACTTTGTTAACCGTTTTACCGGTCATCTTATCCTGGTTTCAAAGGAAGAAGAAAAAGATAGTGTGCTCTATTCGTTTATGGGAGAGTCTTTAGAAGTAATTCAGGATTATCCTTCGTTAAAAACCATGCTGGAGGATCAGGATTATATTGAAGATTTCATTCCTATTACCAGAGGAGTAGCGGTTTTACTGGGACTGGAAGATACTATGTGGGGCATATTAGCGGTTGGAGTCAATTTCGAAGATTATCAGCGCACTTTTCAGAACAATGTACTGCTGATAGAAGGAAGATATCTGAAGAATGGAGAGCACGGTATTCTTATTTCAACCGGAACACGAGAAGATATCTATAAGTTTACCGGCCACTGGGTGCTGCCCGAAGGTGAAGAAATAAATGTTGATAATCTTACCGAAGATGCACTCGAGGATTACCGGGCGGGGGAGCTTCCTGTGAGATATGATCTGGTGTTTATGGGCTGGGGCGGCGATTCCTTAAATACGGATATCAGGCTGCCTATCATAGGTATTATCAGGTATGAAGCCTTAAACCAAGTAATGAAGGAAATGAGTTTTTTAGATTTGGAATCCTTTAGAGAGTGTTTCGGTTATTTTACAGCCGAATCCACAATTGTGGATTTATCAGAAGAGGAACAGACCTCTTTGGATGTAATAAGTGATGACGATATTTTTGGCGGGGACGATATCTTTGCCGACGCGGTCATTACTGAAGAAAGTTATGATATTGAAAGCATTCAGAAGCAGACTCAAAGAGAAGCGGGCGCAGTTAACCTGGACAGCGGGGCTTTTAATTATGTATCAGTAAAACTTAAACCCGGTGTTTCCATTGAACAGGGAACTGAGCTCCTTAATCAGGCCATCGAGCAAAGTGGTACGGATGCCAGGGTTATTGACTGGAAAACCGCTTCAGGTCAGGTGGTTCAAATGGCGGGCATGATGCAGGGATCGGTTTCGATATTTGTGTTAATACTCTTCTTTGTTGCCGTTATTATTATTGCCAATACTTTAAGTCTGGCCGCTATGGAGAGAACGGAAGAGCTGGGCATGATGAGGGCAATCGGAGCGCTTAAAGGCTACTTTATCAGCCATATGTTTATTTTGGAAATCTTTATCCTTTCTTTTGTGTTCAGTGCAATCGGAATATTTGTGGGGATTGGTTGTGTAGGTTTACTCCAGCTTGCCAATATACAGGCCGGTAATCAGGAGATGCTCCATATTCTTTTCGGCGGAGATACTTTCAAGCCGGTTATTGATGTTTTTGGCTTAATAGGGGGAGTTGTGCAGCTGGCTTTTCTTACAAGTCTTGCCATGATCTATCCGGTTTATTTGGCGGGAAAGATAAAACCCCTGGATGCTGTTAACAGAAGCTAATATGAGGTGATGATAATGAGTGTAGTAACAAAAATTAGTTTTAGAAATTTAATCAGACAAAGACGGCGTAACATCCTTTTAGGGATATGTATGGCTGTCAGTATGTGTATCTTGATCCTGGTGTTCGCCTTTACCAGCGGAATAACCGATATCCTGTTTAATAAAGTGTTGGTATATATGTCCGGACATATCCGGATCGAGATGACTGAAAATACCAACTCCTTTAAACAGATCATAAGAGAAACGGATCGCTTTATGCGGATTGCCGAGGAAACAGTAGATGGTATAGGTGAGATTTACAGTGAAGTAGGCAGTTTTGTGCGTTGTCTTGGTAACGGAAAGACGTCCAATGTTGTTTTAATAGGTATGTCGAGTGATGATTTGGATGATCCATTTTTACAGCAGATGAAGATGGTAGAAGGTTCTGTGGAAGATGTTCTCTTAAACACAGAAGAGGATGCCATTTTTCTCTTTCAGCAAACAGCTGATGATCTTAACGTAAAGCTCGGTGATACGGTAAAAGTGAGATTAAATACTTTTTCCGGACAGGTACAGTCGGCCGTATTAACCGTGCGGGCCATAGCCGAATCTCAGAGTATGTTTATGGATATGGTCTCTTTTATGAGAGAGGACAAATGCAGGGAGCTTTTGAATATGCGCGAACAAGAATCGATTGGGATTGTAATGAATATGAAAAATCTGGAGAATCCTATGTCGGTGATAGAGAAAGCCAATAAACTGCATGCCGCGCTTAAACCCGATATCGCGGGAATTACAGCCGGTGTTACTTCCCTAAACGGAGAGTCCGAACTGGATTTACTCGCGCTGCTCACGGATGATGAGAGCATGGCTATATATACGGACTACTTTACGGTAACAGCAGGTGACATCGCCCAACTAAAAGATGAAAAAACAGGCATACTGCTTGGTGAGCAAAAAGCACAGGAACTTGGTGTGGTGCCGGGAGACACCCTGTCTTTCAGTTATCGACCCAGATTCGACCAGACGGATAGAGCTGATGAGCTTAAAGTTGTCGCTTTATTCAGCACCAACTCACCCGAACTGAATAATACGGCTTTTGTGCATGAGGAAGTGTTCTATAATAATTACTTTAGTTATCTGCCGGAGCTTGAGCCAAAGTTCGCAGAAGAACATCCGCTGGCACCAGCACTGGTTTTACAATATATTCTCCTGGATCGCAGTGCGGACAGCGATGCCTATATGAAAAAGTACCAGGATCTGCGCAAAGGCGAATGGAAAGGCGCGGTAGTTGATGTTCAAACCATGTATGAGACGGCCAGCATGATCATCAGCCTGCAATATGTGCTCAATTTCATCGGTATGGCTGCGGTTTTCATTCTTTTTGCTGTAATTCTCATCGGTGTTATCAATACCCTGCGCATGACCATTCGGGAACGTACGCGCGAAATCGGTACCAACCGCGCAATCGGTATGCAGCGGGCGGATATTGTTAACACCTTTGTGTCGGAGATCTTTTTTTTAGCCGTTATTTCATGTGTAGTCGGATTAATTATTGCGCTGGGGCTTATGCAGCTTTTCAGTCTGTTTGTCTTCGATCTGGGTAAAAATCCCTTAACCATGCTGCTGGTGGACGGGCATCTGCACTTTGTTCCAAGAATAAGTTTGATTCTGTTAAGTTGTTATATAATTACGTGTATATCATTTTGTATCGCTTTCTTTACTTCGAGGAGAGCATCAAAGATGTCTGTAGCCGAAGCACTCAGGCACTATGAATAAGAGAGGAGTAGCATTATGAAGAAATTGTATAAAAGAATAGCAATAAAATTAATTTTCAGCTTCCTGTTCGGCAGCACGCTCTGGGCGCTGCCCGCTGGTTCGCAGATACTGGCGGCCATTGATGAACAGCAGGAGATGAGCGAGGATATTACCGCCAAGGTTAAAATTACCCAGCAAAAACCAGACCAGGGTGTACGTATTCTGGAATGCGTTTTTTACAGGCGGGACAGAGATGATGCGTTTTTAATCGTTATGACCGCGCCGGATAATGAAAAAGGCAACGGCTATTTAAGTGACGGCGACAATATGTACATGTACCGCCGCAATACACGGACTTTTCAGCATGTGGGCCGTAATGAGAATATAGGCGGTTCGGATGCCAGTATGGGTGATATGGAACAGCGAAAATATACGGAGCTTTACCACGTGGCCAAGGATGCTTCTGGTAAAGAGATTATTGTTGAAGAAACATTAGGATCTGCCAAAATACCGGTGTATCGGGTTGAGGTAATCGCAAAAGTGAGTGATGTCAAATATCCTAAAATGGTAATCTGGTTAACGCGGGATAAATTTCTGGTATTAAAGACGGACTCTTATTCACTGTCAGGTACGCTTATGGAGACAGCCTATTTTACTCAATATACGGTTATTCAGGGGAGGTATATTCCGCTGTGGCAGAAATTTATTGATCGTTTTGAAGAGGGTAATATGTCCGTAGTAGAACTGTCTGGGATATCCTTAAACAGGATAGATAATTATGTTTTCACCAAACCGTATCTTGAGAACTTGAGTAAATAAACGGAGCCGTAAGATGATCAGGTATTTTGTTATTTTGAGTTGTATGCTTCTTTTTTTCCAGGGTGCGCTCTTGGCTCAGGTTACTGATGAGGCGCCTGTTATTACGGATGATGATCCGTTTTCCGATTCGTCCGACATCATTGTACCCAAAGAACAGGTAGAAAAAGACGATGTAACGGATAAAATCGATAAAGAGTCGGTTACCCTTACCGGAGAGATCCAGGGCCAGTTCGGCTATTATTTTAATCGAGATTTCTTTTCAGACCAGCCGGAGTTCGATGATAATATGTATACTACGTTACTGGGCGCAGATCTGATGCTGGATGTGCGCCTGCGCAAGGGTTTTAAGGCCTTTGCCAACTTGAGCGTGGGTTATTTGCCGCAGGGTGCGAAAGTTACCCATATTTTTACTGATCCCACTGGTGGCCCGCTAGCAGAAGTAACCTATCTGGAAGACAGCGATCTGGCATTGATATTAAAAGAAATCTTTATCGATATGAATATCAGCAACGCGGTCTATTTCAGATTGGGAAAACAGGTGCTGGTCTGGGGACGCGGTTATTTCTGGAATCCTACGGATTTACTCAACCGGGATAAAAAGAATATAACGGATATGGAAGCACGCCGCGAGGGTATCTACGGGCTTAAAGTACAGGTTCCCTTCGGCACGGCCCTTACGCTGTACGGATTTATCGATGCCACGGCTGCCGAAGACATTTCCGATTTTGCCTTTGCCGGTAAAACGGAATTTACAGTGGGCAACGTGGAAATGGGGCTTTCGGCGTGGGCAAAAAAGAACGATGTGCCTGTGTTCGGCTTCGATATTTCCACCTCACTGTTTGATTTTGATGTGTGGGCCGAAGCCAGCCTTTCGTATGGAGATAACGTCACTAAGATGCATACGGACGGTAGTTTGTATCTTATAGAAGAGGAGCTTGTTTCCCGAGTGTGTGTGGGTTTAAGAAAATACTTTGATTTTCTGGATGTGGCTGACCGCATCATGTTGATGGGGGAGTTCTATTACAATTATGCGGGATATGACGAGAATATATTTGAGGAGTTGGATTCAGCTTTCATGGATATTTTTGAAGGCGGTTACTACGATGGCAATAACTACGGACAGTATTACGCAGCGCTCTTTTTCAGTCTTTCACGCTTTATTGTTACCGACATGAGCCTTAATATAAAGGTATTGGGCAATTTCAGCGACCTCTCCTTTATGGTTTTTACGGGGATCAGCTATTCACCGGTTTATAATTTTACCCTCACTTTCGATCTTGCCGGCTTTATCGGGGATGAGAACAGAGAGTATACATATTCGGGCAATGTTTTGGGGGCGCTATTAACTCTATCTATGGCCTTTTAACAAAGAGTATGTTTTAAAAATGTAAATCAAATTCAACCGCAAAAGGCACCCAATAGCCACCTGTCACCAGCTCCCTGCTGAGCGGAAAATGTGTGTAAAATGTAATGCTCGTAATATCAAAGATATTTAAAAAGATACCCGCACCGGTAGAAAAAAGGAAATCCTGTTCTTCAACAGCGATAAAATTATAGTACCCGGCATCAAAATAGACTACAATCCCCGGTATAACATTAGGAAACATGATGGCGGGTAAATTCGTACGCAGCTCAAGATTTGCCACAGCTTTAAGGGGAGTGGAGAAGCGATAATCTTCATAACCGCGCAGGGCAAAGCCCAGACCGGGCATAACCTTTCTACCCCCGAAGGTGTTAAGCACGTTGAGAGGAATATTATTACCGAAAGTATAATCCAGACTGAACTTGATACCCAGGTACATACTCAGGACATTGGCAGGGTACTGAGGATCCAGATCCCAGAGCGGCAGGAAGGCTTTTCCTAAAATATTTATCCGTAAAAAGTCGGCAACTCCGAAGATGTTGTTCAACATAAATTCGGGACCCCATTCCACGGAAGCCTCGACATACGTTCCGGATTTGAGGTGATGGGGATGTGAACTGTCCAGATCGTTCCAGCTTATACCGGCAAACAAAGAGTTCTGAAACAGGCCTTCCTGATCCGCATGCAGGGCTTGAAACATAAGCTGTGGCTTGCCGGCTTCCTCATCCTCCAAATGCAGATCATAGCGTAATCTGTAAAACAGAAAAAACTCCAAGCCGTTTTGATTTATAACACTATTCCAGGTTATACCCTGTGCTATACCTATATCAAACCTGCCGCCAACCCGCCAGTAAAACGGACTGGTTTCCGGATCATAGACGCTTTCATCTCCATCATAGGGATTGCCGTCCGGGGTGAGATAATACCCGACGTTCTCGTAACCGCCTCCGATGTAGAACCAGAGAATGGTATCAAGATCGGGAAACATGCGAACACCCCTAAAGCCTATGCCTAAGTCCGCACCCCAAATTCTTAAACCCGGGTCGAAGACTAACGGGTCGCGTGTATCTTCAATGGCATTAAGATTGATTACCATACCAATACCGAACAACAATACTGCAGTAACACAAAGCAGGCCTTTTTTCATACGCTCTATTTTCCTTTATTAGAATTTAATTGTATTGAATTCAAAAAATTTAGCAACCCTGTTTTTTTAAGAAAACTATACTCTTGCAGCATTTTAATATTCTCCATATAATAAGCAGCTAAATAATGTCTGGTTTTAAAGCAGCAGTTATTATTCTTTTTCTATTTTGTTCTCAGATCTGGGCGGATCAAACTATTGCTGACGCAGATAGAGTCTATGCTTTTGCCGAATGGCTTTATGAGCAGGGTGAGTTTAAGCGGGCTGCGGGAGAGTATTTACGTTTTTTGTTCCTGAGTCAGAATAAGAATGGCTCTGCTATAATGTTTAAAATCGGACTTTGTTATAAATACGCTGAAGATTATAGTAGAGCTATAGCCACCTTTAATAAAACGCTCGCTCTTACCGTAGATGATGCTCAAAAAGAAGCTGTCTATTATGAGCTGGCCTACTGCTTTTTTAAGCTTGAATTATATCATGACTCGCTCTTAGTCATACTTCAATCACGCAGCGCAATCCAGGCAAAAAGCCCGCAGATACTCCTGCTTGAGACAGCCGACAATCTCTGTTTGAGCGAATGGGATGCCGCCTTTTTATTGACCGACATTTATCTGCAGCAGCCCCAGGTGTCTTATAGTGGACTGGCTCTTGAATTACATAATTATGCCAAGCAAGGGCAGGCAGTTCCTTTTAAAAGCCCGGTATTTGCCGGTATCCTCTCAAGTGTTATACCGGGAAGCGGGAAAATTTATGCGGGTCGCTTTATGGACGGTATGTTTTCACTCATCACAATCGGTATTTTTGGCGGAATGGCAGCCTACAGCTTTTATGATGAGGGGGTTGGATCTGTAAAGGGTTGGATTTATACGGCAGTGGGCGGTATTTTTTATTTAGGGAATATTTACGGTTCCGTGACTGCCACTCAACTTTATAATGAGGAACAGGAACAAAAAATAATCCAGAGAGTGAGGGAGACGATTGCAACACAACTTCCCTAAATCGCTTCTTCTGCTTCTTTGTTTTATTCTTTTAAGCAGCGCTCTCCGGGCAGATGAGTCGCAGATAATGCTTGCGGATTTTTATTATGCGGAGGGTTATTACGATGAGGCGATCACGGAGTATTTACGATTCGTTTATTTTAATCAGTCAGCTCTTAAGCTCGCAGAAGTCTATTATAAAATGGCATTATGTTATGGCGAGTTGGAAGATTGGAAGCAGGCAGAGCAGGTGCTGCAAACTGCGATTAAGTTTGCGGATGACAGTGAACAAAGGTTTGAGTATAAATTTACCTTCATTGAATTGCTTATCGCTAAGAAATCATACAAAAAAGCGGAAAAGGAATTACTTAAAATCTATGCCCTATCCGAGGACAAAAGATATCGAGCACGTTGTCTTTTTTTGTTGACGGTGTTGTATATTTACACCTATAACTGGACATTAGCCGAAGAAAATATCAAAGAGTATTTTGCAGAATCCGACACCTATAGTGAGTCTTCCAGAAACCAAATATGTGATCTTTTCACTGCTGCCCGCAAGCTGCCCTATAAATCAAAAGACTTGGCGATTTTTCTTTCGATACTGCTGCCCGGAGCCGGGCAAGCGTATACCGGAAACATCATGCAGGGATTAAATGCCCTGGTGGTCAACGGGGCTGCAGGTACATTACTTGTGTATACAGTTTTGGACGGTTATTATTTAGATGCCGGAGTGATTTTTTTATTTATTTTTACCCGCTATTATTCGGGAAATATCTATCATGCTGAAAAATATGCTCTTCAGTATAATGAGGCGCTTAATAAAAACATGGCAAAGCAATTACTTGAACTGCTGCTTGAAAAAAGAGAATAGCCCGTATATAAAAATATATTAATATTGACACATTTTATTACGATTTAATAAGTATAGGATTAATATGAAACTAAGACCTTTGAAAAATAAAAAATTAGAGCTCATTAACAAGGGAACCCTTAGTTTATTTTTTATCGGAGTTGGAAGCGCTTTCTCTAAAAAACACAATCAAACCAATCTTTTAGTGATAAAAGGCAACGATCATGTGCTTATTGATTTGGGTACCAAAGGGCCGCAGGCACTTTATGATGTAGGTGTGAGCGTAACCCAAATCAAGAATATTCTTATTACCCATTCACATGCTGATCATATCGGCGGTTTGGAAGAAATAGCACTTATGGGGCGTTATGTAACCAAACAAAAACCCAATATGATAATTACGGAAGCCTACCAGCACATCCTCTGGGATACGTCATTGAGGGGCGGTATCGCCTTTAATGAAGACAGTGCCAATAATACCCTTTCTTTTTATGATTTTTTTAATATTATTCGCCCGGTATATCTGAATAACTATCCGAGAGAAACATTCGGTTCCCAGGTGGGAAATATTAAGTTAAAGCTGATGCGCACCAAGCACATTCCGGACAATTCGGACAGCTGGAAAAGTTCTTTCTGGAGCTGCGGGCTGATTGTTGATGATAGAATACTTTTTACCAGCGATACGCGTTATGATCTCGATCTTGTATACGATTTTGAAAAAAAATTCAGGTTTGAAGTTATTTTCCATGACTGTCAGTTTTTTACCGGCGGTGTTCACGCTTCGTTGGATGAGATAAATAATTTTCCTAAGACCTTAAAGAAAAAAATGTATCTTACCCATTATGGTGATAACTGGGATCAGTTTGAATCTAAAGTTAAAAAGTACGGTTTTGCCGGTCTTGCCCGGCAAAGTACTTTTTATGAGTTTTAATTTTATGCTAAAACAAATTTAAGCCTGCACACGCCGCGAAAATGACAATGCGTACAGCCTGGGCTTCTGCCTTGAGCTTGGATTGTATAATCACCGGAGTCAATCCGATCTGTCATGACAACAATGTTTTGTTTGGTAATCTCTACTGCTCTGGATATATCTTCAGGACCGGCAAAAGCGTGCGGATCGTGAGGTTTAAATACATGCACATAACTGCCATTTTCAAATGAGTAGTATGAAGCACTTAAGATGTTATAGCCTGATTCTCTAAGCAGAAAATAATAAAACGGCATTTGGTAGGAAGAGGGTTCGTGCTTAATGGCAAAAATATCCTGTTTGGAGGGGGTTGTTTTCTTTTTGTAGTCGATTATTGCATGGTTATTTTCTTTTACACAAACTCGATCTATTTTACCGCGCAGTGCTACTGCAGGTTTATCCCAGTCTATGCCCACGGTATGTTCCAAATGTTCGACCCGATAGTATGGAAATGTTTCGGCTTCAATTTCCAAAAACCTGCTGCCGTTCTCTTTAAGGCTTTGCTGTAAATACGCCCAAATCGGCTTAATGGGAACTGCTTCGCTTTTATTAAAATAATTTTCGATAATTGAAAGACTCTTAGCCATATCTTTTTCATAGCGGGCAATATTGTCAGGTTCGAATACCTCACCACGCTCCTGTAATGTCTTAAAGAAATGGTGGAGCATACGATGAATGATTTCTCCCACCCACAGGGCATTAAGCATTTCCGGTTCATAAACCTCATAAACTATTCCCAAACCCTGGGAGAGCAGAAAGGAAAAAGGGCATTCCGTAAAGAGTCCAAGGCTTGTCGGAGAAATACGCAGTTTTCCCCCTTCGTGCGGAAGCTTCCGGGTGATCATATTCATAATGGCTTTTTCTTTGGCCGGGGAGCTTACATAATCGATTGTCTTTGCTGTTAAACTTGAAGCATAAGCATAAAGGAATCCCCGTTTTTGCAGGGGTGTAAGTACGAACGGAGCGGCTGTATTACCTGAAGTCCACAGTCTGCTTTCTTTCAGTATGGGATCTGAAGTTTTTATAAATCTTTCCGAATCGCAATCACATATTGTCCCACCGGCAATGAAGAATCCGGGTGGCAGGTGTGAATCGCTAAAATCCTTGCGAGCAAAACTGACGAAAGTCTGTTCGCCGGAACAGGCATAGAGGGCAAGAAAAGGATCACTTAAATCCAGATCATATTCATCCAGATTGGTTTCTTCATTTATATGCAGAAAAGGGTATTTTTTTATTATATACTGTGTGTTCGCTTGTGATGCATTGATTATGAAGTGGTGTGCGGGTCTGATGCCGGCAGATACCCTGTAGGGATATACTGCGATACCCTTTTTGGGTTTTTGCGGTACATACTTCCTTTCTCTTAAGATTGACAACCATAGGTTAAACGCGGCATCAGGCTTCGGAAGATCTACTCTTTCCGCGTTTGCTGTGAGGTCTTTTAAGACTTTTAAAGCATATTCAAAGTATCCTCCTGTTTCATTGCTGCTGAAACTTTGCTCAAAAAAAGCAGTACAGAATGCGGATACGGTATTTTCAAGCTGTTTGAAATTTTGTGCCTTATTAATAGCCGTAATATGTTTTTTAAACATAGCATAAAAAGAAACAAGAGCTTCAAGATCCTGTGCCGAGTATTCCCGGCTGTAGCTAAGCCGCTTAAAATGAGCTTGCCAGATATCTATTTCCCGCCTGCCATCGTAATAGTTTTTAAGGCAGTTATAAACTATGCCAAAACGCACAAGCCCATTTGCCTGTTTTTTCTGCTTCCAGGGCAGGGCACAGTTCCAGATTAAGGCTTTAATCTCGTCAAGAGCAAAATGAGAGATATAGACAGCACGGATATTTTTAAGGAAAGCCACGCCGGGGTATGAGATGAGCGGTTTGCCCTGATGAAAATTCAGTTCAAGGTGTAGCAGGGCTGCCTGTGCTTTCAGGTAAGACTCCAGTTTTTCGAGCCCGGCCACAGTGAGTACAATTTCAGCAGGCCTGATTCCTCCGTCTATAAGCTCGGTAATTTTCAGCAGCACCCACTTTACTTCCGCGATCGTCGTATGAAAAACGAGCAGTTCGGGATTTTTTGCGGATGAAATCCGGGACAAAGGAATGAGGGTAATATTGCCTATACTTGAGAGCACGAGGTCGATACTCTCGAAGTCTTTGATTGTTTCCGGGTAAAAGATGATATAGTGCTTGCCGTCCGCATCAAAAACCGGAGTTTCATATTGGGGCTCGTAGAGCCGGTTGCTGTCAAGAAAAGTCTTATAACGTTTCAGTAAGGTATTCAGATCCAGAAGCCTTTTCTTATCGAGCAAAGAGGGAGTTATATCGGATATTTTTGCTATTTTGGAAAGCAGTGGAAGAAAGGCGGAAATATTGTTTAAATACGCTCCCGAGTTGTCTGCGAACTCAGGCTGTATCAAAGTGGTAAAAAAAGGTTGCTTTTTATTTTCCATGAGAAGTTGTTCCGTAAACAGAGTACGCAGATAATTATTTACCGGAAGTTTTTCAGCATCATAATGCAGCGTCTGTTCTTTAAATTGGTCCCAGGAAATGAAGCGCCTGTTCCTGCTTGTGCTGCGTTTGCTTAGTGAAAGAGCCTTTTTTTGAATTAAGCGTGCCGCAACTTCGGAGGGGAAGACAAAAACGCTGTTATTCTGCTCCATTTTGGGAACAATAATATCTTTAACGGGATTCATGTTTATATTTTAGCTCTTGTATTTTATCTTTAACAATACGCAGTCTGGCAGAAAGATTGGCGATGGTTTTTTCAATACGCTGTTCCTCACTCTGTAAAAGCTCGACCGGATCTTTGCCGTCTGTTTTTGTTATAAAACGTGCACGAAGCATATCCGGGCTGTGATCCGTTTTTAGTGCGCTTTCGGCCTGTTTTCTCTGCGTTTCGTCTTTAATTGAAGAGAGTGTTTTCATGTTTTCATAACCCACTTCAGGGTCAATATTCATTTGTGATAGTTTTATAAAGAAACGCGCATTGTTATGTCGGATCTTAAGCACTCTGTCCACATAATCATCAAAATTAACATGGTGCTTGCTGCAGAGTTCAAGTGCTCTTATAAGTACTTTTCCCAATTCCTGAATTAAGCTGCCGTGCACGGCCAGAAAATCCTGTTTTATTTTATTGGTTATCTCTTGAAATTCCGGGTGAACATCAAAGATATTTTGATAGAGACCCAGCTTTTCCGCTTGGAATAGTAATGAGTGGAAAATATTCCAGAATTGGGCAGTATGGTAGCGGGCACTTATGGGAGAGTGGGTATGAGTAAATTGAAGATGATGGGCAAACTCATGAATGGCCGTATAGATAAGCGCGTTATCGCTATCCATATTTTTGTTGTGGATGATAATCTCACGTGTATCCGGTTTATAAAGGCCGTTTACTTTTTTGCTTTTTTTACCTGAAAAGATGACGAAAAATTCTTCGACATCCGAACGCAGAGTAAGGAGTAATTGTTTTAATTCATCACGATTCATAGCTGTTGCATCCTTTGTTTTTTTATACTACTTTTAGAGGAAGGAGTAAACAGATGCCGGACAAAGAAAAAGCAGAAAAGAAGCATGCGGATAATAACGAGCTTGTTAAAGAAATAGCCAAGGAAAAAGAACGGGAGAAGAAAAGGGGATTTTTTAGCCATTTTAGGTCAGCTTTCAGAAACAAAGGATTTTCTTTTTTCGGGAGGGGAGTAGGTGGAATTATCGATGAGTACAAAGAGTATAAAGATAAGAAAGGTGAGCTGATTGAGAAATACGAAGCATATGAAACCGTTGTCGCCGGCTCTACGGACACCATTGAATACTATGTGCTGCTTCTGCTCTCTTGTTTGATTGCCACAATGGGTTTATATCAGAATTCGGCCGCTGTGATTATCGGAGCCATGATTGTGGCACCGCTCATGGGACCGGTATTCGGCTTTTCGGCAGGAGTCTTATGGGGTTCCGGTAGAACAATCAACGAGGCTGTAACCACACTGCTCAAAGGCACCCTGCTGGTAGTGTGTGTTACCGCTGTATTATCCTTTTTTATACCAAGCATCGTGGTAACAACGGAGATTTTGGTTCGTGCCAAACCATCCTTTTTTGACATCATTATTGCGGTAAGCTGCGGATTTATCGGAGCGTATGCCTATGTGAATAAGCGCGTATCTTCGGCAATACCCGGTGTGGCCATCTCGGTAGCCCTTTTGCCGCCGCTGTGCAGTGCGGGTATCGGTATCGGATTGCAGAAGTGGGATTTGGCCATGGGAGCGGGGCTGCTTTATGCCATCAATCTGGTGGGTATTTCCCTGGCTGCTTTAATAGTGTTCTACTTGGTACGGCTGCACCCGCAGAGCGATGATGAGCAGGAGTTTTCCAAGGCCACTCGCCGTGCTATCGGATCATTTTTTATGTCATTAATATTTCTATTGCTTATTTCCCTGCCGCTTGTCTATTTTACGGCAACGTCATTACAGACTTCATTGGAAAAAGAAACGATTTATGCGGTTTTAAACGATTATCAACCGGGAGACAAAATATACTCATTTGAAATAGTACACGGCGATCCGGAAGAAATCAGGATTGTGCTGCTGCATCAATCAATGTCCCCGCCCAACATCGGGCTCTTAGAATCAAAACTTTCACTCAAGCTTAACAGACCATTAAAATTGACGATTTTTATGATGAATCGGATTGAGCCGGAATAAAAATATATTTTTAGCTAGGAAATTGCAAAAATCAAAATATATTAAGTTAGTAAAATACTTATTCTTTATTCTATAATAATTTAGCAATTTCCTCCTTTTAATTATTTTCCGTAGATTCCGATAAATGTGATAGGGGGTAGATGTGGCCGGATTACGTAAGAGTTATATTATTATACCAACAGTTCTTTTAATTTTATCAGCGCTCTATTTGCTGTTGTCGCTCGCATTGGCTATGGATAATCCAGGGGGTGAATACAGTCAGGAGATTGTGGAGCTATTAACACTACCCGGACGTTTTCTTTTTTCCAGTTTTTTATGGGCCGGATTTTTCATTCCGTTTTATCTTCTATCTAATGCTTATCTGCTGATAAGGTTTAATAAGCGGTTTTTAATAACGTTGATTCTTTTACTCTTCCCCTTCATTACAGTGAGTTTATTAATAAAAGTGCTCTTTGCAGCGGATTACGCCGATTCTTTTCTGTCCGAGCAAATTCGTATGGTCTTGGGTGAGGCGGGAGGCGGCTTGCTGTTATTTTTCTGTATAATTATCCAGATAATCGTCATTGCGCTCGTGACTCAAAACATTGATGGAAAATCATCCTCTAATAAGCGCAATAATCGCACGCACCGCCGCAGTAACGCTTTGCGCGCAGGTAATGCCGAAACAAATGATTCTGTGTCTTCTCCGGAACAACGGCGGCAGATGCCGCTGCTGGAACTTCCGGATTTCGCAGCACAGGAAGATGAGGAAGATTATAGTCGTATTGATGGCAATCCGGAATCAAGTGAGGAGAGTATGTATGAGTATTCCGAAGAGCATAGTGGTGGGGCAGAGGTATTGCTTGCAGAAAATCCGTATGAACAAGGAATCAGCGAAGACACACCTTTTTTATTACAGAGGAACATTACTCCGCAGGGGACTTCTAAGAAAGTAGCGGATAGCGGGGGCCGAATCAAACACCGGGGTGCCTATTCAATACCCTTGGACCAGGTGCTTAAAAGTTACGATTCCAAGAAGTATTGGGAGATTGATATAACAACCGAGAACCGGGCCAAAGTGTTAAAAGAGACGCTGGAAGAATTTAATATATGGGCTGAAGTAACCGGTATTCAAAAGGGGCCGGTAATTACCATGTTTGAGATTTTACCTGCTCCGGGTGTGAAACTGTCTAAGATTGTCAATTTGGCTGATAATATCGCATTGCGCCTGGCTGCCTCCCGTGTGCGTATTGTGGCTCCTATTCCGGGAAAACAGGCCGTGGGCATAGAGATACCCAATAAACATCGTTCCATTGTATCCTTAAAGGAGATTGTGAGTAGTGTTGAATTTCAAGACAATAAATATGAAATTCCTTTGGCATTGGGTATGGATATTACGGGTAATATCCAGGTGGTTGACCTGGTACAGATGCCTCACCTCTTAATAGCCGGTGCTACAGGCTCCGGAAAATCAGTATGCGTAAACTCCATAATCTGTTCAATTTTATGTAAACGCTCTCCTGAAGAGGTGAAACTGCTCTTAATCGATCCTAAAATCGTGGAATTAAAATATTTCAATGATATTCCTCACCTGCTTACATCTGTGATTACGGAAGCAAAGAAGGCTTTTCAGGCCCTGCAGTACTGCATATCGGAGATGGAGCGAAGATATGCGCTGCTCGATTCGCTCTGCGTTCGCGATATTCGTGCCTATAACAAGAAAATAAAGAAAAAGCATATAGCTACTACCCATCTGCCCTATATTGTCATTATCATCGATGAGTTCGCCGACTTTATAGCCACATCAGGCAAAGAGATGGAGTCTATTTTAGCACGTCTGGCAGCTATGTCACGGGCGGTGGGAATTCATCTGGTATTGGCTACCCAGAGGCCTTCCATAGATGTGATTACCGGGCTTATTAAGGCAAATATTCCTTCACGCATAGCGTTTATGGTAGCGAGCAAGTTTGATTCGCGGATTATTATTGATGCCGTGGGTGCGGAAAAGCTTTTGGGTCAGGGCGATATGTTGTTTGTTTCTTCCTGGTATCCCTTCCCCGCTCGAATTCAAGGAGCATATATATCCGAAGAGGAAGTAGAAGAACTTATCAGTTACGTAAAAGGATTTGGAGAACCCGAATATATTGATGACGAAATATTTATTGACGATGATGACGTATCGATTTTTGAAGGTGAAGCGGATCCGCTCATGGATAAGGCATTGGATATCATCTTGGCTTCGGGTAAGGCTTCCACATCGTATTTGCAGCGTAAATTAAAAGTCGGTTATAATAGAGCGGCCCGTCTGATCGAGGAATTGGAGCTGAGGGGTATTGTCGGCCCTCCCAACGGCAGTAAACCCCGGGAAATACTCCACGTGCCCGATAAAAAGTGACAAAATATAAATTATGTATTATTACCTGAATCCGTATAAAAATACTACCAGAGCCTAAAAAGCATCAAGAACCGGGTTAAGTTATGAACAACAGCTGAATTTTTTCATAGTTTTATAGATTTTATTAAGCATTAGTAGAATTAAGA
>Ga0307430_1001540_pt1 | contig 16691 bp, 16 predicted proteins | sample SalMarWE160130MG_FD_202159 | JGI IMG/M metagenome (GOLD analysis project Ga0307430, IMG submission 202159) | Salt marsh sediment microbial communities from the Plum Island Ecosystem LTER, Massachusetts, United States - WE1603-130 | ecosystem: Environmental > Aquatic > Marine > Intertidal zone >... | reverse complement strand
ACTATTTTCCGGGAATACCTTTGAAGGTAAAACCCTGAAAGTATCTTTAGATAAATTAAAAAAACGCTTTACCATAGGTAAAGTAATCATCGTTGCCGACAGAGGTATAAACAGTAAAATAAACTTGATGCATATTAAAGATAAGGGATATGATTATATATTCGCCTCCCGGATAAAAAACCTGAAAAAAGATATTAAAGAAGAGATATTCAATAAAGAAGGTTACAAGGATACTGATGGAATTAGTTACAAGATAATAAATTACCTAAATAGAGTTAATAAAAACTATGAACTTCCTGAAAACCTTATTATTACCTATTCCCCTAAAAAGGCCCAAAAAGACAGAGCCGACCGGGAAAGACTGATTAAAAAAGCCAGAACCCTGCTTAATAATAAATCCTATATTACTGCCAGTAACAAAAGAGGGGGAAAGAAATATCTGAAAGGCTCCAAGGATATCAACTGGATCCTTGATGATGAAGCGATCAAAAAGGATGAAATATTTGATGGATATTATGGAATCCAAACTAGTGAAAAGAATCTTACCGCAAAAGAGGTCCTTAAAGCCTATCAGGTCCTCTGGAAGATAGAAGAATCATTTCGCATCATGAAGACTACCCTAGAAGTAAGACCGGTATTTCACTGGACCGAATCCCGGATAAAAGGTCATTTTGTGATCTGCTTTCTGGCCTTTCTCTTAGAGAGGACCCTGGAATTTAAGCTCAAAAAGGCTAACCTTGAAGCATCACCACAAAAGATTCAAGAAGTCTTGAATTCTATGAATTTTGCCCAAGTTAAGATAGAAAAAAGTAAGTTTCTTATTAAAACCAAATTTGATAGTTTGGGTAGCAAGATATTAAGGTTATTACATATAAAATCACCTAAAAATCTTACCCCAACTAGTGAGCTTTCTTTGTAGAATTAAAAAATGTAGTCTAAGAATGCGCATTTTCATTTTTTTATTTGTTGATAAATAAGGGTTTTTGGAAGATTAAGTGTCAAAGTCGGGAAAATTAATATGAAATTTATAATTTATAAAATTTAACAAACATAAGGGGAAATAAAATTGATTAAAAGCATGACCGGTTACGGTGTGGGAACGGTTAAAGCAGAAGACGGAGAATGCCTGGTAGAGATAAAAAGCTTAAACAATAAATACTGTGACATAAATACAAAAAATAACTTTCAATCTTTGGAAATTGAACAAAAGATAGAAAAGTTAATAAAAAACAGGATCTCAAGGGGGAAAGTTAATATTTTAGTAAAAGTTGAAAACCATGGCCTAACCGAAGAGAAGATAATATTAAATGAAGACGTAGCCGATTCCTGTTATAAAAATCTAAAGACCTTAAAAAAGAAGTATAAGTTAAAAGACGAAATAAGCATAGATTCTATGCTTAAGTTCAAAGATATATTTAAAATAGTAAAAGAAGAGGAGAGTGCCAAGATATGGCCTCTGGTAGAAAAAGCTACGAATTTCGCCTTAGATTCTTTGCTGAAAATGAGGGAAAGAGAAGGTAAGGTTCTTGTTGCCGATATCCGAAAAAGGGTCAAGAAAATACAAAAATTAATAGGTAAAATTGAAAAATATTTAAAATCGTCACCGCTTGATTATAGGGATAATTTTTTAAGCAAAATAAAGAATTTAACCGATGGCCTGAATGTTGATGAAGGAAGAATCGAATTAGAGGCGGCGATATTTGCCGAAAAAACGGATATTACCGAAGAAATTACTAGATTAAAAAGCCACCTTATCCAATTCGATGATCTGCTGAATTCTGAGGAATCTGTGGGAAGAAAGATGGATTTTTTAACCCAGGAGATAAATCGGGAGGTAAATACTATCGGGTCAAAGACTAATGATATAAAGGTAACTTCCTTGGTTGTTTTGGTGAAGAGTGAATTGGAAAAGATAAAGGAACAGGCCAGAAATATAGAATGATAGAGGACAGAATATGCTGAATAATTTAGTTAACATAGGTTTTGGAAATTTTGTGAATTCTACCAGGGTTATAACTATTTTAAGCCCGGATTCTGCACCGATGAAAAGATTAAAAGAAGAAGCAAGGGCAGAGAAAAAATTAGTTGATGCTACTTATGGAAGGAGAACGAGAGCCATAATAATCACGGACAGCAATCATGTAATTTTATCCTCCATCCAGCCGGAAACTATTGCCCATAGATTCACCGAATACAACGAACAAAATTTCAAATTAAAAGAAAATATTACAAAATAGGAAGCTATAATCATGGCTGATAATAGTAAGCACTTACCATCTTTTATCCCTGAACGAGATACGACATACGATATACGATATACGAAACCAGGCAGGGGTTTGCTATTTGTTATTTCCGGATCATCAGGTGTGGGAAAAGGCACCCTAAGGGAAAAGGTGTTTAATATTTTCCCCGATTTAGAATATTCTGTGTCGGTGAATACCCGCCCACCTCGAAAGGGTGAAATAGAAGGCAAGGATTATTATTTTGTAACCGTAGATGAATTTAAAAAGATGATAAAGGAAAACAAATTTGTAGAATGGGCTATTGTTCACGGAGATTATAAGGGTACACCGGTAAAATTTTTAATAGATGAACTTCCAAAAGGGAGAGATGTCCTGCTGGAATTAGATGTTCAGGGTGCTATGCAGGTAAAGAAGAAATTCCCTGATGGCATTTTTATTTTTATAGCTCCTCCAACCTGGAAGGACTTAGAAGACAGATTGCGAAAAAGAAATACAGAGGTAGAAAAAGCCCTGGAAAAAAGACTAAAAGATGCCCGTATTGAAATAAAATATAAAAAAAACTATAATTATCTGGTAGTGAATGATAATATAGAAACTGCTCTAAAAAAATTAGAGTCTATTGTAATTGCCGAAAGGTGCAAAATAGTAAATTATAAAAAATGAATTTTCGTTGTAAAGTTGCAAAATAGTATATTTTTAGCAAGAGGAAGGGTGAGAAATAAACATGGAGAGTAATAAATATTTATTATCGATGATGGTAGCAAAAAGGGTAAAAGAGTTAGAAAAAGGAGCTAAACCTTTAATGGCAGCCAAACATAGTAAGCCTATGTCGATTGCCTTAGAGGAGATAAAAGCAGGGAAGGTATTCATTAAAGAGAAAAAAGAGTCTCTAAAGTCTGAAGATGTATTTAAAGAAGAAGAGGATTCCGTGAAAATAGAAGAATCTGTAGAAACCGAAGCCTTATTAAATGAAGTTGAAAAGCCTGTAAAATCTAAAAAATTATCTGATAAAGCTAAAAAGCCCGTAAAATCTAAAGATGTATCTGGTAAGGTTGAAAAGCCTGCAGAATCTGAAGTCACATCTGGTAAGGTTAAAAAACCTAAAAAATCTAAAGGCTTGTTATAAATAAAGAATAGATTCCCATTTTCATGGGAATGACATAAGAGGGCGTATTGCAATACACCCTTACATTTTACATGTTAGCCACAATATCTTATACAAAAATACCCGCGATATACGATATACGACATACGATATACGAAAAAGAGGTAAAGAAAGTGTTAAAAGGGAAAAAAATACTCCTGGGAGTTACCGGAAGCATAGCTGCTTATAAAGCAGCGGAGATAGTGAGTTTATTGAAGAAAAGAGGGGCAGAGGTTTTTGTAATTATAACTGAATCTGCCACCAAATTTATTCAGCCTTTAACCTTTTCTACTCTTTCCGGAAATCCGGTAATAGATAATCTGTTTTCTACAAATGATAAGATGGTAGTAAAACATATCTCTCTTGCCGAATGGGCTGACCTGATATTGGTTGCCCCGGTTACTGCAAATATTATCGGTAAAATTGCCAACGGTATTGCCGATGATATGTTAACTACCACAGTGATGGCTTTCAAAGCGAAGGTCATCTTTGCCCCGGCAATGAATAAGAATATGATTTCTAACCCTCTGTATCAACAGAATGTAGAAAAATTATCAGCCTTAGGGTATGAGTTTATCGATTCAGAATATGGCCGATTGGCTTGCGGCGAAACGGGAGAGGGAAGATTAGCAAATATCGAAGATATAGTAGATACAATTGAGTACGCCCTAACCTTTAAAAATGATTACCAGGGCAAGACGGTATTGGTTACTGCTTCCTGCACCAGAGAACCTATTGATAAAGTAAGATTTATTTCTAATTATTCTTCCGGCAAGATGGGATTTGCTTTAGCCAAGATTGCCCGGGCCAGAGGGGCAAGGGTTATTCTGATAACCGGGCCAACCTGTTTGCCCGCTCCCAAGGGGGTCACCACAGTTTCAATCGAATCTGCAGAAGAGATGAAAAAAGCAGTTCTCGAATGTTTTCAAGAGGCGGACATAATAATTTCTGCTGCCGCAGTGGCCGATTTTCGACCCAGGGAAGTATTTGCCGGAAAGCTCAAAAAAGAGAAGGATGAAAAACCGCTTATCGAGCTGGAAAGAACTCCCGATATCCTCTATGAATTAGGAAGGAAAAAAGGAGATAAAATATTGGTCGGGTTTGCCGCGGAAACGGAAAATATGGCGGCCAATGCCCTTAAAAAATTGAAGGAAAAAAGATTAGACCTGATTATCGCTAATGATATATCGGCAAAAGAAATCGGATTTGGCTCAGAAGAGAATAGAGTCAGGCTGATAAACAGCAAAGGAACCGTCCGGGAATTATCCCTGATGCCAAAAATTGATATAGCGGAAAAAATCTTAGATGAAATCATAAAAATAAAGTGAATAATGGAATTAATGAGTTTATTAATATGCATAGTGAAAAGAAATATGCCGAAATAGTAATCTTAGAATATAATTTTGATAAAATATTCCACTACTGTATTCCCCAGGATTTAAAAGACCGGATATCCCTCGGCTCGAGAGTGACCATACCTTTCCGGGGTAAGGTGACTACAGGGTGCGTAGTGGGATTTTTAGCCGAATCGGATGTTAAAAACTTAAAAGACATCGCGCAAATAACCGATAAAAAACCTCTCCTCACTCCCCGGGTAATCAGATTAACCCAATGGATTTCAAATTATTATCTCTGTTCCTGGGAAAAGACCTTAAATTATGTTATTCCCAAGACACGCAGGGCCTGGCTTAAAAAATTCGATATAACCGATATTTCACCCCAAAAACCCACCCGGCTGCCCGAAAATGACAAATCCCCGGAGAAGGAAATTATATTTTCCGCAGAAGAAATAAAAGAAAAATCCCCCTTAAAAGAGATAGAAAATATTATAAATAATAAAAAGTTTCAAACAATTCTAATCCGGGGGAACGATTTTAACAGCCGAATGAAAATCTATCTAAGGTGTATCCGAAAGACCCTAAAAGAGGGGAAGCAGGCCATTATATTAGCTCCTACTGAATCTCATCTGTCGGAATTAGCCGGACTGCTGGTAAAAGAATTTAAGGATAATATGGTAGTCTTTGATGAAAAGATAGACCAGAAGGCCAAATATCAGAAATGGATTAAAATAAGAAATTCTCAGGTAAATATAGCCCTGGGGATGAGGTCATCCATATTTGTGCCCTTTGACAGATTAGGACTGATTATCGTGGAGCGGGAACATAGCAGCCTGTATAAAGAAGAAAGGTCTCCCCGCTATAATGCCCGGGAAGTGGCTCTAAAACGAGCAGAATTGGAGAACATCCCCCTCTTTCTGAGCAGTGAAACGCCATCTGTGGAATCTTACTGGAATGTCTGGGAAAATAGGTTTCTGGAGGCGGAGCTGAACAGCGGAGGAGAAAGAGAAAATCTATTAAAAAAAACTATAATAGATATGACCAGGGAAAAATCCAAAAAAAAGATAATAAGTTATAAACTTCAACAAGCCATTTCCAGAAGTTTAAAGAACAAAAGGCAGGTCGTACTTTTTTTAAACAAGAGGGGTTTCTCGAGTTTTATGATTTGCAGCCAGTGCGGCCATATACCTAAATGTCCCAATTGTAATACTTCCCTTTCTTATCATTTAGATGTTCAAAAAAGGGCTCAGCTGATTTGCCATAATTGCGGAAAAAGGGTAAAAGTAACGGATGTTTGTGCTAAATGCGGCAGTAAAGAGATTCGCCCCCTGGGGATGGGAACCCAAAAATTAGAGAGTGAAATCAGAAAAATGTTCACTAAGGCTGAAATAAGGCGTTTGGATAGGGATTCGTTAATTAAAGATAACGATTATCGGAAAATCCTGGAAGAATTCAATCAGGGAAATACCGATATATTGGTAGGTACCCAGATGGTACTAAAGGGAGTGGATTTTAATAACGTAGATTTAATAGGGATTATTTCCGCTGATACTCTACTGAATTTGCCAGATTATCGCTCGGAGGAAAAGACCTTTCAGCTGCTTAGTGAAGTTATTTCCTCTCTCAGGGAGATAAGTTTTCCTAAAGAAGTGATTATTCAGACCTTTAACCCCGAAGATCACTGTATAGTTGCCTTAAAAGAACAGGATTATAACTATTTTTACCAAAAAGAAATTGAATTACGGAAAGAATTGGATTACCCTCCCTTTACCCACATTATTAAAATCATGATCTTGGGAGAAGAGAAGGAAGCAGTTAAACAGAGGGCGGAATATCTAATCAGTTATTTAGAATCCCTCCGCAAAGACAAAGAGTCAGCGGAATTTAAATTGTTGGGTGCCGTAGATATGGTATTATGGAAATCGAGAAACAACATCAAAGTACAATTTTTAATAAAAGTAAAAGATTTAGAAAGATTTAACAAGGCATTTAAGAAAAATTATGATAAAATGTTATCAAAGCATTTTGACCAAAGAAATAGATTGACTATTGATGTTGACCCGGTAAGGATGATATAAATATAGGATGATTACACAGATGAGAAAATGTTACAGAGATTGAAACAGTATAATCTTCCTATAATCAGTGTAATCAATTTAAAAGTTATAGGAGAAAACAGATGGCAATATTAGAAATTAAAGAATACGGCGAACCCGTTTTAAGGGAAAAAGCATTACCGTTTAAAGAAGTTACCCCGGAAATATTGAATCTTATAAAAGATATGGCTGAGACCATGTATGCCGATTCCGGAGTAGGTCTTGCTGCCCCGCAAGTGGGGGTATCAAAAAGGATAATTCTTGTTGACGGAGAAGAAGATGGATTAATAGTATTGATAAATCCCGTGATTATTAAAAGCGAAGGAGAAGTTGTGGCAGAAGAGGGATGTCTAAGTGTCCCCGGTATCTATAGCCAGGTCAAGCGTTCGTCAAAAGTAACGGTAAAAGCACTTAACGAGAACGGAGACCCGATTGAAATCACCAAAAAAGGCTTACCTGCCCGCGCCCTTCAGCATGAGATCGATCATTTAGAAGGAATTTTATTTGTTGACAGAATAGGGAGAATGGAAAGACAGATATTGTTACATAAATTAAAAAAGAAAAAACAATGAAAAAACGGTGACAGAGGACCGTCCCCTGTCACCTATAAATGCAAATAGGTGAAAATTATGCTAAAAATTATTTTTATGGGAACAGCAGATTTTGGCGGTGCGGTTTTAGAGAAACTGGCTGACAGCAGAGAAAACAAAATAGCAGTAATTACCCAGCCAGATCGTCCTCAAGGGCGCGGTAGAAAAATATTGCCTACCCCCATTAAAAAAATAGCACTTGATAAGGGATTGGAAGTATTCCAACCGGAAAATATTAATGATGAGGAATCCCAGAAAAGATTGAAAGAATTTAACCCGGATATTATCCTGGTGGTTGCTTACGGCCAGATTCTTTCCCGCCATATCTTAAATATTCCCAAGATGGGATGTATTAATATCCATGGCTCTTTCCTGCCGAAATATCGGGGCGCTGCTCCCATTAATAGGGTTATTATAAACGGTGAAAAAGAGACCGGAATAACTTTTATGTTTATGAATGAGAAAGTAGATGCCGGAGATATCATCTTTCAGGAGAAGATAGACATCTTCCCGGATGAGACCTGCGGGGAACTTTATTACAGGCTATCTGCTCTAAGCGCTGATTCCCTCCCTAAACTTTTAAAAAAAATAAAAAGCGGAAAGATAGAAGGAATTCCCCAGGATATTAAACTGGTGACCTTTGCCCGAAAGATGAACAAAGAAGATGGTAAAATAGACTGGAGCGATAAAGGAGAAAAGGTTTATAATCTAATCAGAGGAACCATTCCTTACCCCGGTGCTTTTGCCTATTACCATGGCAGAAAACTGAAAATTACCCGGACAAGATTTCTGGATAATTATCAGGGTGAAGCGGACACAGGTTCAGGCTCCCCTAAACCCGGAAGAGTAGTTAAAATTGAAAAAGATGCTATTTTAATCTCTACCGGGGATAAGGGTATTATAAAAATATTAAAGCTGATTCCTGCCGGCTCAAAAGAATTAACCGCGAACCAGTTTGTTAATGGTTATAAAATCAAAGCAGGAGATGTATTAGGTTAGGAGGTTTTTATGTTTTTTTTTGACAGTACTATATTTATTTTAATACCAGCCATAATTTTAACTCTTTATGCCCAATACAAGATTAAAACAACTTATTCAAAGTATTCAAAAATATTAGCCAAAAACGGGTTAAGCGGGAAGGAAACAGCCGAGGAACTATTATTGCGAAATAATTTAAGCAATATTAAGATAGAACCGATAAAAGGCCGCCTTTCTGACCACTATGACCCCAAACAGAAAAAGCTGAGCCTCTCCGATGAAATATATTATGGTAAATCAATAGCTGCCCAGGGAATTGTAGCTCACGAGATCGGCCATGCCCTTCAGGATGCCAAAAATTATTTTCCGCTCTCCCTTCGCAGCAATCTGGTACCGGTCACCAATATCGGCTCCCGCATGGCGGTCCCCCTGTTTTTAATAGGCTTTATCTTCAGTTTCCCCGCCCTGATGGATATCGGCATTATTGCCTTTTCCTTGGCAGTCTTGTTTCAGTTAGTCACTTTACCGGTCGAATTTGATGCCAGTAAGAGAGCGGTAAACCTATTGGTTGGAGCAAATATTGTTTCGGATGCAGAAGAAATTAATACCGTTAAAAAAGTTTTAAACGCCGCGGCATTAACCTATGTAGCTGCTGCCTCGGTGGCAGTCTTTCAGCTGTTACGGCTTATAGTGTTAAGAAATAGAAGATAGAAGGGAATATAAAATAAATTAAATCTATGAATATAACAAAAGTTGATCCCGCAAGAGAAACAATACTAACTATTTTAGTTAAAATTGATTCCAAACAGGGTTTTATTAATATTCTATTAAACAAATCATTAGACAAAGATAAAATTTCTACCAGAGATGCGGCTTTTATCAATGAGATAACCTATGGGGTGGTAAGAAACCGAAATAAATTAGACTGGGCTCTATCTCAATTTTCTACTAAACCTCTGTCGGAAACCCCAGTATTGATTAGAAATATATTAAGAATGGGCGTTTATCAGCTTCTGTTTTTAGACAAAGTTCCTGATTATGCAGTGTGTAATGAATCAGTCCAGTTAACAAAAAAATACGGGAATCCCGGGATAGCTAAATTTGTAAATGGTGTTTTAAGAAATATTATTCGCAACAGAGAGAATATTCGCTGGCCGGATAAGGAAAAAGAAATGGCTCTCTACATTTCCACCATCTATTCACACCCCCTGCAGATAGTCGAGCGCTGGTTAAAAAGATTTGGCTTTGCCGATACGATTAGAATATGCCAGGCCAACAACAAGATACCACCTTTAGTGATTAGAACTAATACTCTAAAAATATCCCGCTCTGATTTAAAAAAGATTTTAGAAAAGGGAAACATTAAAGTAAGAGAAGGTATCTTTACCGAAGAAGCACTATATGTTAAAGGACTTTCCAATATAACCAAGTTTCCCGCTTACCGGGAAGGATTATTCCAGATTCAGGACGAAGCATCCATATTGGTCTCTCATCTGCTGGACCCTTCACCCGGTGAATCAGTAATCGATGTCTGTAGTGCACCAGGCGGGAAGACCACCCATCTTGCCCAGTTGATGGCCAACAAAGGCAGTCTCCTGGCAATGGACAGTAATAAGTTAAGATTATTAACGGTAAAAAATAACTGCCGAAGATTAGGAATTGATATAGTAAAGACCCGGGAGAATAATGGCGCCATACTAGCTGAAAAATATCTGAAGACAGCAGATAAAATTTTAATAGATGTTCCCTGTGCCGGACTGGGGGTCTTAAGGAGAAAACCTGACCTGAGATGGCAAGACTATGATGCAAAAAGATTTGAAAAGTTGACTAAACTGCAAGGGGAAATATTAAACACGGTTTCTTGTTACCTGAAGATTGGGGGAAAATTAGTATATTCTACCTGTAGTACCGAGCCAGAAGAGAACGAGGAAAGAATAAGTAAATTTTTAGAAGAAAATCCTAATTTTGAGTTAGAAGATCCAGGCGGATTTCTAAAACAGCGAAAATTGGAAGATTATGTATCAGCCCGGCACAAGAAGGGGAAATTTATTCAGATATTTCCCGGGCTTTCTAATTTAGATTTAGAACTGGATGGATTCTTCATGGCCAAAATGATAAGAAAAGGGTAGGGATGTAAATGGATTGGATAGGGAAGATATTTCGTTTTATCTTTAAATCATTTCTTACCACGGTTTTCATAATTTTCATAGTGGGTGCCGGAGGGCTATCTGCCTTTCTGGTATTCCAAAACATGTTAGATGTTTCCGATACCATTGTTCCCCCGGTAATCGGTGATGAATTAAAAGTTGCCCAGGAAAAACTGTATGATGCCGGGCTAAAAATATATATTTCCGGTGAGGAATTTGACGAAAGAATCTCTCAAAATAGAATTATCACCCAGGATCCGGCCAGCGGGGTGAAAGTAAAAAAGAACAGAGAAGTTTACGTGGTGGTAAGCAATGGGAGTAAAGTTATTACCCTAACCATTCCTGACCTCAAAAATAAAGAACTGAAAGAAGCCACTGCCCTTATCGAAGAATTTGGCCTGATTTTAGGTAGAATCACCTATACCAATCATTTTTCCGTCCCCAAGGACATGGTTATTGCCCAAACTCCTGAACCGGGAAATATAAAAATAAACAGCAAAGAGGTTAACCTATTAGTCAGCAAGGGACCTTATTAGTATATCGTATATCGTATGTCGTATATCGCGTTTAGTAGAATCGGATTTATCTTGTAGGGGCACAATGCATCGTGTCCCTAAGGAATCAAGGAGGAACATCACTTGAAAAAAAATTCATTACAATACTGGCTGGCCTGGAATAAAATAACGGATATAGGTCCAAAAAGATTTTATAAATTACTTGAATACTTTGGTTCAATCGATACTGCCTGGCAGGCAAAATCAGGAGAAATATCCAAAATACTAAATTTAAACCCTAAAATATCCTCCAGGATTTTCGAAGAAAAAAATAATATTAATCCCGAACAAGAATTAGATTTAATAGATAAACATAAAGTCAATGTAATAACCATTGAGGATGCCCAATATCCCGATAACCTAAAAACCATTCATTATCCTCCTCCGGTTTTATATTTTAAAGGAACTATCGTTGAAGCAGACAAAAATTCTATCTCTATCGTGGGCTCGAGAAAAGCCACCTACTATGGAAAGATGGTAGCTGAAAAATTAAGCAAAGATTTAGCTTTAAGCAGTTTAACTATAATCAGCGGAATGGCCCGGGGAATAGATACGGCCGCTCATAAAGGCGCACTCTCGGTAAATGGCCGGACCATAGCAGTGCTGGGTTGCGGTATTGATCATATATATCCTCCCGAAAATAGAAGGTTAGCTCAAGAGATACAAGAATCAGGAGCAGTACTAAGCGAATTTCCTCTTTTTACTCTGCCGGAAAGACAGAACTTCCCCCGAAGGAATCGAATTATAAGCGGATTAAGTCTGGGAACGGTGGTAGTGGAGGCAGCTGAAAAGAGCGGTGCCTTAATCACCGCTGATTTCGCACTCGATCAAGGCAGGGAAGTATTTGCAATTCCGGGTAATATAAACTCTCCCTTATCCAACGGTACACACAATTTAATAAAGCAGGGAGCAAAATTAGTAGAAAATTATCAGGATATTTTGGAAGAAATACACATGGTTTTTCCCCAAAAAACAGCCGGAAAAGAAATAGTTAAAGTAAATACTTCTCTAAACGAAGAAGAAAAGATAATTTACCGGTTAATTAACAAAGAACCTGCCCAAATAGATGAAATTATTACAGCCAGTAAACTGTCTGCTGGTAAAGTAAGCGAAATCTTACTAATCCTGGAACTAAAAGATCTAATAAAAGAGACTGAAGGTAAAAGATTTATTAAACTATAAATCCACTAATCCCATAAAAAATAACAAAACTTTATTGCTATAAATAAAATCATTTAGTATAATATAAAAGTCGGGGCGTAGCGCAGTTTGGAAGCGCACCTGAATGGGGTTCAGGGGGTCGGAGGTTCAAGTCCTCTCGCCCCGACCAGTTATCTACCTAAAAGCTGCTTCTTACCACCCTTAAATAAATAGGAACACATACTATTTTTTATCTTCCGTTTGAATTAATTATTAGTATTCAGTAAGACTCCCACAAGAAATAAAGATATTACAGACAATTTTGTTGGGTTAGTGTAAACTTTTGTTGGCGGTTTTATTGACTTGTTGTAAATATGTGGTATTATATCTTGTTAGATAAAATTGGGGCAGACCCCATTTTCTTAATTAATTTGAGGAGAAAATTATGACAGATAAAATTAAATTTGAGCATCTCGGCCTTTCTCAAAGGATTTTAGATGCTGTTTACAAGAAGGGCTTTGAAGAACCATCTAGTATTCAGGCCTTAACAATCCCCGTAATGCTGCGGAATGATACCAACATAATGGCACAGGCGCAGACAGGTACCGGTAAAACAGCGGCCTTCGGACTGCCTTTAATAGAGATGATAGACCCCCAGGAGAGAAGTGTACAGGCTCTTATCATTACACCTACAAGGGAGCTTGCCATACAGGTTTCCGAGGAGATTGCTTCATTAAGGAGTAGTTCCGATATCCAGATCATTCCTATCTACGGAGGGCAATCAATCGATCAGCAACTGAGGCGCCTTAAAAAAGGAGTGCATATTGTTGTTGGCACACCCGGAAGAGTTATTGACCACATCAAAAGAAAAACACTCAATCTCAAGGATATCAAACACCTTATCCTTGATGAGGCTGATGAAATGCTTAATATGGGGTTTATTGAGGATATGGAAGAGATAATGAAACATACCAATCCCCAGAAAAGGACCCTTCTGTTTTCGGCAACCATGCCGTTAAGAATTAAGGCACTCGCGAGTAAATACATGGCGGATTATGAATTTATTACTGTCAAGAAACAACAGCTTACCACCGGCCTTACAGAGCAGATATATTATGAAGTGAAAGCTGCTGACAAATTTGAGGCATTGTGCAGAATCATTGATATTACAGAAGATTTTTACGGGCTGGTTTTCTGCAGGACAAAGAATGATGTTGATAGTGTTGTCAGCCATCTTATTGACAGAGGGTATGATGCTGATGCCATTCACGGTGATATTTCGCAGAGCCAAAGAGAAAGTACCCTGGATAAATTCAGGAAAAAGAAGATTAATATACTGGTGGCAACTGATGTGGCTGCACGTGGCATAGATGTTAGCAATTTGACTCATGTAATTAATTATGCCCTTCCACATGATCCCGAAGCATATGTGAACAGGATCGGTCGTACAGGAAGAGCAGGTAAACAGGGAACGGCTATAACCTTTATCACGCCGAGCGAATATAATAAGCTGATGTTCATTCAGCGCATAGCAAAAACCGATATAAAAAAGTCAAAAGTACCAAATGTTAAGGATATCATTGACGCAAAGAAAAAAAAGATAGACGAAGACATAGCTGCTATTAATAGCGAAGACATAGGCAATACATATTATAATTGGGCTAAAAAACTTCTGGATAATAATAATCCGACTCAGATGCTTGCTAAATTACTTAATTACAGTTTTGATGATAAACTTAACCCTGGCCTGTATAACGAAATAAAGGATTTGTCAGGTGCAAACAGAAAAATAGAGATGGAAGGCAGAACAAGGCTATTTGTGGCATTGGGTAAGAAAGATGAGATAAGTCCTAGCAAACTGGTAAAGTTTATTACCAAAAATACAGGGGTTAAGAGTTCTCTTATTGACCAGGTGGGAGTGTACAGTGACTTTTCCTTCATAACCGTACCTTTTAAAGAAGCCGAAATTATTTTAAATGTCTTTCAAAAAAAATCCGGGAATAAAAAATCATTGATAGTTAAAGCCAAAAAAAAGAAAACTAGTAATAATAGATAAGAACACAGTTCCCCAATCAGGCAAATGCCCAGGAAGCGAACATGTCGATATCCGAATACGAAGATTTTGTCTATGGGGCAGGTTATATAGATAGAAAAGACACTCCCCTTCCAACTAAGGCGTAAAAAATGTTACCAGCATCTTGCAAATAAGTGAACTCCTTGCCCGGAAAATAATTGACTTCCCCTATATGTCGTTCCCGCTTCCCTTTATGTCATTCCTACCTTCCTATATGTTATTCTCCCACCTCCCTTTATGTCATTCCCGCGCAGGCGGGAATCCATCCCTCTGTCGTTGCAAGGAGCGAAGCGACGCGGCAATCCCGAGAATCATGGGGGACATTCTTCTATAAGCTCTTTTCCCCTCGCCCCTGGAGGGAGAGGGCTAGGGTGAGGGGGAAATGTTTTCCGTCTAAAATATTTTCCCAAAAAAGAAGGACTTTTAAAAGTTATGTAGTATATAGAATATATAATGCGTGAATATTTCACATAACTAACTATTTTATATTCTATAAATTTAATATTGTAACCTGTATGAAGGTAACAGGAGAGACCTTTTCTTTTATCAAAAAAAAAGAAAAAGAGCCGAAGAGGCAAGATACCAAAAGTATCCAAACTTTCAGAAAAAAGAACTGTTACCGGACAAAACTCTGGAGAGTTTGATACAAAAACAGGGCAAGTTAAAAAGTTGATTTACTATATAACTTACCCTATTTTTGTATTATTATTTTATCTCTATTCAATTTTTCCCCAGCTCTATCTTCATCCCAGTCAATTCTTTCTGCACCTCCGAAAAGTGCAAAGAATAATACTCCCGATTCTGCTGATTTAAACTGGTGATAGTATTGTGTATCTCCTTGGTATTCTCCAGGACCTGCCGATACCCCTCTTTCTGGGCAACTACTATCTCCTGCATAAATTTATCGATACGAAAGATTAAGAGTATCGATAAGGCGATAGGAAACCCCTGATTGGCGATCACTTCAGACAATGTTTTAACATCCATTATTTCACTCCTTTCTCAAAAAGGTAAACAAAAGTGCCAGGCACTTTGGGAAAAAGGAGACATTCTTCTTTTATACTCCCGCATTTAATGCATGGTGAAAAGTAAAGTGTGTCCCCCTTTTCCCCGGTTATTCCCTCCACCTACTCCTCTTGGTTGGCCGGACATCCAGATGCAAGAAGTTCTTTTTCTCGTAGAATCCGATGCCATTAAAATCTATATTCTCGCATATCTCCAAAAGCTCAATTAAATTGATATCTTCTACCTTGATATCTGCTGCCAGTCCGATACGGTGATAACTGTTAGCTACCCCTCCGACTTTCTGGTTATATTTTGAACAGCGGTACCCGGAGTTAATATATACCGGTCTTTCCAATATATTTCTTAATTCCATCAATTTAGCCAGCAGTTTGGGATGCAGCATCACCAGATTACAGCAGGGACAGGCAAATTCGGATAGCTTAAAATATTTGGCTACTTTTATATTATTGGTACTATTTAGCATCTGCATGTGAATTTCCTCCTTTCTAGCAATTAACCTGCTGGTTAATTACGTAATAAGTAATAAGTGATGAGTAATTAAGATTTACCAATTACAATCTCCTCCCCCTCCGAGGGGGGAGGATTAAGGTGAGGGTGAGGTTTTGCTAATTCTTTCTTAATTTCGAATTTGTTTTTCTTAATCGGTCAATTGGTCAATAGGTCAATTGGTTAATTATCTTATCCTTTATTAATTTCTTCTTCAACATCACATCATAAGTCTGCTGATTGATCTTCCCCACATTGGCCTTCATCATCACTTTTACCGCTTTCTCCTCAGACTTCCTTAAACTGATATTCTTATCAGCTAATATCTCTATTAACTTCTTCCAGGCAACATCCCATTTCTGGCTGCCATTTCCTATTCCCAGCTCTTCTTCTGCCCAGAGCATAGCGGATAAAATAGCTTCTTTAATGGTTCCGGCTCTGTCTTCTCCTAATCTGTTCTTCAGGAAACTGTAACCTATAGAGACAAGAGATAACAACAAGGCATTTAATAGATATTTAGATATAATAGTTTCAAGCATTGATTTTCTCCTTTCAGTCGAAAATAGTCGTTAGTATTTAGTAAAACCCCCACCCAAACCCCATCTCTTTCCTACTAACGACTATTCACTATTCACTAACGACTAGTTTAAATATCCATAACATCAGTAGACTTATAATCAAGTATCCGAGCATTTACTTTAGCTACTAAGTCATTACCATTATTATGGAAGACGTTCTTGGCAATTATAGTATCCATCACTCCTTCAATAGCGACATCTTGAGCCGCAAAGTCCACATAGTCTCCATCATCTACGTTCTTGGGGTTATTCAAGGTCAGATTTATGGTTTTAGCTGCACTATCTCTAAACTGCATAT
>Ga0307430_1001538_pt1 | contig 16700 bp, 15 predicted proteins | sample SalMarWE160130MG_FD_202159 | JGI IMG/M metagenome (GOLD analysis project Ga0307430, IMG submission 202159) | Salt marsh sediment microbial communities from the Plum Island Ecosystem LTER, Massachusetts, United States - WE1603-130 | ecosystem: Environmental > Aquatic > Marine > Intertidal zone >... | reverse complement strand
TCGACAAACTCCAGAGTCAGATAGCCGCGATCGTCGAGTTCGCTTAAGCGATAACCAAGGGCAACGGCGCATGTGTCGCATCCGTAGCAGGCCCTGCACCCGTCTCCATCGCAGTCTGGCGGACCGAGGGCAGCGCGTGGGTTAGCGAACGACGCTTTAACACAACTCGCCGCCCGATAGGAAACGACGCGGTCGGCGAAGGAGCGGTCACCGAGGGGGAAAGTGACACCGCTGTAGGTCGCCGGTTCGGCGAGTGCAAGTGAAGAGACCATTGTAATTAGGAAACCAATCATTAGGCTCAAGAAGATGCTTGAAGCACGCGCACTGATGTTCATTCATTCACCTCCGACAGCTTTCATCATGTGCCTCATTGACTATTTACTTTCACGTCTTCCTCCATCATAGGACGATTTGTACCGTAAGACAAGTGCTCGCTGCGGTTAAATATCAGTGAGCAATCAATTTTTTGTGTCTGAATGAGGATTCTCTTCCTTTGTTTGTTGACAGCTTCCCTCCGGTTCGCTAACATGAAATTGTTGCCGAGGTGGCGGAATTGGCAGACGCGCATGGTTGAGGGCCATGTGGACTTTATACGTCCGTGCGGGTTCAAGTCCCGCTCTCGGCACCAACGTCGCGCGTTAGTGCAGGCTCAATTATGCGAATTTTACTGGACGTGATGGGGGGAGATCTCCCCCCGTGTGAGTTGGTGAGAGGGGGAATTGCTGCTGGGCACCAGAGTGGTGCGGATATTCTCTTTGCCGGTGATCCAGAGGTAGTCCGCGCTGCGCTTAACGCGCACAACGAAGTGGAGGGGGGATGTTTCACCATCCTCCCGACGACGCAGACGATCGGAATGGACGAGTCGCCTGTACGGGCGGTGCGCAGTAAACGCGACTCTTCATTGGTTAGAGGATTGATTGCCCTCAAGGCGCGGGACGTCGATGCGTTCGTCTCTCCGGGGAATACGGGTGCGGTGGTCGCCGGTTCAATCTTTACCCTCGGTCGCATCGCCGGGATCCCACGGCCGGGGATCGCCGCTTCTATACCGACTGTTCTCGGAGAAGAGATCCTTGTCATCGATGTAGGTGCGAATGTCGATTGTGCCCCGGCTCACCTCGTACACTTTGCCCTGATGGGGGCAAGCTACGCGCGTGACGTGCTGAGGATCTCCCACCCGAGGATCGGCCTATTGAACATCGGAACGGAGAAGGCAAAGGGGAATAAGCTGAACTACCGCGCTTTTGAACTCCTGGAAGCTGGGCCGCTACCGTTTGCCGGGAACGTCGAGGGACACCACTTACTTACCGAGCGGCCGGTTGATGTGGTCGTCTGTGACGGGTTCGTGGGTAATGTCTTTCTAAAGGCGCTCGAAGGAGGAGTCTCGGCTGTGAGCGACTTGTTGAAAGGGTCGATTCGGGATAGCTTTCGGGCCAAGATAGGAGGGCTGCTTCTGCGGCCTATCTTTTCCGTCCTGCGCGATAGGCTCTCCTACCAGCGTTTCGGTGGGGCACCGCTTCTAGGCGTAAACGGGGTGGTGGTGATCGCCCATGGGCGATCCGATGCCAAAGCGATCGAGTCGGCGATCGAGGTCGCCCGTTGTGCTGTTGAGGCCGACCTGAACACTGAGATCGGACGAGGGATCAGTGGGTGGAGTACCGATGGGGGCTAGGATCATCGGAACGGGGAGCTACCTGCCCCCAAAGTGCTTGACCAACGCCGACCTTGAGAGGATGGTCGATACCTCAGATCAGTGGATTGTTCGACGGACCGGGATTCGGTCACGTTATCACCTTGCTGAGGGGCAGGATCCAGCTATTATGGGGATCGAGGCCGGGAAGAATGCTCTTAACCAGGCTATGGTCTCCCCTGAACAAGTCGATCTGTTGATTGTCGCCAGCAATTTTCCCGATATGATCTGTCCGGGGTCTGCGCCGTTCATTGCCGCTGGACTCGGTCTTGACCACGCCCCATTCTTTGACCTCAAGGCTGGCTGTTCGGGATTTGTCTATGGTCTCGCTATAGCCGACGGGTTAATCAGCTCCGGCTTATTCCACCATCTCTTGTTGGTGGGGACCGAGGCCCTCTCCCGGGTTACTGACTGGTCCGATCGCAAGACCTGCGTCCTGTTTGGCGACGGCGCTGGTGCTGTTTTGCTCGAACCGGCCCCACCAGGGGAGGGGGTCCTAAGTAGCGCGCTGTATGGGGACCACGATAAGGCCCTTCTTCTTCACCTCCCTGCTGGCGGCACGAGGAGACCGGCAAGTCACAAGACCGTAGAGGCGAAAGAGCACTACCTGAAGATGGAAGGGGCGGGGGTCTATCGCAGTGCGGTCCCGATGATGGAACAGGCTACCCGCGAGGTACTCGCTTCTGCTTCACTTCGGCTTGTTGACGTCGACTGGCTGATCCCACATCAGGCGAACATTCGCATCATTGACTCACTGATCCAGCATCTTGATTTCAGTCGGGAGCAGGTGATTATCAACCTTGACCGCGTCGCCAACACCTCGACCGCGTCCATCCCCATTGCCCTCGACGAGGCGCTTCGCTCTGGGAGGATCGCCCGCGGCGACCTTGTTGTCCTCACAGCCTTCGGTGCTGGTGCGACCTACGGGGCTGTAGTGTTAAGGGCATAGACATGCCAGGACAAAAGAGGAAGATAGCGTTCCTTTTTCCGGGGCAGGGAAGGATACCCCAGGGGCTTCCCCCAACCTCCGACGTGGGAGGACGCTTGTTCAAACTAGCTGCGGAAAGAGGACTTCCTTTGCAAGAATGGATCACAAGCGGTAGTTTGGACCTTCTCCACCGGACTGAGTATGCTCAGCCAGCGGTTCTGATCGATAGCCTAGCGAAGGAAGAAGCTTTACGGGGAAACGGGGTCAAGCTTGGTATCGTCGCTGGTCACAGTCTGGGTGAGTACGCAGCCCTGGTGAGCGCTGGTCTTCTCACTCCGGAGGAAGCCCTCTTAGTGGTGATCGCGCGTGGACGCCTCATGGCAAGTGTTGAGGGTGGAATGGCAGCGATCGTCAAACTCCCAGTCGAGGAGATGCAGGCGGTCTGCGGGCGTATCGGACCGGGCGTGGCGATCGCCAACTACAACGGACCGAGGCAGGTAGTTATCTCCGGTGAGCAAAAGGCGCTCAAGGAGGCGATGGCGGCAGCAGAGCAGGCCGGCGGCCGGGTGATTCCCTTGCGCGTTTCCGGCCCATTCCACTCCCCACTGATGACTGAGGCGCAGGCAGCACTTGTCCCACAGATCGAGTCACTCTCCTTCAATGCCCCTTCCGTTCCCGTGGTCTCCAGTGTGAGCGGAAAAGTGGAGACCGATCCAGCGCGGTTAAAAGCGCTGTTGTTGACACAGATCACCGCTTGTGTACGCTGGGTAGATGTGGTAGACAGTTTAGTGGCTAGTGCGGTAACTTGCGCAGTGGAAGTTGGTCCGGGAGAGGTTCTCACCGGCCTGGGGAGGCGGATCACCTCGCAAGTGCAGTTTGTTACCTTCAAGGAGGCGCTGGATGGGTGAATTCGATGGGCGGGTGGCGGTCGTTACCGGTGGGACAAGGGGAATTGGAAAGGCTATCGTACACCTCTTGCACCGTGAGGGGTGTGTGGTTGCAGTCCTTGCCCGCAACGAGGAGGCTGGGACGACCCTCGTTGAGGAACTCGAACACTGCCGCTTCCTGCGCGCGGATGTTTCAGATTTTGCACGGGTTAAGGAAGTCGTAAACTCGATCTATGAGGAGTATGGACAGATCGACTATCTCGTCAATAATGCCGGGATCACACGTGACCGGCTGATCCTGCGGATGAGCGAGGAGGACTGGAGCCGGGTGGTTGAGGTGAACCTAACGGGGGCCTACAACTGTATCCGTGCCTGCCTGCGCTACATATTGAAGGGTGAAGACGGAGCGATTGTGAGCATTGGCTCTGTGGTAGGGGAGACGGGAAATGTGGGGCAGACGAACTACGCCGCCTCCAAGGCCGGACTCATCGGTCTGAGCCGAAGTGTGGCTAAGGAAGTTGCCGGCCGCGGGATCCGGGTGAACGTGGTCTCTCCTGGGTTCATCCACACTGAGATGACAGAGAGGCTGAGTGAAGAGGCCCGCTCTTTCTATCTTGATCGCCTCCCTCTACGAAGAGAAGGGACCCCGGAAGAGGTGGCTGAGGTTGTGTCGTTCTTGCTTTCCAAAAGGGCTTCATATATAACTGGGCAAGTCATCGGTGTTAATGGGGGACTTTACCCCTAAGAGAGCTATGAAAGGAGGTGTCGATATCGATGAACGATATTGCGACCAGGGTGCGGGCGATCATTTCCGATCAACTGATGGTTGAGCCGGAGGAGGTCACAGATGAGTCCTCGTTTGTTGAAGACCTGGGGGCCGACTCACTGGATACCGTGGAACTGATCATGGAGTTTGAGGATGAGTTTGGGGTGGAGATCTCAGATGAGGACGCGGAGAAGATCTCCACTGTGGGGGAGGCAATCGCTTATATGAAGAAGTTAATGGAGGGGAAGGAATCCTAACACTTTTAGTCGACGAAGAGGGGCAACGGAGGCGCGTTTGTCCCTTTTTTGTTTGCAGGCTCGTTTTCCTGTCGTGAAGGGGTGAGGTGATTCTCTATGAGAGAAGGCGAGAGGCGTGGAACCGTCGGGCGAGAGAGTAAGAACCCTTACTTCGAGGGTCAGAAATACCCCGAACCGACCGTCTGTCCCCGTTGCAGTTTGGTCTACCACGCAGGGAGGTGGCAGAAAGTAGATGAGGCGCCATCTCATCCGGTGCAAGAGAGCCATTGCCCGGCGTGTCGGCGCGAGATCGATCGCTACCCGGCCGGCTTGGTGGTTCTACGAGGAGCGTACCTTAAAAAACACCACCAAGAGATTCTAAATATTGTTCGCAACCAGGCCGCTTCTGCCGCCGCCGCCCGTCCTTTGCAGCGGATTATGTGGGTGAAAGAGGGACAAGGAGAAGTTGAGATCGCTACGACCAACGGCCACCTCGCACTTAGAATCGGCAAGGCGATCAAGAGTGCAAGCAAAGGAGATCTCACCATTAAACGAGCTGCGGAGGATCAACTCGTACGCGTCTACTGGGAGAGGGAGGATTAGGTGGATGATAGCCGTGTTTATATGATCGCTCACTTCCGTGATGTGTGAGAACCTGCGAGTGGGGAGGTAGGATGGAGAGCGAGTGCGCGCTTGAGGTGGCGGTAGAGATAGTTAAAGATGTGGGGAAGATCCTGCGCGCGGGGATGCATACTGGTATTGACAAAAAAGCGCGCTACAAGAGCAACCCTCGCGACATAGTGACGATCTTCGACCGCCGCGCCGAGGAGATGATCGTCACGGCCATAAACAAAGCCTTCCCCGATCATGGAATTCTCTCCGAGGAAGGGACGGCTAAAGAGGGAACTTCCTCCTATCGCTGGGTGATCGATCCACTCGATGGGACAAATAACTTCCTGAGTGGTTACCCTCAGTTTGCGATCTCGCTTGCCCTGATGCGTGGAGCGGAGGCACAAGTCGCCTGTATATACGACCCGTTACGGGAGGAGATGTTCACAGCGATCTGCGGGGAAGGGGCGTTCCTGAACGGGGAGCCAAAACACGTGAGCGCCCAGGGGTCTCTCGACGGGGCGCTGATCGGGGCCGGCTTCTCCTCACGGCCGGAGCGTGCCTTGATCACCCACGCCGTACTGGAGCACCTCATCCCCCATGCGCGCGCGATCCGCGCCGCTGGTTCGGCGTGTCTCGACCTTGCCTATGTAGCCGCTGGGCGGCTCGACGCAACCTGGTATGTCTCCCTCTCGCCATGGGATGTCGCCGCTGGGGACCTCCTAATCCGTGAGGCAGGAGGCCGGGTGAGTAACCTTGAGGGTGCCCCCCTCACCGATCCGGAGGCTGGGATCCTGGCGACAAACGGCCGCATCCATGCGGAGATGCTTGCCCTGGTTGGCAAGAAGTGATCTTTGTGAATCCTTAACTGTCAACGATCGCACGCCTAGCCTACTATTGCGAGATCATCCCAGGCTGAGGGAGTTTGCTCTGCTTTCTCCCTTTTCCTCTCGGCGACGATCTACACTAATACCTTGTCCATTACCCAAAAGGCGCGCCTCTTTAGCTCCTTAAAAGGCCGACTGTAATCTAGATCACGGAAATTTCTGTGTGCTTTCTTGTACAATGAGGTTCGAGATAGGGGGAACCGATAAGGAGGTAGGAATGCGTGGCAAGAGACTGCTGCTAACTGGTTTGTTGATCGGGTCGCTTTTCTTCTCCCTCGTTGCCTGGGCAACCCCGGAGAACTTAGTCTTCATTCTTGATGCGTCGAACAGCATGAATAAGCCGTTCGATGGTGAGTCGCGATTGGACGTGGCCAAGGGAGCGTTGAGCGAACTATTGGAAATCTTCCCTGAAGGGGTCAATGTGGGGCTCTTCATTTACGGCCATCGGATCGCCAAGAGCGATAGGGAAGCGAGTTGTCAGGACATCGAACCACTCTTTTCGCTTCTTCCGTTTAACGTATCCGTGGGCGAGGAGATGACCGCCGCATTCCTGGGGGTGAAGGCGCAGGGGCTGACCCCCCTTGCCGACGCGCTGGTAGCGGTGTCGAACGAGATCTCCGCGTTTTCAGGGGAGAGTGCGATCGTCCTTATAAGCGATGGTGAGGAGACCTGCGGCGGGGACCCGCTCGTCGTTGCTCATATGATTGCTACGATGACGCCTCCGACGCTCCTGCATGTTATCGGGCTCGATGTGGAAGAGCAGGTGCGCGCAACCATGATCGCGATGGCAGAGGCGACCGGCGGTGAGTACCGTGATGTGAGTGAGGCAAAAGATCTATTCGAGGCGCTCTTTGCCGTGATCTCACTTCCAGAGCAGCCAACCGTCCCCGTGGTACCATCAGAGTATGCGTGCTTTGGGATTACCAGTGTAGTATGGGGAACAGAAGGCAATGATACGCTGTACGGTACACCAGGAAATGACCTGATTTACGGCCTTGCCGGGAATGATCTCATCATTGGCCTTGATGGGAACGACATCCTTCTCGGTGGTGAGGGAAATGACATCATCGAGGGAGGAGACGGGAACGATGCTCTCATCGGCGACCCCGGGGATGACCGGCTGTTCGGTGCGGCAGGGAATGATGTGCTCTGCGGCGGCCTGGGCGATGACTCGCTTGAAGGGGAGATCGGCGATGACATCCTTTACGGTGGAGTGGGGAATGATAAGCTCCTCGGTGGACCGGGGAATAACCAGCTTTACCGCATAGATGGATGCGACATCCTCCTTGAAGGGATGGTGATCGAGGGGCCTTATCCAGGCTGTTGCTGCCTTAGTCCATCCTGTCCCCTTGCCGCAGTCTGCCCTCCTGCTGCACCGGTTGCTTACCCTTGTGCGCCGCCTAGTGGTAAATATGTCAACGAGGGGGCACCCATCAGGCTGCACGGAACGGTCGTTGACCACGACTGCAATGTAGCTGAGGTTTACTGGCGTGCGGAGGCAGGCCGATTTGACGACCCGACATCACTCGAACCTATCTACTATGCTCCGATGACCGATCGTTGCGAGGGGGAGGACGTTCTTCTCACCCTCACAGCGACAGATAGCTGTGGCGCTAAAGGACGCGATTCGTTTAGCCTGCACATCAATAACGTAAATCATTTACCTGTTGCTGTGGCAGGGGAAGACCTTGCCGTAGACGAGTGTGCTAGTGTACAACTTACCTGCTCTGCCTCTGATCCGGACGGTGATATGTTGACATACCGCTGGACCGCGGAGTGTGGTCGCGGGACGTTTGATGACCCAACGCTGCTCCATCCATGTTACACCGCACCGGCAACCGATCGCTGTGAAGGAGAAGAGATCATCCTGAGACTGACCGTGACGGATGAATGCGGAGCGAGCGCGAGCGACAGCGTGACTGTCCACGTGAGAAACCTCAATCATCCCCCTGTTGCTGTGGCAGGTGAAGACCTGGTGATGGACGAGTGTGCTAGTGTTTGCCTGACCTGTTCCGCCTACGATCCGGACGGTGACATGCTGACATACCGCTGGATCGCGGAGTGTGGCCGGGGAACGTTTGATGACCCCACACTGCTCCACCCGTGTTACATTGCGCCGGTGACGGATCGCTGCGAAGGGGAGAAGATTGTGCTCACCCTCACAGTGAGGGATGCTTGTGGTTCCAGTTCCAGTGACTCACTGACTGTTCATGTGAACAACCTGAACCTTCCTCCTGTTGTTAAGGCGGATCCGTAAGGATCCGAAAAGAACGACGACCGTTGGCTGATCTGCTCCGTCGCTTCAAAGGGCGGAGCAGATCACTTCTTAATATGAAAGGCACGATCCTTGGCTCTTTGTTATCCAGTATGGGTAACTTGGCTGAGTGTGGACAAACCCCGCTTTGGGTCACCTCTTGAACTGAAAATCTTTGAAATTATTAGGAAGTCAGGAAACCAGGGAAAGGTTTCACAATATGGACCCTACAAACCTTGCCCCCTCGTCCTTGACTCCTCATGGCTTCCTGGTTTCCTCATAATAAAATCGCAGGCAAGCTCAAGTTTGAGTTACCCACTCGAAATAGCGAGAAGCCGGATAGTTACAGTACTAAGAAACCACCGCGGAAGCAAAATCCGACATATCCCCCCGACCGATGACTCAACCTCTGAAGGGGAAGAAAGTTAGAAAAAAATCTTGATTTCTTCCTAACTTACTGGGTAAGATTCACTGGAGGTGAATTGCCATGAAGAAGAAACTCGGTACCATCCTAGAAGAGGAAGTCATCACTGAGCTGAAGGTCCTGGCAGCCAAGGAGGATAAAAAGCTTTCCCAACTGATCGAGGAAGCCCTACGCCAGTATCTCAAGCGAAAGCAAGGTCGGGTGGTCAAAGAGACTAAAGGTACATTGAGGGCTTCGCCCCGGGTGGTCCAAGCTATCATGGAGGAAGAGGAGTTCCATGCCGCTTGAGGAAAAGGCACTCCCACTTCCAGAGTTGCCCGCCGAACAAACCGTCTTTATCGACGCCAATATCTTTATCTACCACTTCACCGGGATCTCGCAGGAGTGCTCGAGCTTCCTTGAGCGCTGCGAGCGGGGAGAGCTTTGGGGCCTCACCGCAGTGCATATCCTTTTGGAAGTCCTGCATCGGTTGATGATGATCGAGGCTGTGACCAAGGGGTTGGTGACGTCGGGGAACGTAGCGAAGAAGCTTCGGGAGAAGCCCAATGTGGTGAAGCAACTCGCCGATTGTCAGACCCAGACCGAGGCCATCTTGGAGATGGGTATCGAAGTGGTAGGACTAACCCTAGATGTCCTGAAGATCAGTCATCCTTATCGCCGACGGGACGGTCTTTTGGTCAACGACTCTCTGACAGCGGCCGTGATGGAGGCAGAAGGAATCTTGGATCTCGCCACTGCCGATCCCGATTTCACCTGGGTGGAGGGACTTCGGGTCTATAGCCCCCTGGATCTTGCTGAAAGGTGAGACTACTAGCCTGCTTCTCGATAGACAGGGGTTTTCGGCGACATAGCGCCTATTTCAGTGTTCAGTAGGTTCTCTACTTTTTTCTTAATAGTTTTCCATGAAAAGTCTTCATTCTTTCTGCAGAATGGCAGCATGACCTGGGAGATGTAGTATGGTGTTACTATATCCCCCGAGTGAGAAGCTGACAGGGCGATCGCTGAGGCGAAAATAAGAAGAAATAGGTGTTGAGTCTCCGGAACTCTGACCGGAACGCGGAACTGTGTACACCGTAGTTACGGCAGGTGCTCAAATTGCAGCAACGCGACGAATATACCACGGCTTCCTTTTGCTCCCTGGGGGTAACTGCAGTAGGATCCAGACGATCCGACATGAAGGTGTAAGGTGAGATCAGCGGTTGACGACTTGACGGGTCAGATGAGCTTATTTTCAGAGAGGTAACGCGTAGGTTTACAAACGGTCAAAATATGTGTATAATGTAAACCTTAAGAAAGGAGGTGTGTGATGGTGATTGGGGAACGGCTAAAGGGCGCCCGGAGAGCTGCCGGTCTTAGCCAGCGCGCTCTGGCGGAAATGGTGGGTGTAAGTGTGATGGCGATTTCCAAGTATGAGCGAGGGTTGAACACTCCCTCTTCTCCTGTACTAATTCGCTTGGCTCAAGCATTAGGCGTCAAGACCGAGTATTTCTTGCGCCCTGTGACTGTTAAAATGACCGCCCCAGTCTTCCGTTGCCGGAGTTCTTTGTCTGTTAAAGAGGAGCGAGCCATCCTGGCGCGAACCAAAGAATGGATAGAGCGATATCTGGACGTGGAGAGCTTCTTTGAAGGATCGCCCCAGTTTGCTGTGCCTAGCAGCGTCAACCGTCACGCGGGTTCTCTAGATGATGTTGAGCACGTGGCGATGGCTCTGCGTGCTGCCTGGAAGCTCGGTCAGAGCCCGATTGAGAGCGTGGTGGAGGTGTTGGAGGATCAAGGGATAAAGGTTGGGCTGGTAGAGGCTCATGATGATTTCGACGGTCTGACCGTCTGGGCGAACGCCCAGGTGCCAGTCATCATCGTCAAAGGGGGACTGCCAGGGGATCGCCAACGCTTTAACTTAGCTCACGAACTAGGTCATCTAGTGTTGAAACTTGGTGAAGGTGTGAACGCAGAGAAGGCCGCTCACCGCTTTGCTGGGGCTTTTCTGGTGCCCGAAGCGATCGTGCGTTTTGAGCTGGGGTCTAAGCGGCGAAGTTTGGACCTCTGCGAACTGCATTCGCTGAAACACAAATACGGGGTGAGCATGCAAGCGTGGATCTATCGAGCAAAGGACCTAGGGATACTCTCCGAGGCGGCTGCTACCCGGTGGTTCCGGGAATTTCGCCGGCGAGGGTGGCATCGTGAAGAGCCAGGAGAGCCTGTTTCTCCAGAGAAAGCTGGGCGTCGAATGGAGCGGTTGGTGATGCGTGCTCTTGTTGAGGAGCTGATCTCCAGATCGCGAGCGGCAGAGCTGCTAGGGAAGCCTCTAGCGAGGTTCCTGCAGGAAGAAGAAAGACAATATGGTGAGTATCCCGCAACCGTGTGTAGTTGATGCTAACGTTTTGATTGACCTACATCTCAGTGAGCTATTGCGGGAGCTCTTTAATCTTTCTTTGGATTTGGTCGCGCCGGACGTTGTTATTGCTGAATTGCTTCAGCCGGATGCTGAGAAGGTGCTGTCATATGGCTTACGACAAGCGGAGCTTTCCGGCCAGCAAGTGGAAGAAGTGGCCTCCCTGAGATCTCAGTATCGTCGACTCTCCGCCAGTGACCTGTCCGCGTTTGTTTTAGCCAGGTCATTAAACGGGACACTTCTCACAAACGAAGGATCTCTGCGCAGGCTGGCGCAACAGGAAGAGTTGCCGGTGCACGGTACGCTGTGGCTGCTTGATCGAATGGTGGAAGCAGACGTGATTCTGCCAGGGCGGGCTGCTGAGGCGCTGGAGCGGATGTTGTCCTGTGGAAGTCGCCTTCCCAGGGCCGAGTGCAAGAAGCGCTTCCAGCAGTGGGAATGAGAGTCAGTAAAGGAGGTAAGGGCTGGGGTTTTCTGGCGACATAACACTTATTTTTCTGTTCAGTAGATTGCTCGCTCTTTTCTTAATGGTTTTCCTTGAGAAGTCTTCATTCTTTCTTCAGAATGGCACCATGGCCTAGGGGATGTAGTATTCTTAAGAGGGTCTTACTATATTTCCCGAGTGAGAAGCTGACAGGGTGACCGCTGAAAAGACGGCGTCCAAGACGAAAATAAGAAGAAATAAGTATTGTGTCCCCGGAACTCCCATGTCCCCGGAACTCCGGGAATCCCGACCGTCTTCTCCATCGTGCGGTTTGTTCCCAATGTATCTGAACGATTCGAGCGGGAAACTGTTCAGAAGGTTCAACAACAAGATCAGTGTTCCGCGGAATCCCTAGAAATCCAAGCCGTCATGCTCGAAGTCATCTGTCCAGTACCCATAGCGTTTGGCGAGGAACTCCTGAATAGCACCAATGTCAGGGACTTGCGTGTGGATCCTTAGATCCCAGATTCTCAATGTCGAAAGCAAACTGGTCTGCAGGTGCAACCTGAGTCTCTCCCTCGAGAGTACGGCATTCGGAATTGGTCCCACATCGGGCAACGTGTCCAATTGCACCAACTGCTGTGCGCGCTCCGCGATCTGGGTTGTGTGTGGCGTTCCCTCCATCTCAAGGCTGGCCTGGTAGTTCAGGACAGCATTGAATGTGGCAAGAAGTATGTGCCAGTCTTTCCAGCCCTCTTCCCTTAAGGAGTCAACCGTTGCTGCGAATGCAGCATCAGAAGCAAGCCGTTTCATGGTATTACTAAGCCGTTTGCTCAGGTTCTCATAGCGATGCTGTATGTGTTGTCTGTGGGTGGTTGGGTCATAGCCGGGGCCGGGGCCATCCATCCAGGCAAGCTGGAGATGGTCAGGGTAGTCAGGCCAACTCACATTGCTTTCGACGGTGGCGTCTCGCTCGAATTCGTGGAAAGAGTCCTCTTTGACAAAGAACGCTAGAAGCTTGGCATAGGATTCAACACAGAAGGTCTTACCCCTCAGCCCATTCTCAAGACACTCCCCAACAAGTGAGACCGTCCGGTCCATGGGAAGAACGGAGGAATGTGCCAACAACCCAGTGGCCGCGACGAAAACTGCCTCTGCAAACCTATCGGCATCGAATGGATCCGGGAGGGTTACGCTCCAGTCCCCCGGCTTCGAGCCCTCGGCTATGACTTCTTCCGCCTTCACGTTTCCTTGCCTGAGCATTGCAGAGATCCTCGTTGGCAGAAGACAGAGATCCCGTCCTCCCAGGTCTGCTACCAAGATCTGGAGAGAGGCAACGAAGTGCTCTCCAGCTATGTTGCCCAGGTAGGAGTTGTTCCAGTTCACCTCCCAATCCAAGCCTAGCGCGCTGAAACATACTTGACGTAGCGCCCTAGTGTCAGCAAAGGGCAAGCCGATGCGTTCCCTTCTTAGTGCATCCCAAATGGTTGAGGAGTTCTTCCCTCCCCATTGTCTGTCAGCCGCCTCTAGAATCTCTGCAAGGTCATCCGCAAGCTCCCATGACTCGATCTTCGAGAAAATTCCTGAGCGTAGCTCAGGAGCGAAGTGTCTGGACATAGCGTAGACGATCCCCGAATGGAAGAGAGTGGCATTGATCTCGTTCTCTGGATCTGAGGGATCACTCCCCGTTCCGTAGGCGTTGAAGGCCATTAGGGCTATCGTTGCTAGAGATAGGTAGTTGCACCAGGCCCCAAGAGCGTAATCGCAATCGGCGGCCATGAAGAGGCCTTGTGGTACATAGCGGTGTAGCTCCAAGTCCTTTGCAACGGACGCAGAGTATGCACCAGCAAGGGCGTAGTACTTGCCAGCCAGCTTCAGGCCAAGAGTGGAATAGCACTTCGAGAGCAAGAGCATTGATAGAATCGAACCACGGAGTGTTTCCTCAGCGAACCAGTTGTACTTTGCTCTATGAAACTGTTCGATGGCTCCCAAGAAATCCTGTTTGTTGTAGAGAGCCATTGCGCGATCTCGGCACTTCTCTGCAGCCGCAAAGGCTCCGTAGCGTTCTTCCAGCAAGCTGTCCATCCGATCAGCAAGCTTCATCAGGCGGGGCATGGCCCTTTCTTGCTCTTCCCTTGGTAGGATTTCGATAAGCTTGGTAAGCTGGTCTGCGAAGCTTCCAAGAGGAAGAAGAGGAGCCTTTTTGGCCAGATCAACTGCCTTCTCCCAACACTCAAGACAAGCATCAAACTCGAAGCTATTGTCTGATGGATCAGGAAGAAGGAGGAGGAACCCCCGTATTCGCAAGAGTTCGGCACGGTAACCTGGGCCTTGCGCTTCCTCAAGAAGCACGGTTGTCCGCTCAAGCAACTGAGCCTTCCAGCGGCCCAGCTCGACGGCGGATATGGCCAGACACGCTACGTGAAACGCGCCAGAGCAGAATCCCCACAGCACAGATGCATCCTCAAGATCAGATGTTCGCACCAGTCCATGGGACTCGTCGTAGTACTCCCGCAAAGGATCCTCGAGCCCCTCCATTGTCTTGAAGCCCCTAAATGAGGCGATTGTCACCTCGTAGATGGCATGCCTGCGCAGCTCATCGGGTAGGGAGTCTGGACTTAGTACTCCCATCCAGAACCTTAGATCTTGATTCGGACCTTCTGCGGCGGCTGCTTGCCGGAGTCCGGATCGAACCTCTAGGAACTCTGCGAAGTTCTGTGGGCTTCCATTATCTACCCAGCGTGCGTGCAAGTCGTGATATGAGGCATTGGCTTCTGGCAAGAGGATCTCGGGGTAGAGTTCCTTTGGAACTCCAAGGAACTCCTGTGCGATCCAGAAGACATCCTTCTGACACAGCTCCTGTGCGATCCATTGCCCATCGTGAATCTCCAAGGATACGTTGTGTTCTTCTATCGACCAGTGTTGGAGCTCATGCCGCTTTCCGACTGGGACGTCAGTTACACACAAGAAGTACACCACGTCGAAGGTATCTGGCAATTCCACAATCTTGGCAATATCCGACTTCACCTTTGCGCCGATATTGTCTCGTTGTAGGGAGCAGGCGAAGGCTAGGCGCTTGGTGCTTGAGAGCCCTGTGAAGACAGTGAACCCTATAGGACCTTCGATGTGCGTTTCGTAGCTCTCGAAATCACGACCTTGGTCACCGCCAGCCGAGACCGGGCCAGTTGCTGGAAGGATGTTGAAGCAGATCCGCACCCTAGTCAGGTGTCTGCATATATGCTCAAACTCATGGTGCGCATTGCGAGCTGCAAGTTGATCCAGCTGGAATCGGATTTGAGCTTCGAGTTCTCTGTGCGTTGCCATACCGTAGGTAGTGTAACGCAATTCCAAGCGTACCAAAACTCGATCAGGTGGCCCTCAAATCTGTTATGGGGGAGACCGCATCTCTAGGGACCGTGATTGCTGGCAACGCTTGGAAATTGACCCAGGGCAACGATCGGTTTTTTGACCCACCCCCTGGCTATCCGTAGTGTACCCTGAAGGGGCACATTCTTCTCCAACTTTCTTCCCCAAGCATGGGGTGTCGCGTAATCATTCCTCCTTCCTTCGTCGATTCGGGGTAATTCTGGGTAATTCTGGGTAACTCTGGAACTCTGAACTCTGGGGACACAATACTTAATTCCGCTTTGGCTTCTGCCGTGGGCACCGTTTCTTCGGTGCGCCTTGGTGATCCTCTTGAGCGGTGACGACAATTCCTTCACCGCCGTAGGGCTTGCCTGGTCAGATGTATACTTGAAAGGGATGGTAAGAAAAGGGGACAGTCCCCTTTTTGGACCGCGCGGGTGCCGCTCTTTTGATAAGGGACTCCGCCTCTTTCATGCAGGCACTCCTTCTTTCCGCACATTCATAAGCAATGGGCTGTTGACTGTAAAATAGTCTTCCGCAGATATGGGATAAACCGATATCAGCACTCCGTATTTTAGATTTAACTCTGTGATTATGTCTATCATCCGGTCTATCTCTCTTCCGGGAGCGATCTTTCCCTCAAGAACAATGAGTAAGTCTATGTCTGACTCTTCTGTTGCAGCATCTCTCGCCCAGGAGCCGTAGAGGATGATGCTCTTTAGCTTTCTACCATATAATTTTTTAACTTCCCCTCTGAAGTCCTTAAGAATTTTTTCTATTTTCATGCTGCTCCCCTTTCTTTCTCGCGGTCTATTGTTATCGCTTGTCAGTCTGCTTGCCGAAATCCAGATCTGCGAGGTTGCGGAGCAATTTATGGATTGCCTTAACTGGTTGGCACCAATTACTCCGATGCCTGATAGTAGCACAAACTTCCCCGCGGTGCGATCCAGGAATCCACGCTTAAACTGAGTAGCCTTTCCAACTTACCTTAGGGTACTAGAGGGGGTTAACACCTCTGTTTCCCGCATCATAGACTAACTCCTTAGCTGAGTCAATAATGTAAGGGAGGCTCGGCCTATTACGAATACTCCGTGAAAGTTGTTTTTACATTGCTCTTGTGGGTTAGAACCCTTTACAGGTCACTTCTTCGGGCGGGCAAGCGTGCTTTGGAAGTGCTCGCAGGATGAGCTCACCGATCGGGTTTTCACGCGCTAGGGCGTGAGCGACGTGCAGGTGAAGGCACTTAACTCTGTTAAAATCAGCGGTCCCACCGATCCCCTTCTCAAGGAGAGCGGCTGACATTCCTGTTTCTTCCAGGAATACGCGGTCCTCCTCAGTGAGGAGGCGATACCTCTCGTTGATATAAGCGAGGTGAGCCGCTTGCAGCCGCGCGGCGAGCACCTGATTCTCTCGCACGCGCGTCTCCATTCGCTTGACCCAACCTTCCGCCTCCAGGTGATCGATCGCTTTAGTGAGGTAGGGACACGTGAGCCAGAAGATGGTCGGAAAAGGCTTACCTTCGATCAACGGATAGACGGTCACCACCTGTGGATACCCGTAGCGACAGCGACACTCGATCCCGAGAAGGCCGCGCGGGATACGCCCAAGCTGTTTTTCGATGATCCTTTTGTCCTTCAGTGACACAGGTTCCATCGATCACTCCTATATTTCTCCGCTGCGAGCTCTCTTGCCCGCTCCGTTTCTTTTTCGGTAAGGCCTCCCTCATGAAGAGGACGCTTAAGGAACTGGGAGAACCCGGCAGCGATCCGTTGTATGAGATCCTCCAAAGGAATGGCCTGACATGAGGCTTCCGCGATCGATGTCGTTTGATGAGGCGTAG
>Ga0307430_1001530_pt1 | contig 16796 bp, 13 predicted proteins | sample SalMarWE160130MG_FD_202159 | JGI IMG/M metagenome (GOLD analysis project Ga0307430, IMG submission 202159) | Salt marsh sediment microbial communities from the Plum Island Ecosystem LTER, Massachusetts, United States - WE1603-130 | ecosystem: Environmental > Aquatic > Marine > Intertidal zone >... | reverse complement strand
TTACCCCCTGCCCCCTACTTTTGCACCTGTGGACCAAGCACCTGAGGATGATCTTAGAGTGAGGGGGTGCCAGCCATGACACAAGGCACCGTCAAGTGGTTCGACAGCAAGCTCGGATACGGGTTCATCCGCGACGACACGCACGGCGAGATCTTCGTGCACCACTCGGCGATCCAGGGCGAGGGGTTCAAGACCCTTCGCCGCAGCGAGGTGGTCGAGTTCGACATCGTCGAGGACCCGCGCGGCTTGCAGGCGGCCAACGTCGTGAGGAACGCCGACCAGAACGGCAGCTCTCAAGAACCGCAAGGCTCGAACGGATCCGGGCCGATCCAGACCTGATCTCTGTTCCCGTGCCCCGGCGGCGCGAGGATGCCCCGCCCCACCGTAGTGTCATGGTAGGACGCGTGGGGTACCGGACTGCCCAGAGGCCGACGATTACGCGAGGCTGCGAGCGCACCGGAACCCACCGTTGATGTCGGCCGCATGCGGTGGGAAGCCGCTGCGGAAGGCGCAGCGCATCACGTACGCGTAGTAGCACCACGCCCCGCCCCGGATTACCTTGAGGCCGCTGGCCGAGCTGCTGCACAGCGGGTTCTCGACACCGTCCCGGAGCTCGCAGTAGAAGCCCTCGTCGTACCAGTCCTCGCACCACTCCCAGACGTTGCCAGCCATGTCGAACAGGTCGTGCCCGTTCGGCGGGAACGTCTTGACTGGCACGGTCCCGAGGCTCGAGTGGAAATGCGCCCGGTCGGCGTCGGGCAAGTCGCCCCAGGGGAAGTCGCGCTGCTCGAGCCCGCCGCGCGCGGCGTACTCCCACTCGGCCTCCGTCGGCAGCCGGCAGCCGCGCCACTCGGCGTACGCCTTGGCCGCATACCAGCTCACGAAGACGACGGGATGATCGCGTAGCTCGGGCGGATACGTGTTGTAGCTCCACAGCGCGAGGTAGTCGCGGTCGGTGCGCGCACGGTCGGCGGCTGCCTTGCGCCACTCGGGCCGGGCCTGAAGGAACTCGAAGAACTGCGCGTTCGTCACGGGAGCCTGATCCATGGTGAACGGCTTGACGCTGACGATGTGGACCGGCCGTTCGTCCTCGTCGCCGGTCTCGCTCCCCATCTGGAACGTGCCGCCCGGAATCAGGACCATGCCCGGCGGCGCCAGTTGACGCGCCTTCGGACGAGCGGCTGCCGAGGCGGTTTTGACGACGGCTTTGCGCTTCGAACGCGCGCTCATCTTCGCCTTGTCCTTGGCCTCCGCGGCGGCCCCGCTTCCAGCGGTCCCGCTCTTAGCGGTGGGTGCAGGCGTCTCGCCCCATACGTGTCGGCCGCTGAGCCGGTCGAGGTTGAGCAGCACGTCGGCGGCCGACGCGTAGCGGTCGCGCGGCGCGAACGCGAGCAGCTTGGCCACGATCTCGTCGACGACGGCCGGCAGCTTCGGATCGAGCGCCGTCGGCATCGCGAACAGGCCGACGGGCAGCCGGGCGGTGAGCATCTCGTAGAAGACGACGCCGAGCGAGTACAGGTCGGACCGGGCGTCGTCGCCTGTTCCCGCGACGCGCTCGGGCGCGATGTAGTACATCGTGCCGAACCGCGCCTTGGAGACGGTGTAGTCGGCGCCCTCCTTGAGTCGCGCGATGCCGAAGTCGGCGATCTTGACCTGGCCGTCCTTGCTCAGCAGCACGTTCTCAGGCTTGAGGTCGCGGTGCAGCGTGTGGCGGTGCGCGTACCGCAGCCCCGAGCAAATCTGGCGGACGATGAACAGCGCGTCGGCGAGGTGCTCCGGGGCGGCGCGCGTGGGCGCGTGCGCCCGGATCCACTCGCGCAGCGAGACGCCATCGACGAACTCCATCGTGATGTATTTGACGCCGTTGGTTTCGCCGACGTCGTTGATCCGGATGATGTTGTCGTGGTTGAGCCGGCGGGCGATGCGGGCCTCCTCGAAGAAGCGTCGCGACAGCGTCTCGCTCGTCAGCAGCGCGGGGCTCATCATCTTGATCGCCACCGGCTCGCCCAGCAGCAGGTCGTCGGCGCGGAACACGACGCCCATCCCGCCGCGGCCAAGCCCGGCCCGGAGCACGTAGCGGTCCGAGATCGTGTCGCCCACCTCGAACGGCTGCGCGATGGGGCGCCCCTCGACGAACGTCGTCGCCTCGTCGAGTGGATCGCGCGGGCGTCGCCGCTGCGTGCCTGAGGTGTCTGGACTCACGCCTCGTCCTCTCCGAATTGCTGCTGGAACGGTTCGAAGGCGATCGCCGCCTTGCCGAGCATCAGGTGGTCGCCGTAGACGAGCGGCGCGAGCTCGTTCGGCCCGAGCCGTCGCTCGTTGACCCACGTGCCGCCGTCGCTGCTGAGGTCCTCGATGAGGAAGACGCCGCCCCGAGCGATGAGCCGCGCGTGCGTCGGCGCGACGCCCCCCTCGCGCAGCACGATGGCCGCCTGCGCCGACGCGCCGATGGTGACGTGCCGCCGCACCTGGACGTATTCCTCGATCTCGGCCGCCTCGTCGGAACGGCGCACCACCACGCTGAGCACCTGGGCGGCGCTCGGGACGCACACCTCCACCAGCTCAATCTCCGGCGCGCGGTCGGTTTCCCGGTGGAGGACGAAGCGCTCCCACCTGAAGGGGTCCGTGCCTCGCACGATGTGCGCCACGAGCTCGAAGAGGCCGGCGACGTCGATCGCCTGGCCGTCGACGAGCCGCTCGACTGAGTCGACGGCGATCCGCCCCTCGCGGCGCGCGAGCCGGATGAGCTCGACGTCGTCTGCACCCGCCCGCAGTTGAAAGGCGAACCGATGAATGCCGCGCGACAGGTCGCGCGTGGCGGCCGAGTCGGGCATGAGGCGGAGCACGACGTCGTTCTGCTCGCGGCTGTACGGGTCCGGCCACGCGCTCCGGCCGAAGGCGAGCTGCGGCTTGGCCAACAGCGCCACGGTGCGCATCGCGCCCGCTTCGAGCAGGCGCAGGGCGGCGCTCTCGATCGGCGGGACGCCGGCGAGACGCCCGGCATCGACGATGGTCTTGGGCACGGGTCGGACCTCGCGGCGCTCCTGCTCAACGAGCCGGACGGGCACCCACATCGCCCGGCGCCGCGGCTGCATCACGTCGCGCGGCCGGCGCCGCTTCTGCGTGAACACGTTCTCGAAATCGCCCACCACGTCGCTATCCTTGATCACGAACTGGAGCGTCGTTTCCTCGGCGTGCGGCGGGTTGACCACAATCGTGAACTCGCCCATCGAGACGTTGAAGGTCTGCGCCGTGTCGAGCACCTTGACGCGCACGCGGCACACGGCCTCGCCGTGCCGCAGGGGGATCACGGAGAACCGCAGCGGCATGTGCCGGCCGCAGCGGATGTCGCGCACGATGCACCGCAGCGGCGTGTCCACGACGGGCGTGTCGATCTCGACCATGGCCACCTGCACCTCGTGCGCGCCGGTGTTCGTGAACCGCAGCTCGAGCACGCCGACGGCCTGCTGCTGCAGAACGCGCGCGGCGTCGATCTCGAGCCGGACACTGCCCGCGTGCGCCACCGCCTCGGCAAGGGCGTCGGCGCGCGCCGCGACCTCGGCCGGCAGTGGGGCGCCGCAGTGTTCGCAGTAGCGCGCGTGCCCCACGGCACGGCCGCACGCCGGGCACCTGGTCACGTGCTTCTCCTGGCTCGTCGACGACATCGGCGTCACTCGGTCTCTTCGTATAGTTCGACGTGATCGGTTGGCGCGTCCTCCACCGGCTCGGCGGCGGATGCGGTGGCGCTGTTGATCCGATCGCACGCCTGCACGTACGCCTCGGGCGAGATCGCCGACTCGGCCCGATACCGCTCCGCCAGCGCACGCGCGGCCTCGGGCGAGTTCGCCGCCACGAGCGCCAGAAGCTGCTCGGGCGACATCTTTGTCTGTTCCTGGAACTTCTTCAGCTCGACGAGCCGGTCGGCGCGGTCGTCGTCGAGGATGGCGATGAGCGCCTCGATCGTGGCCCGGCTGTAGATGTCGAGCCGGAGCTCGTCGGTCTCGATGCGGCGCAAGCGCTCACGGTGCCGCAGTTCGCGGATCTTCTCGAGCAGCTCGAGGCCGCGCTCGCGTTTGGCCCATCGGAGCTCGTCGAGCGCTTTGTGTTTCTCGAGTTCGGACTCGAAGGCGATCGCGCCCTGCTCGATCTCTCGCCTCGCTTTCTCGAGTGCAAGGCGCTCGCGGTACGCGCGCTTGAAGTCCTCGACCTCCTGCTCCCGCAGCAGGGCCTTGACGCCCGCGCGGTGCTCGGCCTCGTGCACGAACTGCTCAAACTCCTGCTCGGATTGGAAGCGCGCGATCCGCTCGACCGAGAGCTCGTCGTGAACTCGCCGGTAGACATCGAGCGCCCGAGTGAGCTGGAACGCCTCGCCGCGCTCGGCCCGGAGCGTCTCGTACGCGCTGCCGTAGAAGTCGAGGCAGCGGAGCTGCACGAGCTCGAGACCGCTTCGCGCGCAGGTCGCATCGAGCTCGGCGCGCAGCTCGCGTTCGACCGCCTCGCGCAGGCCGGGCGTCGCGCAGAGCGATTCGAGCGTCTCGCGCCGGACGATCTCGGCAACGACCGGCACCCCCTCGGCGCGCCACAGCGCGCGAACGTCGTCGAGCAACACGCGCCATCGCTCGCGGACCACCTCGCGGCGGAACACGTCGGGATCGACGAGCCGCACGCTGAGGAACACCTTGACCGAAACAGCCTGCTCGTCGGCCGTCCACACCTCCGGCAGGTCGAGCTCGACCGCCGTGTCGTCGGCCGAGACGAGGATGGCCAGCATCGGGGCGCCACGCCCGAGCGCGGCGATCCGACGCGGCAGGCTGTCGACCGTGTGCTCGCCCGGCTCGAGCACGCCAACGAGGCGGTCGGCACGGAACAGGAGCGCACGCGTGCCCGGCTCGACGACGAGCGACTTGCTCAGGACGCCGTTCAGATCGTCGATCTCGAGGACGACGGCGAACTCGTCGGCGGCGCGCGACCATCGGTTGTCCACGACGGTGGCCTTGCCGTGCCGCGCCAGCTCGGCGCCGCAGTGCGCGCAGAACTTGGCGCCGGGCCCGCTCGACCGGCGGCAGCGGCCGCACACGACCGCACGCCTCGGCGCCGGCTGGCCACACGACGGGCAGAAGTTGCTCGTCCGGCGCACGCGCGCGCCGCAGTGCGGACACTGTGTCGTCAAGAAACCCATTTGCTAGCGCCTCGAAAGCACCGCGCCCAGGTCGTCGAATCGGTCGACCACGTACTCGCCGTTCGCAGCGAGCCGGTCGAAGCATCGTTGGGCGATCTCGCGGTGGAAGCCGCCTTCGTCGGTCAATGCGTCGAGCCGGACGCTCGAGCGCACGGCGAGCTCGTTGCGGACAAACTGGGCACACTCGGCAAGCGTCGGCTCGTCGGCAAGCGGGTTGAGCAAGTACACAAGCTGGCCCGCGGCGCCGATGCAGCGGCCAGCCGGCCGATCGGCAAGGACGACCTGCTCGCCGCCGCCCAGACCGGCGGTCGCCTGGGCACCCGCCTGGTCGGTCCATCCGGTCGGTGACCACACGGCAACGACACACTGGCCGCTGCGCCTGCGGGGCTGCGCCGCGTCGTCGACGGCGCTGCGAAGGTCGCCGGCCGTGCAGGGCTGCACGTCGAAGCCGTGCCGCGCGTAGCTCGGCCGATGAACGGCCGGTACGAGCCGAAGCCGCAGCAGCGTCTTGCCGGCCCGGATCCGCGCGCGCTGTGCCACGCCCGCGTCGAACGGCGCCGGGCCCTCGCCGTCGAGGGCGAGCCACGCCTCGGCCGAAGGCTGCTGCCGGAGCGTCACGACGAGCTTCGCACGCGGAAGGACGGCGCCGTCATCGAGCCAGCCGGACAAATGCTCGAAGCGCGCGGCGACCTCGGACAGATAGGCGGCCGCCTCGATGGAGAGCTCGTCGCGCCCGACGACGAGGCAGCCGTCCGCGCGCAGTTGCTCGACCGTGTCGTTGCGATCAGCGGGCCGCGCATGCACCGGGCACCGGGTCAGCGCGCCCGAGCGGGCACATGTGCGACAAATCGTCGCTTCGCAGCCCGGCTCTTCGCATTTCGTGGCAACCGAGTAGTTGAGGACCAGCTCGCGTCCGCACCAGGAGCACCGGCGCTCGGTCGGCGCGTCGGATACGCCCTCCCGCGCGCGCTTGCCGTTCGTTCGGAACACGCGCATCGTGGCCGCTTTGCGCTGCTCGAAGTAGTGCTCGACGTCGTCTTGCGAGAGTCGGTAGACGCGCCCGATCTTGGCCGCCGGCAGATCGCCGCTCTGGATGAGGCGGTAGACGGTCTTGGTGTCCACGGCCAGAAGCTCGGCCGCGGCGTGGATGTCGATGATTCTGGCCACGCGAGGCTCCGGACAGTTCGCTCACCTGGATCGGATGCAATATCCGTACCATCCTTCTCGTGGCCGCTCTGTACGGGTGCTGGCCCCGACACGCCCCACATAGTGTGGGAAAGGCCCACATCCCCTGTCTCGCCCCCACCTACCCCGACGTCCTACCGGATCGGCGGCATCACCCGCTCCCCGTGGCATGTCTCTTGCATAATCCTCGGCGGGAAGACGTGTCCCCACGACAAACGAGCAGGCAAACCAGATGGGTCGACTGAGCCTGAGTGAACTTGAGCCCGGCATGATCCTGGCGCTGCCGGTGTTTGACGACAAGGGCGTCATGCTTTTACCGGGCAGGACTCGCCTGACCGAGCGGCACCTCGAGCGGCTCAAGCGCTGGGACGTGCACGAGGCCATCGTCGAAGCGGTCGGACGCGACGCATTGGCCGCGGACGCCGAGGCGCAGCTCGACCCGGCGCTGCTCGCCGCAATCGACGATGCCCTCGACGAGAAATTCGCCACGACCAACGGCGACGAGATCATGGACGAGGTGAAGCGCGTCGTGCGGAAAATGACGATCGACGAAGCGGCCGGCCGCAGGAACAAGGCGCGGCGCCGATGACGGCTCGAGCCGCCACGATACGCGCCGCCATCGTCGGCTGCGGCCGGATGGCCGGTTGGCTCGAGGAGGACTCGCGCCGCGGCCACCCCAGCACGCACGCCGGCGCCTACCAGGCGGTCGAGGCGACGCGCCTCGTCGCGTGCGCCAGCCGAACGATGGAGAGTGCGCAGCGGTTCGCCACCCGCTTCGATATCCCGGCCGCGTACGACGATTTCGAGCGGATGCTCGACGAGCAACGGCCCGACGTCGTGAGCATCTGCACCCCGGCGTCGGTCCGGCTCGACGTGGTCCGTGCGGCGGCCGCGTGCGGCGTGCGCGGCATCTTTTGTGAAAAGGCGTTGGCGACGAGCCTGGCCGAGGCCGACGAGCTCGTCGCGCTGTGCCGCACGCACGGCATTGCGGTGGCCGTCAATCACAGCCGGCGCTGGTGCTGGGACTTCCGCACGCTCAAGGGGCTCGTCGACGACGGCCGGCTCGGCGCGCTCCAGTCGGTCCGCGGCGCGTTCGGCGGCCGCGTGATCCACACCGGGACGCACTTCTTCGACGCGCTCCTGTGGCTCGCCGGCCCGGCTGAGTGGGTCTCGGCCGCGACCTGGCCGCACGCCGAGGCGGCGTGGGCGCGGGCGGATGCAGTGCCCGGCGACGAGAACGGTGACGGCGACAGCGTCGCGACGATCAAGATGGCGAGCGGCGCCTACGCGCACGTGGACGCCGTCGGCAAGGACTACTTCTTGTTCGAGCTCGACGTGCTCGGCTCGCAGGGTCGGGTCCGGATCGGCAACAACGGCGTGCTCGAGCTATTCGAGTCGGCCGAGAGCCCGCACTACGATGGCTTCTTCGAGCTGCGGCGCGCGGCGTTCCCCTCGCCGCCGCCCGGCGAGACCAACCCGTACGTGCTCGCGGTCGAGGAGCTCGTGGACGTGATCGAACACGGCGGCGACTCCTCGTCAACGCCCGAGGATGCGCGCGCCGCCCTCGAGCTCGCGCTCGCCATGTTCGAATCGGGCAGGCGCGGCGGCGACCGGGTGACGCTGCCGCTGGCGGACCGCGCGTTCTGCATCGTATCCAAGTAGGAGCTGTCTCACCATGGCGACCGACCTGAAAGACGATCTCGTCGCGAAGTTCGAGCAGCGCCTCGAGCTGCTCGATGAAGTCCTCGAGCTCGCCGGTCGCCAGCGCAAGGCCGTCGAGCAAGGCAAGACGGCGCGCCTCGACCGGCTCATCGACCGCCGCGAGCACGCGATGCGCCGCTGGCGCGAGCTCGAGAAGGCGATCGGCCACGAACTGGAAGCGGCCAGGGACGCGACACCGTCCGATGAGCAGCAAACGCGCCTGCGCGCCCTGATCGACAGCTCGGAGGAGCATGTGAACGCGATCCAACGTGAAGACAGCCTTCTTGCCAAGACGATCGACGCGCGGCACGAGGCGATCACGACCGAACTCGAGAGCCTCAGGCGGGGACGAGAGACGCTCCAGGCGTATGCCCGCGACGCCGGTCTGGGAACGAGGCGGGGTATTGACAAGAATGCTTGAGGCCCCGCGAGTGCGCTAGCCGGCATTCCTGACAGAGAGCGGGCACATCGCCGCCCGACATGGCGCGGGCGATTACCTGTTGACCAGTTCCAACGCTGCTGCGCGCGGCCTCATCCAAACAGGCTGTCGCACACAGCTCGTGCGATCGTGCCGGCCGGGCGCGCATCCGAATCGGCTCGGGTAGGGACCGGCGCACAAATCCAAGCCCCGTCAGGGGCGTCTGAGAGTAGCCTCGGGCGCAACGGCCTGTTGAAAAAGCCCGTAATCGCCGCGCCCTCCAGGGGCGCGACGTGAGTAGCTCCGGGTGAAACCCGGAGAAACGTGTGTGCAGTAATGCCAATTCAACCCTGGAGGGGTTGCACACTGAGAGCTTGTGCTTGACACGTTCGGCCCCTTCAGGGCCGGCATTCCGCGGTGTCGCCCGTGACCAGGGGTTTCACCTCTGGCTATTGACACCTGCGTAAGTAAGGTCCTATATTGGGGGTCGGAGGTGATGTGCCATGCGACCCCGAGGAAGTGGTCAACAACTCGAAGAGCGAAGGCGGCGCGCCGTGGCGTTGTTGGCCAAGGGCCTGCAGCCGGTCGAGGTGGCCCAACAGCTCGGCGTCGACCGACGCAGCGTGCGCCGCTGGAAGGCCGCCTACCGCAAGCGGGGCGAGGCGGCCCTTAGGGCCTGCCCCGCGCCGGGTCGCCCCTGCCGCCTCGATGCCAAGGCGCAAAAGCGCCTCGTGCGTCTGTTGCTCAAAGGCGCCCGCGCCGCCGGTTTCGCCACGGAGCTGTGGACCTGCCCGCGCGTGGCCCGGCTGATCGAAACGCAGTTTGGGGTGCATTACCACGTCGATCATGTCGGACGGCTCCTGCACGGGCTGGGGTTCTCGCCGCAAAAGCCCCAGCGCCGCGCGCTCGAGCGCGACGAGGCGGCCATCGCCCACTGGATCAAGCACGACTGGCCGCGCATCAAAAAAAAGCCTCGCGGCTGAAGGCGCATTTGGTCTTTGTCGACGAGAGCGGTTTCTTGATGGCGCCGCTGGTGCGTCGCACATGGGCGCCATGCGGCCAGACGCCGTTGCACTATCAGCGCACGCGCCACCACCGCAAGGTGTCGGCGATCGCCGCGCTGTTGGTCTCGCCCGGGCGCGAGCGGGTGCGGCTGTGCTTTCGTCTGCACCCCGACACCAACCTGCGCGCCGGCGAGCTGATAGCCTTTGTGCGCCAGTTGCTTGCTCACGTGCGCGGACCCGTCGTGCTCATCTGGGACCGCTGGCGGCGGCATCGGGCCCGCCTGCTGCAGACGTTTGTGGCGGGCAGGGCGGGGAGAGGGAGTGGGGCTGACCTGCTCTTTCGCACACCACCGGCTCAAAGCCAGTGGCAACGCAGCACCTGCGGCGCTGCGCATGCCGGCTGAAGCCCGGCATCCTTTATCCTGTGCGCGGCATTCCGTCGACAAGGCTGCTGGTCGCCCAGTTCGATCGAGTCCCAGCTTATCTTAGCGCTTATGGGCGTGAGCCCGTGGTACAGGGGTCGCTCGCACCCGCGCGAGCCCCCGTAGGGGGCGACATCTGTGGTCCCTCGTCGTCAGATGTCGCCCCCTGCGGGGGCTCGGCTCTCTACAAGCTCTACGCTTCTGCGAGGGAGGCGGCTCTTGCCACGGGCTGCTAGGCCAGCTCCTCGCGGATGAGGCGGAGGGCCTCGGCCGGATCGTCGTGCGCCGTGATCGGCCGGCCGATCACCAGATAGTCGGCGCCGGCGGCGCTCGCCTGGCGCGGCGTCATCGTGCGTTTCTGGTCGTCTCTTTGTGCCCATTCGGGCCGGACGCCGGGCGTGATGATCAGCACGTCGTCGCCGACCGCTTCCCGCACCGGCTTGAGCTCCTGGGCCGAGGCCACCACGCCCGCGCACCCGGCCTCGGCGGCCATCTGGGCCATGTGCTGGACTTGCTCGACGAGCGGACGGGTGCAGCCGAGGTCGTCGTGCAGCGTCTTCTCGTCGAGCGAGGTGAGCAGCGTGACGCCGAGCGTGATCGGGTCCTCGAGCCCGGCCTCCTGCGCGCCGACGTGCGCGCCCCGGATGGCCGCGCGCATCATGTCCCAACCGCCCGAGACGTGGACCGTGAACATCGCCACGCCCATCTGCGCGATCGCCTTCGCCGCCTTCTCGGCCGTGTTCGGGATGTCGTGCAGCTTCAGGTCGAGGAACAGCGTCGCGCCGTGGTCCGCGAGCTGCTTGACCACCTCCGGCCCGCGCCGCGCGTAGAGCTGGCTGCCGACCTTGTAGGCGTCGGCGCCCGCCTTTGTTGCGTCGATGAGCCGCGCCGCCTCGTCGAGCGTATCGACATCGAGCGCCACAATGATCTTCGCCGGCATAGCTGGTTATCTCCAGTTGGGGCCACAGGTTGCACGGATGCCCACTGATACGAGATCACACGATCAGTGTCAATCAGTGTGATCTGCGGCTTCCTCCTCATGTCGTTGTGATCACACGCGCCAACAGCGCCGCGACCCGGCCGGGGTGGGCGGCGACGATGCGGATAACCTCGTCGTGGATGAGGGGCTGGTCGCTCAGACCGACGGCGCGGTTGGCGATGACGGAGAGACCGAGGACGCGCATGCCGAGGCTTTGTGAGTAGATGACCTCGGGGACGGTGGACATGCCGACGGCGTCGGCGCCGAGTGTGCGGAAGGCGCGCACTTCGGCGGCGGTCTCATAGCTCGGGCCGGTCACGGCGAGGTAGACGCCCTGCTTGAGCTCGATGCCGAGATCGCGTGCCGCGTCGAGTGCAAGGTCACGCAGCTCGCGGTCGTATGCGTTCGACATGTCGGGGAAGCGTGGTCCGAGGGCGTCGTTGTTCGGGCCGATCAAGGGGTTCGTGCCCATCATGTTGATGTGGTCGGTGATGAGCATCAGGTCGCCGGGCGCGAAGTCCGCATTCACTCCACCGGCGGCGTTCGTCACGATGAGGGTTTGCACGCCGAGCTCGTGCATCACGCGCAGCGGCAGGAGGACTTGGTCGAAGCCGAGCCCCTCGTAAAGGTGAAGGCGTCCCTGCTGCACGATGACGCGCCTGCCGCCGACGAGACCCCCGACAAGCCGCCCCTTGTGCCCAGGCACGGTTGACGCGGCGAAGTGTGGGATCTCGGCGTAGGGGAAAGCGGCCGGCTTCTCGAGCCGGTCGGCGAACGTGCCGAGTCCGGTCCCGAGGATCACGCCGACGTCGGCGTCGCCTCCGAGGCGGGCGCGCACAGCGTCAGTCGCTTCAGCTACCTTGTGCTCGTCGAACAACATACAGCGATCGGAGTGTGCCTACGCTCTCGGTTCTCCGGCCAGGATCGCCCTGATCTCGTCGGGGTCTTTGAAGCGGTAATCGCCGTACTCGACGTCGTTGCCCAGGCTCGAGGCGACCAGTTCGATGTAGCGCCTGAGCCCGTGGTCCTTGATGCACTGGACCGAGCCGATGCAAAGGCCCTTCCATGCGTCGTCGGCGAAGAAGCCCTTGTCGCACGGGAACTCACCGCACTCCCAGCAGCCGTTGAGTCCGTTTTCCTCGCAGCACTCGCGCTGGTAGCAGTCCTCGGAGCCGCCGCCCTTCCGGCATCCGGTGCAGCCCTTGAGGACGTTGCGGCAGACGCTGCAAACGAGACCGCAGTAGCCGACGTTTCTTGCCAGTGCGTGGTCGGCAGTCTCGGGCATCCTGACCGTCCTCCTTTCGCTGCAGGCGCCGTTTCCCCGTCATGTGCCCCACTGCCGGCGGCTCTTGCGGAGAGGGGCGCTCCTCGTGCCATTCTCGCACCAAACTCCAACCAGCGGAACGTCTTTTTCAGGTGGCCGTGGGCTTTTCTGTTCAGGGAGCGCCCGAGGCGCTGATCCGGCGTTGAAGGCCGGCGCGAATTGTGCTATACTATTGGTGTTGATTTCCGATACCGGGAATGAAGCTGCCTCTTATTTCTTGCCTGATTCGAGTTTCTGGGGGAGGGCGGTCTCTGAGAAGCAGCATGCACAACGTGTGGCTCTGTGTCGTCTCGATCCTGGCGCTCGTGTGCACCGCGCTCGTGTGCGCCGGCGCGCTGGCGGTCGAGCCGCCTGCCGACCTGTACGCCACGACCGGCGACGCCCAGGCTGAGCTCTATTGGGACCCGGTGCCGGATGCGACCAGCTACAAGCTGTACCGCTCCGAGCAGTCGGGGAGCGGCTACGTGGAGGTGGGCGAGGCGACAGACCTCTTCCTCCTCGACTCCGGCCTCGCGAACGGCACGAGTTACTACTATGTCGTGACCGCGCTCGAGGGCGTGGACCAAAGCGCTTACTCGGCCGAGGTGGCGGTCACGCCGCTCAAGACGCTCAACGTCCTGACGTTTACGCGCATGAGCGACGAGTTCTATTACCTGAACCCGTGGCTCATCGACAGCACCTACGCGCTCAACGGCGCCGATCCCGAGCAGGAAGTCCTCTACGTCGAGGGCGAGAGCGCGATCGGCGAGAACTGCGCCGCGCCGAGGCTCACGGCCGACGGGCGGTACATGATCTTCATCGCGAACGGCATGATCCGCCGGCTCGACCGGTCGAGCCACGAGCTGGTCACCCTGCGCGCGCAGAACGTCTACGAGCGCGGGCTGGCGGTCTCGCCGACGACGGGCGAGGTCGCCTACGTGTACGAGAGCGGCGGCCGGCGCGATATCCATATCATGGACCTCGACGGCGGTAACGACCGCGCCGTCACCGACGACACGTACAACGACCGGTGGCCCGAGTTCGCGCGCGACGGCAGCCACCTGGTCTTCGTGACCAATCGCCCGGGCAAGGACGAGATCCACCGGGTCAACCCGGACGGCACGGGCCTGACGTGCCTGACGAGCAACACGCGCAACGAGCGCCGCCTGGCGTACGCGCCGGACGGGTCGCTGATCGCGTTCCATGCGTACACGTCGTCGACGCAAGGCACGGAGATCTATACGGTTGACTCGGCCGGGGGCAGTCTCACGCAGCAGAGCGCCGGCACGAGCCAGGACGAGATCGCCCCGGCGTTCTCGCCGCACGGCGAATGGCTCGCCTGGATCTGGATCGAGAAGGTGTGGAACGCGACGCACCACGTCTGGGAGTACCGCCACCACATCCGGCGCAAGCGGCTGTCGGACGGGGCGCTCGCGTTCATTACGAAGAGCAGCTACCACGTGCACCGCAAGTCGCTCGCCTGGCACGGCAAGACCGACGGGATGCCGCCGAAACGCGTCGCCGACCTCGCGGCGTCGAGCCCGACCGCCGAGTCGATCATGCTCGGCTGGACCGCACCCGGCGACGATGGCCGCACGGGCACGGCGGCTGCCTACGACGTCCGCTACAGCACGTCGCCGATCGACGAGACGAGCTGGGACACTGCATGGCGCGTCGACCAGTCGCTTGTGCCCCAGCCGACGGGTTCGACAGAGAGCCTGGCCGTGACTGGGCTCGAGGCCGACGCGACGTACTACTTCGCGCTCAAGGCGACCGACGAGGACGGCAACAGCGCCGACGTGTCGAACGTGGCAACGGCGACGACGCTGGCCTCGGCCGACTCGATAGCACCTGATCCGCCGCCAACGCTCACGGCGACGGCGACCGACTACCTCCGGAACGTGCTCACCTGGGATCCGAGCCCGTCGGGCGACGTCGCCTTTTACCGCGTGTTCGCCGACGGGGCACCGATCGGCGAGACGAACAAGACGACGTTTACGCACCAGCTCAACGAGGTTGATGCGGTCCAGTACGCGGTCCGCGCCTACGACGAGAACGCGAACGAGAGCAGCGCGTCGTCGCTGCAGTTCGCGATCTCGAAGGACGACACGGTGCCCGCGGCCCCGATGGTGCTACGCGCCTGGAACACGGAGACGAGCGTCTGCCTCAAGTGGGAACCGAACACGGAGCCGGATATCACCGGCTATGAGATTTGGCGTAAGCCCGACGGCGGCTCGTGGGGCCATCTGGACGACGTCGCGGGACAGGCCGACTACGAGGACGCAAGCGGCGTCCCGGAGCAGAAGTACTTCTACGCGGTCAAGGCGCTCGATGCAGCCGGCAACGTGAGCGAGCTGTCGGCCGAGGCTGAAGGCATCCCCGGCTGGCCGGACAACGAGCGCGTGCTTATCGTCATCAACTCGAACTCGGCCGACTCGGTCGAGATCGGCACGTACTACAAGCTCATGCGCAACGTGCCCGACGAGAACGTCGTGACGATCTCTGCGGGAACGGGCACGTTCATCTCGCGGGACCGCTACCTTTCGACGATTCGGGACCCTGTTCGCGACCATATCGCCGCACGGGGCCTTGAGGACAAGCTGCTCTATGTTGTCACAACGCGGGGCATCCCGTTGATGGCGAATCAGGACGATTACACCATTCGGTCTGTAGACAGCCTGCTCGCCGACCTGTACGGGACGGTCGACCCGGGCTGGGGAGGCAACTACGGCAGCGACAACCCGTACTACCTCGAAGACGGGCGCTTCTCGTCGTCCTACGGGACCTTGCTGGTCGCGCGTTTGAGCGGGCCGTCGGCCCAACTCGCCAAGGGCCTTGTGGATCGCGCGCTGTACGCCGAACACCATCTCGACGCGACGACGGGCAAAGCCTGGATCGACCTCCGCGCTCGGGTGCCCAACCTGACAAGCGGCTACTACTACCACGCCGAGCGTTTCATCGAGACCGCTGGGGGGCGGATCGCGTGGGAAGGCGTCGAGACGATCATTGACAGGAACAGCGCGATGTTCCCGAACGGCACGTGCGACAACACGCTTTTCTATTACGGGTGGTACTCGTACCACAACTTCCAGCCGATCTTCGACGGGTACCTGAAGGTGGGCTCCGTCGCCTGGCATCTCGACTCCGCGAGCGCCTATATCCTCACCAACCCCGACGACCCGAACTGGACGGTCCAGATGCTGATGCGGGGCGCGACGATCTCGGCCGGCGCCGTCCGGGAGCCGTACACGTTCGCCATGCAGGCAGGCGGCATCTTCTACGACCGGTTCTTCCGCGGCTACACGGCCGCCGAGGCGTGGTGGGCGTCGATCGCCAACACACATTGGCGGATGGTGCTGGTGGGCGACCCGCTTTACTCGCCGTTTCGCGAGCCGCCGATCGCCGACACCGACGCCCCCACGATCTCGTCCATTGCCGCCGACCCGTACGTGGCACACCGGGTGCGCATCACCTGGGAGACCGACGAGGTCGCCGAGCATCGGGTCGAGTACAGGCCCGGCTACGTCTTCTCGACCGACTACGACGGCCGGTACACGCGGTGGGCGTCGGTCCCGGTCGATTCGCTCGAGCGCAACGTGACCTATCCCAACCGCGTGCTCTCGCGCGACCCGGCCGGAACCGACGAGCTTGCCGAGCACCGGGTCGAGTACGGGCCCGGCTACGTCTTCTCGACCGACTACGAGGGCTGGTACACGCGGTGGGCGTCGGTCGTGGTCGATTCGCTCGAGCACAACGTGACCTATTCCTACCGCGTGCTCTCGCGCGACCCGGCCGGGAACGAAAGGGTCCAGGAGGCCGGCACCTTCGAGATCCCCGACGACGACAGCGACGGCCTGCCGAACGCGGTCGAGACCGGCACCGGCGTGTACGTGAGCGAAGAAGACACCGGCACATACCCCGACGACGACGATAGCGACGATGACGGCTTGATCGACGGGGAGGAGGTCTATACGCACGGGACCGACCCGACCGATCCGGACAGCGACGACGACCAACTGCTCGACGGCGTCGAGACGAACACGGGCCTCTACGTGAGCGAGGACGATACGGGCACCGATCCGCTTGACCCCGATACCGACGACGACGGCCTGACCGATGGCGACGAGGTGCTCGTGTACCGAACCAACCCCAACAAGCCGGACGACATCACGGACCTCTATTGGGACCAGGCGACGACGTCGGTGGTCATGACGTTCGCTTCGGCCGACGGCGTCGAATACGTCCTCGAGCGCGCCGAGGCCGACGCCTACGCGGACGACCTGACGTGGGACTCGCTGCCGGGCGATGTGCTCGTCGGCACGGCCGGGCAGGACAGCTTCACGGACGACCTCTCGACGAACCCGCTGACGCACGACTTCCGCTTCTACCGCGTCAAGCGCAGCGACGGATCGAACACGAGCTGGCAGACCGCCAGCGTGTTTGATCTCGACTTGGAGATCACCTGGACGATGCAGGACTTCTTCATCTCGACGCCGCTGGTGCCGGATGCCGACCACGCGAGCGTGCAAGATGTGTTCTCGACGCAGATCAACCGTTTCTCGCCGGTGGTCATGCGGCTGGTGCACGAGACGGGGCTGATCGAGC
>Ga0307430_1001528_pt1 | contig 16804 bp, 16 predicted proteins | sample SalMarWE160130MG_FD_202159 | JGI IMG/M metagenome (GOLD analysis project Ga0307430, IMG submission 202159) | Salt marsh sediment microbial communities from the Plum Island Ecosystem LTER, Massachusetts, United States - WE1603-130 | ecosystem: Environmental > Aquatic > Marine > Intertidal zone >... | reverse complement strand
GTGAGTCCTATCCGATTCGGGTGCCTGCCCCGAGGCCTGGCTCCTCGTCGTATGTGACAGGGTGTTTGGACAAGCCCGCACGGTGCGCGCCCCAGAAGGGCTTCTCGTACAGGCGGCTCCGTTGCAACGAGCAGCCTGGCGCGCTCCACCTGTGAGAAATGCGGGCTAGCCCCGCCCCCCACGGGCGCAGCGGATTATCCCGTCCTCGAGCCGCGGCACGAGATCAAACAGATCAACCTGCGCGCAGTACGCGATGTCGCGCCCCATCCCGATGCTCGCCAAGTACCGGCCGTGCTCGCACGCCTCGAGCATCGCGCCGAGATCGCCCCCATGCTCCGCGTACGCCCGGCGCGCCCGTTCCGCGCCGGGACCGAACCCCACCGGCGACGCGGCCTCAAGACGCGCCAGCTTCTCGACGATCAGCCCGGCACAGACGAAGTCCTCGAGCGACGGCGCCCCGAGCTTGCCCGAGCACAGGACCGTCACGTCCCGGCCGCACTCCCCAATCGACGCCGCCGACGCCGACGCGTTGAGCAAGCATGCCACGATCGCCCCGGCGCCCACCCCGCTTGCCACAAGCGCCTTCGTGCCGTTCGTGGAGCACTTGACCAGCGTCCGCCCGCCGACCGCCTCGCGCGTCATCTCGAACGGCGAGTTGCCCAGATCGAACCCCTCGATCATGTGCCCGTCCCGCTCGCCGGCGAGCAGCAGCTCGGGCCGCTCCTGGCGAAGGACAAACGCTTCCGGCGGCTCGGCCACCGGAATCACCGCCTCGCACCCGTTCGCAAACGCCGTCACCATCGTCGAGGACAGCCGAAGCACATCGACGACCACGAACAGGTGCCCCGACCGATCCTCATCGCCCAACCGGCCGGGCAACTCAACCACATCGACGCGCATCGCGTGATCCTCGGAATGGAAACGAACGTCAGGAATCATGGCACCGGCAACGAGAGCACCTGCCAGGCTGCCAAGAAAACCAGACTGCCCCGCAGGGGCTCCATAGAACAGCCCAGGGCAAGCGCGCCCCCCGTGGGGGGGGTGGCGCCGCCCTGGGTCTGCGACGCCGCGCAAGCGACCTACCCTGAAAGGGTTTCATAGGTGCAGCATAGCATCGACCATTCTCCTCGACGAGAATCCATCAAACCCATTCAGGGTAAGAGCCGTTTGAGTTGCCCCCTCGCTCCCCAGGGTGGCGCTGCGCCCCTCGGCCTGCTTGCAGCAGGCAGGCTCGGGGCGCGCTGACCCTGGGCTCGTCTATGGTGCCCCTTCAGGGCACCGCCCCGGAGCGTACTTCAGCAACCCGGTAAACGTACCTAGAACGACTTGCGGAGGTGGGACGGCAGGATGCCGAGCTCCTTGCGGTACTTGGCCACTGTGCGGCGCGCGATCTTGTAGCCCTCGTCGTTGAGCATCTTCACCAGCGCCTCGTCGCTCAGCGGCTTCTTCGTGTCCTCCTTCGCCACGAGCTCCCTGAGCGCCCGTTTGACCCGATGCGCCGAGACCTCCTCGCCCCCGGACGTCTCGATGCCCGTCGTGAAGAAAAACTTGAGCGGGAAAATCCCGTGCGGCGTGTCGATGTACTTGCCGCTGATCGCCCGGCTCACCGTCGACTCGTGCAGGCCGACCGCCTCGGCGATCCGGTGCATCGTGAGCGGCTTGAGCGCGCCCCCGCCGATGCGGAAGAAGTTCTCCTGCACGCGCACGATCTCGCTCGAGATGTTGTAGAGCGTCTCCTGCCGCTGGTGGATGTTCTTGATGAGCCACCGGCCGGCATGCACCTTGTCCTTGATGTAGTCGCGCACCTCCTTCGACACCTCGTCGTCGCCGAGCATCCGGCGGTAGAAGTTGCTGATCCGCAGGTGCGGGATGCGCTCGTCGTTGATCGTGATCTCGAACTTGCCGTCGTCCTTGCGCAGCGTGATGTCCGGCGTGATGTACTGCGCCTGCGCCCGGCCGAATCCCGAGCCCGGCCGAAGGCTCAAGCGCATGATGTCCTTGACCGCGTCCTGGATGTCGGTCACCTTGACGCGCTCGGCCCGCGCGATCTCCTGGTACTTCTTCTTGCCGAGCGCCTCGTAGTGCCGCTCCAGTATCCGGTACGCCAGGCTGCCCTCCCTGCCCATGTTGCGGAACTGGATCAGGAGCGACTCCTTCAGGTCGCGCGCGCCGACGCCGCCCGGATCGAACGTCTGGATGATCATGAGCACGCGCTCGATCTCCTGCGGCGTCTTGCCCGCGAGCAGCGCGAGCTCGTCGAGGCTGATCCGCAGGAACCCGTGCTCGTCGATGTTGCCGATGATCAGGTCGCCCAGCTCGCGCTCGTCGTTGTCCGAGGCCGCCAGCACCATCTGCGCCGACAGGTGCTCGGACAGCGTCTCGCTCTGGGTGATCGACGCCTCGAGGAACGCCCGCCGCTCCTCCTCGTCTTCCGACGGGCGGAAGTACGGGCCCGACTGGCGGAAGTACTCGCGCCACTCGTCGTCGATCTTCCGCAGGACGTCGAACTCCTCCTTGAACTGGAGATCCTTCTCGCCCTCCTTCCCCTCGTCCTGAGACGTTTGCTCCGGCGGCTCTTCGCGAAGCTGCTCCTCGACCGGCTCCTCGCGCGAGATCTCCTCGAGGACCGGGTTCTGCGCCAGCTCCTGCTCGATCTTCTGCGTCAGCTCCAGAATCGGCAGTTGCAGCAGTTGGATCGCCTGCTGCATCTGCGGCGACATCATGATGGTGATGATCGGCTTCTGGACCTGCGATTGAAGATGTTCGAGCCGTATCTGCATCAGCCGCCCCGGGTCACTTCCAGAGCTGATACGTGTTCGTTCTGTGCGGTGCGTCCTCGTCGAGGAACGCCGCTGTCGGCGCCATCTCAGCGTACTACAAAAAGCACCAAGAAGTCAATCCGAATCCCCCGAAACCTGTCGCGTCCGCCCCGCCGTGGGGCGCAAGCGGTTACGCCGAACCGGCCACGCACCCGGCGATGAAGTCGCCCACGTCGCTCGTGCCGCAGCCCATCCGGCCGGCCCCGAGGCTTTCGATCTTCTCGTTGACCGCTCGGATGACGGCCTGCTCGACCGCTGCCGCCGCCTCGGTCTCGCCGAGGAACTCGAGCATCATCTGCCCGGCGCAAATCGCCGCGATCGGGTTGATCACGTTCAGGCCCGTATACTTCGGGGCCGAGCCGCCGATCGGCTCGAACATGCTCACCCCGTCCGGATTGATGTTGCCTCCGGCCGCCACGCCCATGCCGCCCTGGATCATCGCCCCCAGGTCGGTGATGATGTCGCCAAACATGTTCGTCGTGACGATCACGTCGAACCACTCCGGGTTCTTCAGCATCCACATGCACGTGGCGTCCACGTGCGCGTAATCGCGCGTGATGTCCGGATAGTCGGCCTCGCCCACCTCGTTGAAGGTGCGCCACCACAGGTCGTGCCCGTACGTGAGCACGTTCGTCTTGGCGCACAGCGTCAGCTTCCTGTCCCTGTTGCGCTGCCGCGTCAGCTCGAACGCGTACCGCACGCACCGCTCGACGCCCTTGCGGGTGTTGACGCTCGTCTGGATCGCCACCTCGTCCGGCGTGCCTTGCTTGAAGAACCCGCCGACCCCGACGTAGAGGTCCTCGGTGTTCTCGCGCACCACGACGAAGTCGATCTCGTCCGGGCCCTTGTCCTTGAGCGGCGTCTCGACGCCCGGGTAGAGCTTGACGGGACGCAGGTTGATGTACTGATCGAAATGAAACCGCAGCTTGAGCAGAATTCCCTTTTCGAGAATCCCCGGCGCCACGTCCGGATGACCGATCGCGCCAAGGTAAATGGCCCGAAACTGCGCCAGCTCATCGAGGGACTCGTCGGGCAGCACCTCGCCCGTGCGCTTGTAGCGCTCGCCGCCGAAGTCGTACGTCTCGGTCTCGAGCGAGAAGCCGTACCGCGCGCCCGCTGCTTCGAGCACCTTCAGCCCCTCGGCCACCACCTCCGGCCCAGTCCCGTCACCGGGAATCACTGCGATCGTGTGCGTCCGTCCCATGTCTTGCGTGCCTCACGGTTGAAGCGCGCCCGGTGGACGGGCCGCCGCAACACGCATCCGGCGCGCGGCGGATTGCCAAAGATCAGGGGAACATGACCCTTGGCGCAAGAACCGTGCCACTCGGCACGCGCTGGTGTGCGAATCGTCTCTAAATCAACTACTTGCGAGTCTTGGCAAGGTATGCCAACAGCCCGCCCGCCGACACAAGCTCGCGCATGAACGGCGGGAGCGGCTTCGACTGATAGCTCCTGCCTTTCGTGTGGTTCGTGATCGCCCCGGTCGAGGCGTCGATTTCCACCACATCGCCCGCGCCGATGTCGCCGCTCGCCTCGGCCGACTCCAGGACCGGCAGCCCGATGTTGAACGAGTTCCGGTAGAAAATCCGGGCAAAGCTCGCCGCGATCACGCACGCGATCCCCGCCGCCTTGAGCGCGATCGGCGCGTGCTCGCGGCTCGAGCCGCACCCGAAGTTGTTGCCCGCCACGAGGATGTCGCCCTCGACTACCGTCTCGGGCCAGCCCGGCTGTACATCCTCGAACGCGTGCGCCGCCATCTCCGCCGGGTCCGTCGTCACCAGCCACCGCGCCGGGATGATCATGTCCGTGTCGACATTATCACCGAACTTGTGCGCTTTGCCCTTCATGGTCACACAACCTCGTCTGGCCCGCAGACCTTGCCGGCGATCGCGCTCGCCGCGGCCGTCGCGGGGCTCGCCAGGTAGACCTCGCTCTTCGGGTGGCCCATGCGGCCGACGAAATTGCGGTTCGTCGTGCTGACGCACCGCTCGCCCTCGGCAAGCACGCCCATGTGCCCGCCGATGCACGGCCCGCACGTCGGCGCCGAGATCGCCGCGCCCGCGTCGAGGAACACCCCCAAAAGACCCTCGTTGAGCGCCTGCCTGTAGACGTGATGGCTGCCCGGCAGAATGATGCACCGCGTCCACTTCGCGATGTGTTTGCCCTTCATCACCTCGGCGGCCACACGCAAATCCTCGATCCGGCCGTTCGTGCACGAGCCGATCACCGTCTGGTCGATCGGGACTTCTTTGGTGATTTCGCTCACGCCGCGCACGTTGCCCGGCGAGAACGGCAGCGCCACCTGCGGCTCGATCTCCCCGACGTCGAACTCGACCGTCCGCGCATACGCCGCGTCCGCGTCGCTTTCGAACACGCGCAGCTCGCGATCGAGCGGTATCGCGTCGAGGTACGCCCGCGTCTTGTCGTCGACGTGGAAGATGCCGTTCTTGCCGCCGGCCTCGATCGCCATGTTCGACATCGTGAACCGGTCGCTCATCTCGAGCGCGTCGATCGCCGGGCCCGTGAACTCCATCGCCATGTAGCGCGCGCCGTCGACGCCGATCCGCCCGATCGTGTAGAGAATCAAATCCTTGCCGCTCACCCACCGGCGCCGCTCGCCGCGATAGACGAGCTGGATCGTCTCCGGCACGCGCAGCCAAATCTGCCCGCTCAGCAGCACGCCCGCCAGGTCCGTCGAGCCAACGCCCGTCGAGAACGCCCCGAGCGCGCCGTACGTGCACGTGTGGCTGTCGGCGCCGATCACCAGCTCGCCCGGCGCGATGCACCCCTCCTCCGGGAGCAGCACGTGCTCGATGCCCATCTCCGACTGCTCCCAGTAGTAGCCCACGTCCTGCTCGCGCGCGAACTCGCGCATGAACTTGCACTGCTCGGCCGACCGCACGTCCTTGTTCGGCGCAAAGTGATCCGGCACCAGCGCCACCTTCGCCGGGTCCCACACGCGCGTACCGCCCGCCTTGCGGAACTCCTCGATCGCGATCGGCGCCGTGATGTCGTTGCCGAGCGCCAGATCGACGTCACACATCACGATCTCGCCCGGCTCAACGGCGTCCTCGCCGGCCTCGACCTCGTCGCGCCCGCAGTGCGCCGCCAGGATCTTTTGGGTGATCGTCATCCCCATCGTCGCATAACCTCGTCGCTGCACGGCATGACCGAACAGGCAGGAAAGCCACATACTAGGTGCACCCCCATGCACCGTCAACCCCAAACGCCCGACGGAGCCGCTCCCGGTACGTTACGCCCGAGCGTCGCTGTGTGCCGCGTCGCCGACAACAGACCCTTTTCCCGCCGAGGCCGCACCTTGCGCTGCAAGGCCGGACGCAGTATACGAGTAGGCAGGTGACTGTGACGGAGGACAGCGTGATGAATAGCTCGCGGTTCGTTTCCACACCGCAGGCCTTATGCACCGCCATCATCATCTGCGCGCTCGCCACGTTGAGCCTTTCTTGTGGCTGCAGGAAGAAGGTCGTGGCCGACAAGCCAACGGAGGATGTCGAGGAGTTGCTGCGCGGGTCGTTGCTCTACGGCCAGCTCACAGCCGATGCACGCGACCCCATCTTCTGCGCCGCCAGCTATCTGAGACGCGCCGGTGGGCCGGACAGCCCGACCCCAAAACCCGAGACACTCAAGGAGTGGCAGGCGCACGGGAAACGGCTCTTGGCCTGGCTCAGGAAGCAGGACGCGGGCCGCGTGGAATCTCTGGTGGAAGGATTCCCGGATTTCGTGCATAGGTGGTCGCCGTTCTATCTCGACCCCGACAAAAGCGCCGAGTAGCGTGCGGTGCCCTGCAATGAGTAGCGGCTGCATGACGAGGGACATCCTGTGAGCCAACTCCGGTTGCACGGATTCATCGCATGTCTCATCGGCTGTGCGATCTTGATGCTACCGGCGGCGGCGCGCGAGAGCGAGGACGAGCAGGACAGGGCCGCGCGCGCGGCTGAGCTGCGGGCGCGGTTGCTCGCGGCCGACCTGGTCGTGCAAGCGAAGGTGGTCAACGTGGTCAGCGTCGGCGGCAACGCCGTCGTCGTCCTCGAGGTGAGCAAGACGTACCGGGGCGCCACGGCCCGCACGACGATCTACGCCGAGACCCCGAAAGAACACGCGACCGACCTCGCCGACCGCGAGGCGATCTGGCTCCTCAAGGCCACCAACGACCCGCGACGATTCGTCCTTGACGGTCCCGCGTCGATCCTGGCCGTCGAGCGCGCCGCCGACGTCGCCGAGCTCCTCGACAACGTCACGTACGCCACGCTCGACGACCTCGTCTTCACCGTCTCGCTTGACAAGAAGACGTACAAGCTCGACGAGCCGATCCGGCTGACCTGGTCGATCGAGAATCCCACAAAGGACCCGATCGTCATCGCCGAGCCCGAGGGTTGGGGCGCAGCGCTCGGCCTCGTCCTGACGCCGCGCACACGAGGCGCCGACGACACCGGCGCCGTGCTCGAGATCAAACCCGCCGCAAGGCCCGAGGCGGACGCGACGGCGCGCTTCCGCACGCTCGACCCGACCCGGCATAAAATCGGCGACTCGGAATCGCTGCTCCGGCTCGTCGCGGTCTACGGCAACGCCGAGCAGCTCACACCGCCCACGCTCGAGCCCGGCAAGTACGAGCTGACACTGCGCGCCGACACGTCGGACATCGCCACGGACGACGCTACGACACCCAAAGAAGCCGCGCTCGGCGCCCTCGCCACGGACCCGATCACCTTCCGCGTCGCCGAGGACGATCCCTTCACGCTTGACGAGGCGAAGGCCCTCCTCGCCGATGTCGCCGGCATCGAGGACATCGACACCGCCGTCACCTCCGACGACTCGAAGCTCCGCGCCCGAGCACTCGCGGCCGTCCAGGACTACGCCTGCCCCGCCCTGCTGCCGCTCTACGAGCAGATGCTTCGCGCCGAAAACGCCGACACACGCGCCGCCGCCTGCCGCGCGATCACGATGTGGGCCCGGCACCCGACCGTCGTCGAGGCGAAGCCGTTCGCCGACCTGATCGACGACCTGCCGCTCGACGCCGACCTGTCGGCCATCGCCCGGGCGGCCGCCGACGTCGCTGAGGCACAGGGCGATACGACCATGGTCCCCGTTCTGCTCCGCTTCATCCAGGTCGAGACCGTCACCGAGGTCAGCAAGCGGAGCGTCGTCCTGAGCATCGCCCAGATCACAGGCCTCGATCTCGACGAGACCGACCTCGAAGAGTCCGAAACGCTCGTCAAGGACTGGATCCAACGCCATCCCCCCGACGACACCTCACCAGACGACGACTAGGAGCGGCGCCCCGGAGCGCGGTCTGCAAAACCGACCCTTGACTGCCAAACACGCCTGAGGTATCCTACGAAAGAAAGTTGGCGCATCAGCGAACCCACGGAGGGAGTGCCCGGGCGCGGGTCGCTCCCGTTTGTATCGGACAGAGCCATTATGGCCGACGACGACCTGATCCCAGTCGACATCAAGAAGATCGCCATCTCGAACATCGCGTGCGCCGTCGCCGTGGGCACCGACGAGAGGGAGTTCCCGATCTACATCGAGCCGGCCATCGGCGCGGCGATCAGGATGTTTATCGAAAAGGTCGAGAAGCAGCGCCCGCTCACCCACGACCTGATCGGCAGCCTCCTCGACGGCTTCGGCGCCACGGTCGAGCGCGTCATCATCAACGATCTGCGCGACAACACCTACTTCGCCCGCATGATCCTGCGCGCCGAAAACGAGCTCGGCACCAAGCTCGTCGAGATCGACTGCCGGCCGAGCGACGGCATGGCTGTGGCCAAGATGAAGGGCGCCCCGCTGTTTGTGGCCCGCAAGGTCCTCGACGCCGTCGGCAAGTCTGAAGACGAGCCCGGCTAGACCGGCCCATCCGCGAGCACGACGGTGTCCCCACCAGACCCGAGACAGTGCGCGCTCGACGTCCTGCACGCCGCCTCGGACCGGCCGAAGCGTTTCCTCGACGAGATCCTCGACCAGCACGCCGCCGCGGCCGGCCTGTCGCACGCCGACCGCGCCTTCATCATGGAGCTCGTCTACGGCGTGACACGCCGCCGGCTCACGCTCGACTGGCTCATCGAGCACACCTCGAAGCGCCCGCTCGACAAGCTCGACCTCCGGCTCCGGCTCATCGTGCAGCTCGCCCTCTACCAACTGCTCTTCATGGACAACGTGCCCGACTACGCCGCCGTGAACGAGGCGGTCGAAACCGCCAAGCGCCGCGTGCACGCCGGCGCCGCCAAGTTCGCCAACGGCCTGCTGCGCGCCGTGCTGCGCGCCAAGGACGCGCTCCCTTACCCGTCACCCGACGAGGACCCCGTCGAGCACATCGCCGTCGTCCATTCCCATCCGCGGTGGCTCGTGCGCCGGTGGCTCGAGCAATCCGGCCGCGACCGCACAATCGACGTCTGCACGGCCGACAACCTCGCGCCGCCGGTCACGCTCCGGGCCAACACGCTCAAGGTCACGCGCGACGAGCTCGTCGACCACCTGCGCGCCGAAGAGGTCGAGGCCGAGCCGGCCGGCGGCGACGAATCGGCCGTCCGCGTTCACACGAGGACGCCGCTCGACGCGCTGGCCGCATACCGGCGCGGCGAGTTCTACGTGCAGGACGTCAGCGCCATCCGCGTTGCCCGCCTGCTCGACCCGCAGCCCGGCGAACGCGTTCTCGACCTGTGCGCCGCGCCGGGCGGCAAGACGAGCCACTGCGCCGAGCTGATGCACGATGAGGGCCGCCTCGTCGCGTGCGACCTCGACGAGAAGCGGCTCGACGTCCTCCGCGCCAACATGGCCCGCCTCGGCATCACGTGCGTCGAGCCGGCCCGCTGCGACGCCCGCCACGTGCCGCAGCTCATCCCGGCGGCCGCGTTTGACCGCGTGTTGCTCGACGTGCCGTGCTCGAACACGGGCGTCCTGCGCCGCCGCGTCGAGGCACGTTGGCGCATCGCCCCGGAAGACGTCGCGTCACTCGCCGCCCGCCAGGTCGAGCTCCTCGAGGCCGCAAGCCGGATGCTGCACACCGGCGGCGTCCTCGTCTACAGCACGTGCAGCATCGAGCCCGAAGAGAACGACCACGCCGTGCGCGCGTTCCTGAGCCGGCACGGCGAGTACCGGCTCGAGCACGAGGACCTGGTGCTACCGACCGCCGACGGACCCGACGGCGGCTACATGGCACGCATGGCGCGGCGCGAATAGACAGAAACGCCGCGGCCCCAACAAGAGCCGCGGCGCTCAATATGCTCTCGCGTTATGCTGCCTTCGGTGTGGCCGACTACTCGCCGGAGTCGGCCGGCTCGCCCTCAGCCTCCACGGTTGGCTCCGTCGCCTCGCCCTCCGCAGGCGTTTCAGCCTCAGTCCCATCCTCGGGGACCGGCACTTCGTCGACCGTCTCTTCGCTCACCTCGCCCTCGGCCTCGGGCACGGTAGAGATGTGAAGCAGCTTGATTTGGAATGAGATCTCATTGAGCGCATCGGCTGAGTCCACGTCCTCGTCGAAAAACGTGTTCTCACCTGCTTCCACGGTAACGTTCCGAATCTCGGCTCCCGCGCGCGACGCGACCACTTCGGCAGCCTGCTCGGTGTGGTTGGCGATGCGGAAGAAGTAGCGCGGCTCGGCGCCCGGCACAAACCGCGGCACGATTTGCACGCCCTCCGGCTTCCGCTCCGGTAGCGCGACGTACCCGCGCACACGGCACACCACGTGCGGCTGCTCGTCCGAATCGGTCCGGACGCTGAAATACGTGTCGATCTCGCGGCCGGCATTACCCGGCCGGGGCGTGAACTTCAGCTCGAACTCCTTCTTACCCCCCATCTTGAGCACCGTAGGCCCCGCGTCCTCGACAACCTCGAATCGGTCATCCATCCCGGGGTACTTGAGCGGCCGAAGCTCGAGGTCCGTGCTGCCGGCGTTCTCGCATTGGTAGCGAAGCGTCGCCGCGCTGCCCGGGCGCACGAGCCCCACGCTGCGCTCTTGCTGGCTGACGAGAAGCAACGTCTCGGGTCGCGGGATAACCTGCGCTCTGACCGTCAAAACCGTTGGCGTCTCGATGCCCTTTGCCTTGACCGTGATGTGCGTCTCGATCCGGCTCGGCTCCATCCCCTCAGTGCAGAACGCCACCCTGAGCCGGCTGTCTGTGCCCGGCGGGATCGGCTCGGACGGCAGCTCAACCGTCAGGAACGATTCGGCCGCGCTCGCCTCGATGATCTCGAGCGGCTCGTCTCCCTCGTTTCTCAGCACGAACTCGTGCTCGACCATCTTGCCGATTCGGACCCCGAGCGGCCGCTCGTTCGTCAGGTCCCAGACTCGCTCCTTGTCCAAGACCCGAAGCCTCGGCTGAGCCTGTGCGCTCGCGGCCACGAACACGCACACCGCAAGCACGCTGATCCGAACCCACATACCCCTGGTCTGTCGCACGCGCTGTCTCCTCCGTTACCTGGCTGGCTTCGACAACTGCATCGCCACGAGCGCCACGATCAGCAGCCCCCCGCCGCCGCCGATGAAATACCACTTATTGTCCGAAAAGAAACCGCCGCTGCCGCCGCTGTCCGACTCGTCGTCGTCGCCGCCGTCGCCATCGTCGTCGATCTCTGGTGCCTCTCCCGGTCCCCCGTCATCGTAGCTGTCCCCACCGTCGTTGAAACTGGATGCCTCGCTCATTGCCTTCTCGATCGGCTCACGCGTGCCTCCGGCCTTGACCGGCAAGACACCGCTCCCGCCGCAGTTGAAACACGCGGTGATAGGCCCCTCGTCCTCAGCCCTAAGCGAGCCGACGCCTCCGCATACCGGACAAACGCCGTCCTTCGGCCCGATCCGCAGGATGCGGTACCCCTTGCCGGCACACGCTGGGCAGCGGGCCTTCACGATGACATGACCGTCATAGAGGCGGTCCGCGTAGCCCGTCCCTTCACAGAACGGGCACGACACCCGGACCAGCAGCGTCCCCGGCTCGACCCGCTTGATCCGCGTCGGGTGGGTGGTTGACCTCTTGGGGGTGGTTCGCTTGATCACCGCTCTGCCGGCCCATTCGTAGTCCTTGTTGTACAAGCCGGCCTTCTTGAACAGCTCGATGGCCGTCTGCTTCCGGCGAAGCTCCACCATCTTGAGCCCAGCCTGGAAGTACTCGTCCCCCGGACGCTCAGTCGTGCTTCGTTGATGCCAGAAGACGCGTTCCCGCGGGTACCTCAGCTCCCCGTAGGGGCCCTTGATGGCGAGCCCTTCCTCGCTCTCGCTTGTGATCGTGCAGTCCTCGTAGCTGCCGTCCTTGAAGATGACGATATCGCCCAGCGCCCCGACCATGAGGCCGCCTAACAGCACAACCAGAATGGCAACGAGTGCCGATTTCATCTCTTGTCTCCCGCTCGTGTATGTGAAGGACACCTCTATAATACCCTGCAATCGGCACCTCGGCAAGGGGCCGCTTGCACACCTGTTGGACAACGACCGAGCCCGGCTCGTCCCGAGCACTCGGGCAAGAAGGCCGGCCGCCCCGTCAGGTGCACGAACCCTGGAACACAGGGCCGAGGCAAGCCCGGGATGCACCAGGAGCGCTAGTCCCTTTTCCCGGTCTCGCCGCCCGCCCCATGCGGGGCGTCCCTGATGACCCCGAGCGGGTAGTACGGGATCACCTCGTCCTCGATCCGCTTGAGCGCCTCGAGCGGCTCGAGGCCCCAGTAGGTCGGGCAGGGCGAGACGATCTCCACGAGCGAGAAGCCGGCCCCGTCGATCTGGTACTGGAACGCCTTCTTGAGCGCCCGCTTCGCGGCCCGGATGTTCTTCGGTGTATCGAGCGCGCAGCGCGCCAGGAACGCCGTCCGGTCGCACACGGCCAGCATCTCGGGCACCTTGAGCGGCTCGCCCACGTCCTCGGGCATCCGGCCGCGCGGCGTGGTCTTGGTCACCTGGCCGTCGATCGTCGTCGGCGCCATCTGGCCGCCCGTCATGCCGTAGACGCCGTTGTTGACGAAGATAACCGTGATGTTCTCGCCGCGGTTACCCGCGTGCATGATCTCGGCCGTGCCGATCGCCGCCAGATCGCCGTCGCCCTGATAGCTGAACACGATCAGGTCGGGCCGCGCCCGTTTCATCCCCGTCGCCACGGCCGGCGTGCGGCCGTGCGCCGCCTCGCTCACGTCGAAGTTGAAGTAGTCGTACCCGAGCACGGCGCAGCCGACCGGCGAGATGCCCACCGTCCGCTCGCGAATGCCCAGCTCATCGACGATCTCGCCGATCAGCCGGTTCACGATCCCATGGCCGCACCCGGGGCAGTAGTGCGTCACCACCTGCTTGAGGCTCTCGGGTATTTGCCACAGGGTCTTCGTCATGACGCACCCTCCCGCGCGAAGAGCGCCTCGAGCTTCTCGACCACCTCGTCGACACCCATCACCGCGCCGCCCGTGCGCCCGTAGAACTCGACCGGCCGCCGACCCTCGACGGCCAGCCGCACGTCCTCGACCATCTGGCCCGCGTTCATCTCGACAACCAGGTAGCCCTGCACCCGGTCGCGGGTGGCCCGAAGCGCCTCGTATGGGAACGGCCACAGCGTCATCGGCCTGAATAACCCCACCTTGCGCCCGCGCTCGCGCATCGCGCGCATGGCCGAGCGGCAGATACGCGCCACGGTCCCGAACGCGACGAGCAGCACGTCGGCGTCATCGGCCTTGAGCGTCTCGTAGCGGAGCTCGCGCCGCTGTATCTCGGCGTACTTGGCCTGGAGCCGATCGTTGTGCGCCTCGAGCGCGAGCACGTCGAGGTAGAGCGACTTGATCACGTTCGGTTCCCGTCCCGCGCAGCCCGTGAGCGCCCATGGCTTGTCCGGCTCGTCCGTCTCGGGGTTCTCGGGGATGACGACCGGCTCCATCATCTGGCCCAGCACGCCGTCGCTCAGGAGCATCACCGGGTTACGGTAGCGGTCGGCGATGTCGAACGCCTCGATCGTCATGTCCGCAAGCTCCTGCACCGTCGAGGGCGCAAGCACCAGGTGCCGGTAATCGCCGTGGCCGCCGCCGCGCGTGGCCTGGAAGTAATCCGACTGCGACGGCCCGATGCTGCCCAGGCCAGGCCCGCCGCGCATCACGTTGGCGATCACGGACGGCAGCTCGCACCCGGCCAGGTACGAAATCCCCTCCTGCTTGAGGCTGATGCCCGGGCTCGACGAGCTCGTCATCGCACGCGCGCCAACGGCCGCCGCGCCGAACACCATGTTGACGGCCGCCAGCTCGCTCTCGGACTGCAAGAACACGCCGCCCACCTCGGGCATTCGCTTCGCCATGTAGGCGGTCACCTCGTTCTGGGGCGTGATCGGGTAGCCGAAATAGCAGCGGCACCCGGCGGCGATCGCCGCCTCGGCCATCGCCTCGTTGCCGCACATCAGGACCCGCTGGTCGCGGGCGTCGTCGCCGTCAGTCCGAGCCATCTTTGTACACCTCGAATACCATGTCCGGACACACGACCACGCACGTGCGGCAGCCGGTGCACTGCTCGGGGCGAGCAGCAACCACCGGATGGACCCCGCGCACGTTCAGCTCGTCGGAGAACTCAAGAACATCCTCCGGGCACGAGGCGATGCAGTAGCCGCAGCTCTTGCACCAGTCGCAGCGAATCGTAAGCTTGAACATCCTCCTCCTCACGCCAGCACCCATTCCGGCCCAGGCCTCGGCGCCCCGCTACTCGCCCCTGGCGCCCCCCCACCGGAGCCTGTCCTTGAGGATCGCCAAGTACGAGCGCTCAGGATGCGTAACCAACCGAACAGAATCAGCCGATCGGCTGATGCTGACAACGTCCGTTGCCTTCAGCCTGATGCCGACTTGTCCGTCAATCGTCAGGCCGGCGCCGTCATGCTCCTCGTCCAGCTCGACTGTCACCGACTGCTCGGCCGGCAGCACGATCGGCCGGTTCGTCAGCGTGTGCGCACAAATCGGCGTCAACACAATCGCGCTCATATCGGCGTGCACGATCGGCCCGCCGGCCGAGAGCGAATACGCCGTCGAGCCGGTCGGCGTCGCCACGATCAGCCCGTCGGCCTCGTAGCGCGTCAACGGCTCGCCGCCCACGGAGACCCGGAGCCGCAACATGCGCGCGAGCGTGCCCGCGTCGATCACGACGTCGTTGAGCGCCGCGTGCGTCTCGGCTGCCCGGCCCGCACCTTCCACCGTCACCTCGAGCATCATGCGCTCGGAAACCTCGCACGCGCCGCTGAGCAACCGGTCGAGCCAGTCGAAGAGCGCCTTGGCCGTGAACTCGGCCAGAAACCCGAACCCGCCGATGTTGACACCCACGACCGGAACGCCGCAGTCGCCGACGCGCCGAATCGTGCTCAGCATCGTCCCGTCTCCGCCGAGCGAGAACACGAGCTCGCCGTCGCACAGCCGCGCCTTCTCGTCGAGCGGGCTGCCTGTGAGGCCGTGTTCGCGCGCCACCTCCAGCGGCATCGCCACGCGCACGCCGCGCTCCTCAAGCGCCGCGAGCAGCCGCCGGGTCAGCTCGAGCCAACCCGCCTTGGTGGTGTTGGGGACGATCGAGACAACCTTCACTCGAGTGCCCTGTCCAGAATCGTGCCGTGTGAGAACGACGCCTGCACGCGCTCGGCGATCGCGCGCGGCGTCAGCCCGAGCCGCTCGCGGAGCACGTCGCGCGGCCCGTGCTCGACAAACTCATCGGGAATCCCGACGCGCAGACACGACACCGGCTGCCCCGCCCTGTCGTTGAGCCACTCGAGCACCGCGCTGCCGAACCCGCCGCGCAGCACATGTTCCTCGACCGTGACGATCCGCCCCGTCGACGCCGCCCGCGACAGCAGCTCCTCGTCGAGCGGCTTGAGGAAACGCGGGTTGATCACCATCACCGACCACCCGGCTTTCTCGAGCAGCTCGGCCGCCTTGAGCGCGACCGACACCGTCGTCCCCACCGCAACAATGGCGAGATCGTCGCCCGGCTTCTCGACGACGCCCCGGCCGTACTCGATCGCCTCGACCGGCGCGTCCAGGCTCACGCCGGTCGCCTCGCCCCTCGGGTAGCGAACGGCCACCGGCCCGTCGAAGCCGAGCGCGAAATGTAGCATGTCGCGCAGTTCACGTTCGTCTTTCGGCGCGAGCAGCGTCATGTTCGGCATCATGCCAAGGTACGAAATATCAAACACGCCGTGGTGCGTCGGCCCGTCCTGGCCGACGAGCCCGGCTCGGTCGATCGCAAACACAACGGGCAGCCGCTGGAGGCAGACGTCGTGCAACACCTGGTCGTACGCGCGCTGCAGGAACGTCGAGTACACCGCCACGACCGGCCGCATGCCGGCGATCGCGAGCCCACCGGCGAAAATGGCCGCGTGCTCCTCAGCAATGCCGACGTCGTGGAATCGCCGTGGAAACCGGCGCCGGAACTCGTCGAGCCCGGTGCCCCTGGCCATCGCGGCCGTGATCGCCACGATGCGCGTGTCGCGGGCCGCCAGCTCGCACAGCGTCCGGCCGAACACCTCGCTGTAGGTCGGGTGCTGTCCACCGGGCTCCGAGCGACCGGTCCGCGGCTCGAACTTGCCCGCGCTGTGGAACGTCTCCGGCGCCGTCTCGGCCGGCGCGTAGCCTTTGCCTTTGCGCGTGAGCACGTGCAGCAGCACGGGCTTCCGCTCTTTCTTGATCTCGCCGAACAACCGCAGCAGCATCGGCAGATCGTGCCCGTCGACCGGGCCGAAGTAGCGGAACCCCATCTCCTCGAAAAACAGGCCCGGAACAAGCAATCCTTTGATCGTCTCGAGCACGCGCTCGCGCCACCGCACGAGCCGCAGGCCCACCGTCGGGATCCGCAAGACCAACCGGTCGAGCGCACGGCTGAAGCGGTTGTACAGCGGGCTGGCGATGACGCGGTTGAGGTAGCGGGCGATCGCGCCCACGTTCCGCGAGATCGACATCTTGTTGTCGTTCAAGACGACGAGGATGTCCTTGATCCCCGAATGGCCCTGGTAGAGCGCCTCGAACGCGGATCAAGGACATCCTCG
>Ga0307430_1001527_pt1 | contig 16809 bp, 11 predicted proteins | sample SalMarWE160130MG_FD_202159 | JGI IMG/M metagenome (GOLD analysis project Ga0307430, IMG submission 202159) | Salt marsh sediment microbial communities from the Plum Island Ecosystem LTER, Massachusetts, United States - WE1603-130 | ecosystem: Environmental > Aquatic > Marine > Intertidal zone >... | reverse complement strand
AGGGTGCGTTTCAAGTTTGCCTCCATGGGTATCGCGGTATCGTTTTTCATTGTGTAGAAAACAAAACTGGAGATTACTCTATCGCGCATGGCGGTTGCTGTCAATCCGGGATTGTCCGGTTGCGCTTGGCCGCCGCGTTGATGGATGCTGTCCATAGAATGACCTCAAAGCGTGCCAATAATGTGGGATAATATCGTCTGGCTAAAAATCAAGAATTGACCTGAACGAATCAGATATGAGAATCCAATAATCCACTGGGATATTTGGAATTATTATCATGATTATTTGGGAAGGATTGTAATCCGATGAAGATTGTAGTTGTCACGATAGGATCGAGGGGGGATGTGCAACCGTATATCAATTTATGCCAGGGACTGAAAGAAGCTGGTCATGAGGTACAACTGGCGACCAATCCAACGTTGTGTCCATTAGTAGATACGCACAAACTCACAAGTCTCCCCATTGGTCCACCCGTTGATATGGGGGATTTGGGGGAGCGGATCATGGAACAGTCGTTCAACAATATGTATATCGGGGTCATTCGGGTGATGCGGTTCGCTGCAAAATTGGTAGAGGAAGCCTACCAGGATGTATTGAAGGCTTGTGAGGGGGCTGACTTGGTGATCGTTTCGGACACGGGAAGCGGGAGCGCTGCCGCGGAAAAATTGGGTGTTCCCTGGATTAGTGTTACTTTACAACCAATGCGCGTACCAAAGCTAAACCCTGATCCGCCTATATTTTGGCGCATAATGGGAGGGCTGATCGATAAATTGACAATACTGCCTATCAACCGCTCGCGCAAGCGCCTGGGCGCCCCGCTGGTTACGGATTTCGCCGGCATGCAATCGAGACGTATGATTATCCTGCCCGTACACCAAAACATTGCCCCGGCAGATCCCCAGTGGCCTGATTACGTTCACCAGACCAACTACTGGTATGCTCGACCACTTGTGGATTGGTCTCCGCCTAAGGACTTGTTGGATTTTATTGCTGCCGGAGAAAAACCCATTGCAGTGAGCCTGGGAGTGATGAGTGCGTCCTTAAAGGGTAAGACACGAACAGCTGGCAAAGTGTTACAGGCAATCCATCAGGCGGGCGTACGTGCAATTGTGCAAGGCTGGGATGAGACCTGCCGGCAGCCTTCACCAGGCAATATTTTCTATGCTGAGTCCATGCCTCATGATTGGCTCTTCAATCAAGTGAGTGCGGTTATTCACCACGGAGGATTTGGGACGACCGCGGCGGTTTTCCGAGCAGGTGTGCCGGGGATAGTCATCCCTCATGTCTTGGACCAATTCTATTGGGGAGACAGGGTATATCGCTTGGGTCTTGGTCCGAAGTACATCTCTCGAGCCAAGTTGAAGGTGGATGATTTAAGTCGGGCTATCCTTCAAGCGGTATCGGATGAGGCGATGCGGGAAAGAGCTGCCGAATTAGGAAATGATATTCAAAACGAACCCGATGGGGTGAAATCAGCCGTTTCGATCATCGAGGGTGCGGTTTGAAAATCAGAGAAACGAGGCTGATGAAAATACTCACCAAAACACTACATCCCTTCCTGATTGCTGCATATCCCGTACTTGCACTTGCTGCCAATAATGCCCAGGAGATTCCGCCAAGCCAGGCCTGGCGCGCGTTGCTATTGACGGAGATCGTAGTATTACTGATCCTCGTACTGTTTCAGTGGGTTTATCACTCCTGGCAAAAAAGCGGTATCCTGACTTCAACACTGATCTTGATATTTTTTTCTTACGGACATATTTACGCCATAATCGAAGACTTCACCATCGCTGGTTTCAATATCGGACGACATCGTTTCCTGCTGTTAATCTGCGCTGGATTGGCGATGGGGACTATTTGGGTGCTTCATAAGATCAAATCCCAGCGTCTACAGGAAATCACCAGATCTCTTAATATTGTCGGTCTTCTGGTTTTGGTCTTTCCGATTCTATCGCTTTTCGCCTTTGGCTTTCGTTCTCATGATTTCGACTCGTCATTCTCGCCGAATTCAGAAACCTCCGATCTACATTTCGTAATGGAAGGCGAGCTTCCGGATATTTACTACATTATTCTAGATTCCTATGGCAGGGAGGATATCCTCAGGGATTTCTATGGCATCGATAATTCCAGTTTTATCGAAGCACTCAAGCAACGTGGTTTTTACGTCGCGGATAAAAGTACTCCCAATCATGTTGCTACTGCATTTTCTCTCGCTTCGTCTTTGAACATGAACTACGTTCAAGATCTTGGCATAGAGCTTTCGCCGGGAACGTATCCAGGACCGCTTGTCGATCCAATACGCAATAGCATCGTTCGAGCTGAGCTGGAATCAATGGGTTATTCCGTGGTCGCACTCACGAGTGGATGGGCAACGACTACGATAATCGATGCGGATTATTTCCTGTCTCCGGATATGTTGACGTCAGAATCGGGCTACGAATTTGAAGAATATTGGCTGAATGATTTTGAAAGATTGCTGCTGGAGACTACAGTGTTGCTTGTGCCTATCGATTATATCGAACATGAAGTCGTGCGAAATAATCTGCGCGAGCTCGCCAATTTCTCTGGATGGGAAGGTCACCGCCGGATTGTCCTGGCGGCTTTCGAGCATCTTAAAACCGTCCCGAATATTCAAGGACCGAAATTCATTTTTGCACACATTATTTCCCCGCATCGACCCTATCTCTTCGATTCCGAGGGCAATCGGGTTATCCAGTCAGGCCCGACGACGCTTGATGATTTGGGCTCAACCATCGCGCCCAAAGATGAGGTCAGCTATTACGCTGACCAGATGATGTATATCAATACATTGACATTGGAAGCCATTGATACCATTCTGGAGAACTCGCCCCACAAGCCGGTGATCATCCTTCAATCCGACACCGGCCCAGCATTCGATTTGGACTGGGAGCATCCTGATCCGATAAACCTGCAGACGAAGATTGCCATGCTGAGTGCCTTTTACTTTCCTGATGGGTGCGATGGCAATTTGTATTCGCAGATATCTCCAGTAAATATCTTTCGCGTCCTCTTTAACTGCTATTTTGGTGGAGATTATGCGTTGTTGGTGGATCGGACGTTTTTTACAGACCATCACAGCAAGACGGAATACCAATTCATCCCGATTGAGGATATGCTCCATTAATATTCAATTGTGTGCCAGGAGGCGAAGATCTAAGGCGAGTTATCTACAGACGATAATGGCGGTCAATCGATAAGCGGTTCTACAAGATGCAGCAAATCTAGCTGTGTTTGCTCCCAAGGCTTATGCAACAACATTTGGTGCGTTTACCGATCCTGCAAACTTGGAGGATTTCCTATCAGTGAGATATAGGGCTAAACAGCAATGCGCGGAAATGGCAGATAATAATATCAAATCGTTGATCGTAGAACTCGAGGACCGGATAATCGGTTACGCTCAAATTCGGCGGAGTCCAACCTCCCGATTGTTTTCTACACAAAGCAGGGTTTTGAGAATGTGGGGGAAAGAGAATTCTGGGTTAAATAGGATTGTCGAAGAGATAGAGTGATGGCTGCAGATTTAGTCTAGCGGATTGATTTCAACTTCGTATGCCATGGGGATGGGCTTTATAAATCAATTATCGTGCGCTCTGGGGGCTGAAGAAAGTCGTCAGCTTATGGAACATATGACGCAGCGTTATGGAAATGCCAAGCCAGCCGATTTTCAAATGGGTCGCTAGACTTCGTCTTTCGTTATAATCCTCACGCAGGATATAGTCATCCCGTTCGATGACATCAAGAACACCTTCAAAGCGTGCACAATACCAATACCCAACGATTTTACATCGTAAAACGTCTAGCAAGTCCAGGTATCTCTTTCCTTCGGAGAAGAACCTCCGGGCCAATTTGACTCTTTCTTGTACCCAGCTTCTATATGCTTGAGTGCCGAAGTCATCTGGCCTGATGTTATTAGCTTCCAGGTATTCTTTAGGAATATTTATAAATCCGTCGGCAATATCCTTGAGCATGTCCCTGAGAAGGTGCGTGATGTGAGCTGCAGTTGCAGCTAAATACCGTCCCTTGGTTTTAGAATAGGGATGGCCATTTCCAATGAAATATTGAATGCCATCTGTAACAGAGATCCCCAATCTTTCCGTATACCATGCCAGTTCGTTTTGTTGGATCAGTCGACCCTTTCGGTGAGCATCGAAGTCGATGATCGACAGCATGTTGCGGATAAACGAACCGAGACCTTCGTCATCTGGAGATCGATGCTGAATGAGTTCGGCAATAATCATTTCTTCATCCGACAAGTCTTTGAAGGTCTCGTCGTTGAATAGCCCATCGATAATTGTTTTTTGCCGCTCCATAAAAGCGATACGCTCCTGGTTGGAACGAGCATGGATATCGATGACATCATCGACCCAACGGAAATAAGCATATGCGCTGAGGAAGTCATCCACCAGTTCCTTGTCAACCATCAGTCGCGCAGTGAAGTAGGTTTGCTTACTTCCGTTTCGGGTGATCAAACGAGCCAGTTCAGCGGTTTTCATGGTCCATTTTCATCTCGTAGAGCGATATTATATCAATTTCGGCGATTACCAATAGCACATTTATTATTAATAATGAAAATGAATGTAAACTTGAAATCCGTCCACACGAGAAGATCATTTATAATGAGTTGATTCCATATTGAGTATACCAGTCGATCCGACTATTAAATTCTACATCAGCATCATACTAGTCGAAACGTGTTTCGGCTCTACTTGTGACCAACAAGGAGTACCAACCAATGCTTACGCCTCGCCAATTGAAAACGCTATATGAGCAAGGCCAGAATATCAGTGAAATCTTACGCGAGGAAATGGACGTAGAACATAACACAAAAGAAATCATCGAAATCTCCTATGATTTACAGGCGGGAAGCTACACCAGGGTATTGAGCGAAAGGGATGTCGCAGAACGCAAGAAGAGGTACTGCGCTGAGATTGTTAAAACCATCCGATCGTTGTGCCAACCGCAGTCGATATTGGAAGCAGGGGTTGGGGAAGCAACGACGTATTCCGGTGTCCTTCTGGGTCTGGAGCATCAAATACCCAGCTATGCTTTTGACCTGAGCTGGTCTCGAGTGGCGTATGCGAGGCGATGGCTTGAAAACGCGGGTGTAATGAACGCGACTCTATCTACAGGGAGTTTGCTTCAACTTCCGTATGCGGACAATTCGATCGATGTTGTGTATACCTCTCATTCGATAGAACCCAATGGCGGTTACGAAGAAATCATCTTGCGGGAACTCTATCGAGTTGCGATCCGCTACGTTATTCTTCTGGAGCCCGGGTACGAACTAGCCAGCGACGAAGCCAGAAGGCGGATGGATTCACATGGATACTGCAAGAATCTGAAGGGGATATCTGAATCTCTTGGATACGATGTGATTGAACATGCATTGTTTGGGGTAACATCAAATCCACTAAACCCCACAGCATTGACGGTAATCCGGAAAAGCGATCGCACATCATCGCCAGACAATGTCCTTGCATGTCCGAAGTATAAAACGCCATTGGAAGAGATCGGTGGCATGATGTTCAGCGCTGAGGCCTTGGTAGTCTATCCCATTATCGCCGGGATTCCATGCCTGCGGATCGAAAACGGAGTCTTTGCCAGTAAGTATGGCGAGATCATGAAAAGAGGTTGCGCGTAGCCATAATAAGGGTGCTAATATGCTTACTGAGTTCCGATTGAAACGCCTCTTTTATATTGGGTTCCCCTGGATTCTCCTTCTTGCAGTAAGCCTGGGGTGTAATTTGCCAGGTGCGAGTAGTACTGCTGCGATTGAGGTAACTCCAACGATGACAACGGATGTGAGGTTGATTGATGAGGCAGGCGGTGAGTCTGATGACGACGCTTCGGAGGAACTTAATCCTGATGAAGTTCATCCCGATCCGTTGGCGATACTGGATACATACACTTCTCTAGGAACCATTCGAGTGCGTTTGGAAAAGATGAACTTGTCCAATAGTCTGAGTGGTCAAGATATGACGGGCAGGGAGTTATTGGAATGGATTTTAATCGATCGAGAATACGATCCCCGTGATGCGAACTACGATAATGAAGAAATCATGGACGCTCTCGATACATATATTTTTCCCTATCCCAGTGCACGAATTTTCCTGATAAATGTGGCGACAGGATTGACTATTGAAGCACATGGCTGGGTGCCATGGTCCCTGAAGGATTACAGTGTCGATGATATCGAGAATCTATTTATCGAGGATGAATCCTTCCGGACGACAGATCCAACATTGCATAAGGGGGATTTTCCACAGGGGCTTCCCAATGCCGTCAACCATTGGCACAATATGGATGATATCCTGATCGAAGAAGCGCATTACAAGCAATTCAATCTGGCACGGCGATTGGCCGAAGACGCAACGAATCAACAAGATGCTGTTGCTGCCATGGTTGTCTGGCTGCAGCAGAATTTTTTTCATGCAGTTTCACCGGGCTACGCCTGGGATGTGTACCTGGACGGGCAGGCACCTCGTGAAGGTCCGGGCCAGGTTGCTTTTCCACTGAGCCTCGAGCGTGTCTATGAGGAGCGTGTAAGCGGGTGTCATGAACCGACTTTGATTCTGGAAGGAATGGCACACTCGCTGAATATACCTGCCGTACGGCTTTCGATCCACGGGCATGGTGTCTTGTATCTGCCGACCATGGAGCGTTTCATTCATGGTGATCATGTTATTGCCTATACGGATGCGCCATTCGGATCGCTCCTGCTGACGTACGATCAAATTCTGCCCTTCGCGCAGGACGAGGCCTATATTTATGCAATTTACTACGAGACGATTTACGTGACACCCTTTCGATCGATGCCGTTGTGGCGGGACGGAGAGTTCCTATACATCGAGAACGATAAAGTACGTATTCCCGGAGAGAGTGGGTGTATCAGCATTGACGAAGACGAATGGCGACGAATTTCAGAGCAGTTATCTGTATACAATCTAGCATACGACACAGTGAATTGTGTTCTAAGCAGTAATCGAGTTCCGATCTTGACGCTTGATGAATTAAATCAAAACGATTGAGTTCTTCAGGCTTAAGCGGAAGTTGAAATTGATAAAGCTGGGTATCGAATGTCATCTTCATTCCTGATCGAAATGCTACAAGCCAGGCTGGGTGAAGCGATCGAGGACTATCAGATTCCACCACCTGTGTTCAAAGAAATGCAGGGCGAGTTCGTCCAATTCAACGCAGATGAAGGCTGGTTGGTCACTCGCTTTCCTGTCCTGGAACGTTATTGCAATCCTTACGGCAGCATGCAAGGAGGTATGATTGCGGCAGCAATCGACAACACCCTCGGCCCGTTGAGTATGTTGGTTGCGCCTCCAAACGTGACACGCAGATTGGAAATAACCTACAATCGTTCCATTTCACCCGAGTTGGGGTACATCGAAGTTAAGGCGCAATTTACCGGTGCAGAAGGAAAGACCCTGCTCTTTACCGCTCGTGTTCGAGATCAGGAGGGGAATCTGCTGGCTCGCGCACGTGCTTCACATTGGATCATCCAGTAACAATATTCCCTGGGCTGCCGCATTTGAAGCGTTCTGTCTTCGTAGCTTGGTTTCTCGCGATCAAACGATCACGCTTCCGTTCGCTCCTGGTGCTCCCCGGAGAAATTGCTAACGTCATTCGACGCGTACGTTGGTTGAATTTTGGGGTTAATCCTGTCAGAGCGGTATGCCAGCGATGTATCGCAGCGGCTTTATTTCGATAATTGTGGAGATCACTTTTAATTCCACTCGGAAAGGATGACTACGTAATGGATCGTCATGAATTATCCCAACAACGCGGTTTGTATTTTGAGGAGTTCGAAATCGGCCATGAAATTTTCAGTGCATCTCGAACGGTGACCGAAGCAGATATTGTAGGATTTGCGGGTTTAACCGGAGATTGGACGAGTATCCACACAGATGCTGTTTTCGCCGCAGCACATCCTCTTGGTCAGAGAGTGGCACACGGGTTGCTCGGTCTCTCCGTTGCAGTAGCTCTGGCGACATGGACAGGTTTTATCGAGGGGACAGTACTTGCCTTTCGTGAAATTATCGATTGGAAATTCCGGCTGCCGATTTACCTTGGAGATACCATCTCGATGCGTGCTAAAGTCATCGAGGTAAAATCTGTTCGTCAGCTGGGAGGTGGGTTGGTCAATTTTAAAGTCGATCTGCTTAACCAGGATGGCAAAATTGTACAGCAAGGGAAGTGGGTGATGCTGGTGATGAACAAGCCTGAGGGATAACTTGGATGATAAGAATTGAAGAAGTGAATCAGGTCACCGAAAGTCTATGCAGTGCATTTCAATCGCTGATTCCCCAATTAACAGCATCAGGGGAAGTGCCAACGCGAGAGGAATTAGAAACCATTGTACAGGCGGAAGCTACGAGTTTGTTGATCGCGATCGACGATACGGAGGAATACGATCGAATCGTTGGTGCATTGACACTGGTGATCTACCGCATTCCCACAGGCTATGTAGCACGAATCGAAGATGTCGTAGTCGAGCAAGATATACGCAGACAAGGCGTCGGGCGACGGCTCGTGCTTACTGCGTTGCTGCACGCCAGGAGGGCGGGGGTGAAGGCCGTTGATCTTACATCCAATCCTGCCCGGATGGCAGCAAATCAGTTGTATATACAACTAGGCTTTGGGAAGAGAAGCACCAATTTGTATCGTTGCCAAATTTCTACTCAGGATTCGGAGGATTAATCTGCAAGATTAGATTCAACATGACGGGAATATCGGTGATGTGTGAAAATGCTGAAAATTGTGGAGTGCCGGCAATTCGGACAGGCAGGTATTAGATTTCTATGCGTTTGAACTACGCGGCCTTCTTCTTCGCCTTCTGTTCCTCTTCTTCATTCAGATCTGCCGAGACAATTCCATTCTGCATCGCTTCTTCAAACGAAATCAATTCTTGATTCGTTTCCTTCTCAGCATCATCGGATGCTGGATTCTGGTCATCCGGGGATGATGTTTGATCGATTTCCTCCGTGATTGAATTCCGAAGTTGACTCACAAGCTTGGATTGATTTTCGGAGAACTGCAAATCCGTCATGAAATCGAGAAGCTCCGCGATGGTTCGTTTTGCGCTGAACCATACCATGCCGATTGGAGTCTGTGCCCGTTGACGTTCAAATACGATTACCATAAAGAGGTCTTTACAGACACTGGTTGAAAATGTATTCCACTTTGTCCCTTCGTTGTACATGAGGTTAAAAACACTATCTTCTGACATGCTGCGCGCCAGCTCGAAAAAGGTGGAATGACCGGCCGCAATTAGTGCGGTGCTAATGGGGACATCAAATTCTTCCACGTAACCCGCATAGGTAATCGGCTGGCCTTTGGCGTTTGCAAGGATGATACAGTGGGCCGAGATTTCTTGGCGAAGTGTTTCTAACTTATTGGAAACACTATCCAATTTTTCCTGCAGGTCGTCTTCTAGGGAATCTTTTGATTCGCTGCTTAGGCTGAGTACTTCGCGAGTGGCTTCGATTAATTCATCAATATCGATGGGTTTGGGTAAATAGCGGGCGACGTTAAGTTGCTTGGCTTTGGCTTCTACCGTTGCGGATCCGTATGCCGTCATGAGGATCATCGGTGTGTTGATCCCACTGGAGCGGATTTTTTCTACCAATTCAAGGCCATCGATCTGCGGCATGCGCAAGTCAGTAATGACGAGTTCATACACGATTTTCTGAAGTTTATCCCATGCTAATGATCCATTATCGACGGTGTCGACGACAAATCCTTCATCGAGACTGTGAAGCGTGTCTGCAATCGCGGTACTGAAGGTCAATTCATCATCAACGACCAGTACGCGTGGAGGCTGTTCTCGCTGTTCGTTCACTCGATTACCCTCCGATCTTTCCGGGTAAATTGTGTACGTGGGTTCCTATGATCGTATCAAATTTGAAAGCCTGTTCTGCCTTTCAATTTCCTTACAATACTATGGTGCCGATGTGAGGGTGGAAATTTATGAAACGAAAGAGCAGATCAGCAAGGGTCATTCGTTAAGGATTTTGTGGATTGAAGCGGAGAGCGTTTTCTTATCGACAGGTTTTTGAACCCACGATACAAGATTGCTTTCGAGCAATTCTCGAGTTCCTCTATCCAGTGGATAACCGGTGATGAGCAGCATCTTGACCCCGGGATGTTTTTCGTTCAGGGTGCGGAATAAACTGGGTCCGCTTAAGCCGGGCATGATGACATCACTTAGAACCAGATCGATTCTCTCACTGCCATTTTCGAAATGTTGGAGCGCCTCATCTCCATCCGATGTAGTGATGACGCGGTAATTTAGTGATTGTAGGACCTGACTGAGTGCGTCTCGAACATCAGGTTCATCTTCCACCAACAGCAAGGTTTCCAGATTTCCTCTTGAGGCTTCGAATGCATCGTCATCTGAAATGGCAGAAGCCTGTGAGCTAAAAACGGGTATGTAGAGTATAAAAGTTGTGCCGATTCCTTGGTCACTCTCCACATCGATAAAGCCATCATGCTGTTTGATGATGCCGTATACTTGCGAGAGGCCCAGTCCAGTACCTTGCCCCACTGGCTTGGTCGTGAAGAAGGGTTCAAAGATGTGTGGCAACACTTCGGATGGGATACCCGTGCCAGTATCTCTTACTTCTAATCGCACCCAATCCCCGGGTTCCATATCTCGATAGGGCGGTCTCTGATCCTTGCGTACATTCAAGGAAGTCACTTCAAAGGTTATTTCTCCACCGCCGGACATGGCATCCCTGGCATTGATCGCCAGATTGATCAGAACTTGTTGAAGGCGTCCGGGATCGGCCCGAATAATAACTTGCTCTTCACAAGGTATGTGAATGACGTGTATATTTTCGGGCAGCATGCGGTTAATGAGGGTAATGAAATCATCGAAGAAGTCACGCAGGTTCACTTCAATTGGCGTCATAACGCCTTTACGGCTGAAATCCAGGAATTGTTGTGTTACTGAAGTGGCGCGTTGGGAGAGGCTGAGGATGGTCTTTACCCATTCTTGTGCTTCAGGTTTAAGTGAGGGTTCTTCCAATAACATTTCGCTGTAGAGTGTCACCGGGACCAGGATATTGTTGAAGTCGTGCGCAATTCCGGCGGCCATCTGGCCTACTGCAGCAAGACGTTCTTGCAGATAAATTCGTCTTTGGGTTTCACGTTCCTGGGTGACATCTCGTATGACCAGTACCCATCCCTCGGATTGATCTCCGCTTTCCAATGGGCGGGATATGACTTCAAAGATCTGCGATCCTTTTCCAATTTGCTGCCAGGGATCCTGGCCGGGAGGATTGTAGATTTGCTGCAACGGCACGTCGCCCAAGTGTGTAAGTGTGTCACCCATACCGGTATTCGCCAGGATTTCCAAATCAACCTCACCGGCGGGATTGGCCAGAATCACACAGTCATTCTGGTCAAGAAGCAGCATTCCCTCCGGAACTGTGTCGATGATTTGTTGTACCTGACGAATTTGTTCACGGATTCGTTCCAAAAGCCGGAGGCGCTGTGCAGCAGTACCCAGCTGCTGTCCCACGGCTTCGGCCAATGCAATTTCTTCCTCCGACCAGATGCGAGGTTCTGCAGCAGCGAGACTAATTCCACCAATGTTAAGGTTTTCCTCAGCCCATATGGGTACAGTTAGTGAGGAGCGTACGCCGTGTTGGATGAGAAGGTCGGCGAGGGGCAGCGGAGGATCATCTAGCTTAGATGCTGCTTGCCAGTCTTCGACTGGGATCGCAGCGGGGATTTTCCACTTCGCTTCCGCTCGCATGGATTCAATGATAAGGTCCTTTGTATCGGCAGACATTCCTTGCGTCGCCAGATGCGGGTGGATCCAGATGCTTCCAATCTCCAATCCAAGGGCGTGCAGCGACCGATCTAAGGCGATTTCGAGAAGTTGGGGTAAGTCGGTGGCTGTATTTGCAGCAGCGATGATCGTGTTTAATGCTTCAAAGTGACTCGCACGACGTGTAATCTCCTGCTCTGCTTTCTTGCGTTTGTCGATATCCCTGGAGATTCCCAGCGTTCCGGCTGTGTTGCCGTCTTCATCAAGCAGCGGCAGTTTGGTTGTCGAAACCCAGGTTTCAAAACCGTCGAGGAAGGTTTCTTTTTCCTCCTTACCTGAAATCGTTTCGCCTGTTTCGATTAATTGTGCTTCGTCATCAAGGGCTACCTTGGCGTGATCTTCGGCAAAAAAATCGAAGTCTGTTTTACCGATCGCTTCGTTTGGATGTGACAAATTGAATTTCTCTGCAAGTGCCATGTTGATCTTGATGAATCGGCTTTCGAGATCCTTAAAGTAGATGTAATCTGGAGAATAATCCATCAGAGATCGTAAAAGATGTTGTTCCCGAGTTAATGCTTCTTTGGTCTGTTTTCTCTCTGCTATCTCTTGTTGCAGTTCTGCTGTTCTTTCTACAACTTGCTGCTCGATCTCGGCGTAGGCAGTCATAAGCGCTTCTTGTTCTTTTTCTCGCTGCTGGAGTAACAGCGTGGCCTCGACAGCACTGCTGATCTGTTCTTGAAGGATGTCGCACAATCTTCCATCTGGGGGCTCAACTTCGAAGAGCGCGATACCGAGTCGATTCTTCCCGCGATACAGAGCTTCAGAAACGAATGAATAGCGGTTCTTTCTTGAGCCAATTTTCACCTGAGCCAAGAAATCCTTTGAAGGGAATGTCTTATGTTTTCTAATTACCAAGCGATCTTCGGCATCGAACGCTAAAATGAGTCGCGATTGATCCGTATTTACGAGTGGTTCACCTTCTTTGGGATCTGATGTTCGATCGTAAAGAGAAATGTAGCAGCTTTGTATCCCCAGGCGTGGCAAACCGTGGTAAAGTCCATCCGCCAATTCAACGAGATCGAAAGCGGTATACAACGCTTTGGTGATTTCACGGAATTCTACATACTGCCGTTCGCTGAGCATCTTTTGATACAATTCGGCTTGCTGTAATTTCTCGCTAATCAGGACGCGGGCTTGACCGCTGAGATCCTCTACGTGCACCAGAGTGGCGTCATCGCCGTATCGATTGCGTGCATAGCGACGTAGTGATGAAATCGCGTTTTGCCAGATGCCGATTTCGCCGTCTTCTGCAATCGTGTTCTCAATAAGCCGATCAAGTGTTTTCAAGAAATCGCCAGAGGGATCACTTTCGATTTCGGAGATAAAGTTGTTAAAAAGTTCTTCGATAGTTTTTTCGCGCAGACCTTCGATGGCAACATTGGCAATTTGTACGAGTTCCGATAAGACCTCATTTCTTTGCAATGACAATTTGCCCATGCTTGTCTTCTTGAAGGAATGCATCGTGGCTGCACGTTCAACGGCGGGGGATGTACATCCACATGACTCACGAATGACGAGCGTGGTTGGAATCACAACCTTTTCAGGAACTTCTTTTCCCTGCAGTACTTTAAGCGCCATGTCCATAGCTTTTCTACATTGCATTCGAAAAGGTTGGTGTACCGTAGTGAGAGGGGGTGAGGCGGCCTTGGCTGGTATCTGGTCATCAAAGCCCACGACGGCCACGTCCTTTGGCACATCCAAACCAAATTTCTTCAAAGTCCAGATTGCATCCAGTGATATTAGGTCATTTGCGCCAACAACTGCTTCAAAATCCGCTTTTCGTTCATCGAGAAATATTCGGATTGCATTCCCACCCGTGTAACCGTCCCATGCTCCTGGTGGTGAGATGAGATTTGGGTCGAGCTGAATCCCTGCTTCGTCCAGAATGTCCTTATATGCCTGAAACCGTTCTTCCGCTCCGATCTGTGCTTCTGGGCCACGAATGAAGGCGATGCGTTGAAATCGATGATTTTCGACCAGATGAAGGACCATGTTGCGCATACCGATGTAGTCATCCGTTGTCACCGTCGGAATCCCAGCGACTTCGTGTCCTATGTTTATCATGGGTTTCGATTTGAACTGTTGGCAAAATCCGATGTATGTCTCTTGAGAAACGTAGTTGCTGATTGAGGCGCCCCACATTACCAAAGCATCAAAGGTTTCATCATTTGCCATTTCGAAGATATGGTTAGCAAGCGATTGGTTTTCATTTGAATCATCCAACTCGCCCCCAACGACACTGATGATGTTTACATCATATTCCTGCGCCGCTTCCGTAATAGCAGTCCACATTACCAAACGAAGTGGTTCTGCAACGCCTGAGGTTAGGAAACTGATCGTGGGGCGTTTGTGAGAAGGCTGCGGATGTTTTTTCTTTCGCTTGCTCATTTCTGTGCTCGAATAGGTTACATCGACATACTCCCTATGGGAGGTAGTTTTGTCAGATGTTCTTGATTAACCGAAATCCCTTGTCGAGGGGGTTTCTATTGCATACCTTCCTCATTCATTATCCAACGTTTCCCGAATAACTTCGGCCAAGATGTCCATGTCGTAGGGTTTGTGAATCACGGAAGCGACTCCATCTTCTCTGAGCTGATCCAAATCCTCGGCAAGAATGTGACCTGTAACAGCCACTGCTTTCACTTCGGATCCAATTTGTCGCAGTTCACGCAACAAAGCCGCTCCACCGATTTCCGGCATCACCACGTCAGTAAATAGAAGGTCGATGTCTCCATTGGCCTTGTAGATTTCCAATGCCTCTCGACCGTTCGAGGCAGCAAGGACTTGATAGCCCAGATCTTCTAGAATCTGCTGACCGACTTCACGCATCTTTTCATTGTCTTCCACCAAGAGAATTGTTTCTCCTTTCCCTTGGGAGATGGTTGCAAAGATACCATCTTGCGTTAAGGGTTCCCTTTCCACCTCGCACATTGGCAGGTATACATGAAATGTCGATCCTTTTCCAATCTCAGTTTCGACACTGATTTGTCCCTTATGCTGCGTTACGATGCCATATACCTGCGCCAATCCCAAACCCGTTCCTTTACCAGTTTCCTTGGTTGTGAAGAAGGGCTCGAATATGTTCGGCAGCACTTCTGCGGGAATTCCGGTGCCTGTGTCGGATACGGATAGACAGAACCATTCCCCTGGATCCATGCCGACGGCAGGCGGATTACCGTCTTCTGCCACCTGAACACTCGATAGGTTGATCCGCAGCGTCCCTCCTTGAGGCATTGCGTCGCGTGCATTTACCACCAGGTTCATCAAAACTTGTTGAATGCGCGTGGGATCGCAGTCGATGATATATGCTTCCGGATCGATTTCCAAATTGAGAGAGATATTCTCCGGGATCGTGCGTTGTAAGACGCGCGCCGTCTCCTTGATGAACGGGCCAAGGTTAACAGGGCTGGTCTCGATCGGTGAACGACGACTGAAGTCCAGGATCTGCTGCACCAGGTTGGCGGCTTGTTTCGATACCTTGATGATCGTGTTGAGTGATTTTATAAGATCTTCGTTGAGTTCGTATTTTCGCAGTGGCCTTTGTGCATACAGCATGATTGTGGTCAACATATTGTTGAAATCATGTGCGATGCCGCCGGCCATCTGACCCACTGCCGCCAGTCGTTCTTGCTGCTGGATACGTGTTTGAGTCTCATGTTCTTTTGTCACATCACGCAGGACAAGAACCCATCCTTCGGATTCTTTTCCTTTTTCCAACACTTTGGCAATGGCTTCAAAGAACCGGCTTTTATATGAAATCCGGCACCATGGATTATTTGGATCACGTTGTAATAAATCTGTCAGTGGGCGATTTCCGAGTTGAGTCAAAGTATCCCCGATATTCGTATCGGCGAGAAGGTTGAGGTCATTCTCGCCTGCCGGATTGGCGAGTAGGATCAAGCCCTCATTATCGAGCAAAACGACGCCTTCGGGTACGGTGTCAATAATCTGCTGCACTTGACGCATCTGTTCCCGGATTTGTTTCAGGAGGCGCAAGCGTTCTGTGGCAGTTCCCAGTTGTTGCCCGATGGCAATCACAAGATCGACTTCTTCTTTAGACCATGAGCGGGGTTGGATGGCCGATAAGATCAAACCGCCAATCAAAATGCCGTCCTCGGCCTGGATGGGAGCGACAAGTGAGGCACCGACACCGTGATGCGTCAATATCTTGGAAATTGGTGCCAGTGTTTCATTGTCGAGTTCTTTTGACCAGTCCTCGATGACGATGGGATTGGTGATTTGTACTTCTGCATTGGGTAACATGTCGCGAGTGACACTGTCGATAATACCTTCCGGAATCCCGCGTGTTACGATTTCGGGAGGTATCCAGATACTTCCGATCTCCAGGTCGAGTTAGTGTAAATTATTTTCTGTAAAAGTTAGTAGGTCAAGTGTTATCCTTTCAGAAGTCAGCAAACCCAAGAAAGGAGTCACCATGACCTACCAAGATGATTGTACCTTACCAAATAACTTCCTGGAACGACTCACCGAACAAGGACTGGAAGGACTGCCGGATCTGATCCGCATTCTCGTGAACGAAGCCATGCGGATCGAAAGGCAAGTGTATCTGGGAGCTGGTCCCTACGAACGAACACCGGATCGGCTCGGGCGTGCCAATGGATACAAGAACAAGACGGTTAAGACACGAGTGGGAGAGATTGACTTCGCCATCCCGCAGGTGCGAGAAGGCGGCTTTTACCCGGGAGCGCTGGAAAAGGGGGTTCGCAGCGAAAGAGCCCTGATGTTGACGCTGGCAGAGATGTATGTGCAGGGTGTCTCTACCCGCAAGGTGTCGGCAATCACAGAGCAGCTCTGCGGTACGTCGGTCTCCTCTACCCAGGTGAGCCGGGCGGCGTCAATGCTCGATGAAGTCTTGGAGGCATGGCGCAAACGTCCTCTGGGAGAAGTGATCTATCTGTACCTGGATGCCCGCTACGAGAAGGTGC
>Ga0307430_1001523_pt1 | contig 16822 bp, 16 predicted proteins | sample SalMarWE160130MG_FD_202159 | JGI IMG/M metagenome (GOLD analysis project Ga0307430, IMG submission 202159) | Salt marsh sediment microbial communities from the Plum Island Ecosystem LTER, Massachusetts, United States - WE1603-130 | ecosystem: Environmental > Aquatic > Marine > Intertidal zone >... | reverse complement strand
CCATTATTTAATTCTTTTTATGGCTAAACATCTCCGGTCAAAAGTCGTTTTAAAAAATCCCTCAAATAGGCCTGATTGGTTGATTATTGGTTTAGTCTTAGGTTTAACTGTTTTTGGGATTGTTATGGTCGGCAATGCCTCGGTTGTCAAAGCCTATCAGGATTTTGCCGATAAATTTTATTATTTAAGACTACAAGTTTATTGGGCTTTACTGGGCATAGGGGCTTTTTTAGTTACTTCACTTTTGGATTATAGATTTTGGAAAAAGGTAACCATTCCCTTGTTAATTTTTTCTTTAATAACCTTAATTTTGGTTTTAATTCCTGGTATAGGAAGGGAGGTCTTAGGAGCAAAACGCTGGCTTGGACTTGGGTTTTTTAGTTTTCAACCAGCGGAATTAGCAAAATTAGCTTTTATCTTCTATCTCTCATCCTTTTTTACTAAAAAGAAGAATGTCTGGCCTTTTTTAGCCACCTTGGCGGTTCTGGTAGGTTTAATCATGCTTGAGCCTGACCTGGGGACAACGGTTGTCTTAGTAGCCAGTGGTTTATCAATTTATTTTGTTTCAGGAGCCTCGATTTTCTCTATTGGCTTAATTGCCATTTTGGGAATTATCTCAGGGGTTGGTCTAATTTTCTTTTCTCCCTATAGAAAGGAGAGATTACTTACTTTCTTTGATCCTTCAAAGGATCCTTTAGGGGCTTCTTATCATATCAGGCAGATTCTTATTGCTATCGGGTCCGGCGGCCTTTTTGGGGTTGGTTTAGGTCAATCAAGGCAGAAATATGAATATCTCCCTGAAGTAACGACCGACTCTATTTTTGCTGTCATTGCTGAAGAAATAGGCTTCATTGGCGGGATAATCATTATTGCCCTCTTTTTACTTTTAATCTGGCGGGGATTTAGGATAGCCAAGGAAGCCCCTGATGAGTTTGGTAAATTATTAGCTGTCGGGATTACTGCTTGGATTGGTTTTCAGGCCTTAATTAATCTCTGTTCGATGGTCGCTCTTGTCCCCTTGACCGGTATTCCTCTTCCTTTTATCTCCTACGGCGGTTCTTCTTTAATACTTTCTTTATTAGCCATGGGGATTCTGGTTAATATTTCCAAACAGAGAGTTCTTAAGAAATAAAAGCCATTAGAAAAGACGGTTGTCTTGGAAAAGTAAATGATTACTTGCGTAACCAACCAACCGCCTTTTAATAAGAATAAATCTGTTCACTTCTTAAATTGACTTTACCAGCTTCTCTTTTGCTGATTCTGGAAAAATCTCCATGGTTCCACCCATTCCTACGAAACAAAGAAATATCTCATTTGCAATTTTATCTGACACTTTAATCTTATAAACCATTGGTGGTAGGGGCTGAATAGAGAATTCACGGGTGCTATAGCCACTTCTTATAAACTCTTCTTCCACTAGTTCTCTAGCCTCTTTAAAACTGCCTACTTCGATAACCAAAGCAATTACCTCCTTTAAAAATAGTGATTTTTTTAATGAGCCTTTATCTTTTCTTTTTTGCCTTCTGTTTGCTTAACTAATTTTTTAGAGCCTTCAAATACGGATATTTTTCCCTTTTCGTCTTTCTTAATTGTATACATTCTATCGCTAATGTGACCGTTTTCATCTTGTCGCCAAAAGATAATGTTAATTACAAGATGTTCTTCATCTCCAATTACCATATGACGAATATGACAATCTTTAAATCCTTCTATTCTGAGAGATGAGTCAGCTTCAGTTTTGAAGGAAAGTTTTTTCCCAGAGATTTCTGCTTTAATATTCTTTTCAGATGTAACATTCCCCTCCATATTTCTTACTCCTTTTTAAATATTTATTTGTTAAACAGCCAATGAATAGATTTATTTTAAAAGTAAGATTTAGGTTTTTTTATCAGCCTTTAGAAAATTAACCTAAATTCACTTAGTGGAGAAATTATAGTTCCTTATAGGCTTTTTGTCAATTTAAAGATTTAATTTGATAGAATAGAAGAAGAATGAAAATTATTTCCTGGAATGTTAATGGCTTGCGAGCTGTTTATAAAAGAGGTTTTTTAAACTGGCTTTTGGCCTTGGATGCAGATATTGTTTGTCTTCAGGAGATAAAAGCCTTTAAGGAGCAATTAGATCCTTCTTTAATTAATATTAAGAACTACTTTTCCTATTTTAATTCTGCTCAAAAGGGCGGCTACAGTGGTCTTTTAGTTTATACCAAGGAAAAGCCATTGTCTGTTGAGAAAAAGTTGGGTCTGGAAAGATTCGATAAGGAAGGGAGATCTTTGCTGTTAGAATACAAAGATTTTTTGCTTCTTAACGTTTATCTGCCCCATGGGGATCGAACAAAAAAGAATTTGCCTTACAAACTTGAAGTTTATGATTTTCTCTTAAGGAAACTAAAGGGATGGAAAGATAAAAATCTGGTCTTAATAGGGGATTTTAATATTGCCCATCAGGAGATTGATTTAGCCAGGCCTAAAAATAATAAAAACAATGTCATGTTTACTCCGGAAGAAAGAGAAAAGATAGATAAAATTATCGAATTAGGTTTTACAGACACCTTTAGAAAATTTCATAAAGAAGAAGGTAAATATACATGGTGGCCCTATTTTGCCAATGCCAGAGAGCGTAATTTAGGCTGGCGGATAGATTATGCTTTTATTTCCAAAGGAATGAATAAGAAAATTAAGGATGCCTTTATCTTGTCGAAAGTAAAAGGTTCAGATCATTGCCCAATAGGCTTGGAGATTTAGCTTCTTTTACTAAATATTTTCTCTACTAGCTTTCTGATAAGTCTTTCTAGAAGCGGTTCTTTTATTTGTGGTTTTTCTTTATATCTTGCCCAACAGGAAAGGACGACCCATTGCCCCTCTTCATTCTTCTTGGCAATAACTTCTATTCTTTGTTCTCCATAGTTTTTATAAAACTTTATTGAGCCTGGTATCTTACCTGGTCTTTGGCCATCAAAATTAGTAAAAGCTTCCCAGGCTTTCTCTTGGCTGATATTACGGTTATAGAGCTTATTGATGGCGTGCTTGGTAAAGATTACGCCCATGTAATTTGTCTTCATAATGCTCTAATGGCTATTATACAAGATCGAAGAGCGTAGTATAATAAACAAAATGCGTAAGATTGTCATTACTGGTGGCCATTTAACCCCTGCTTTGTTAGTCATTAAAGAGCTTCAGAAAAGAGGGGATTGGCGGGTTTTTTATTTGGGACGTAGACATACAACCGAAGGTGATAAAACACCTTCTTTAGAATCAAAGTTGATTCCTGAAGTAGGCGCCAAGTTTTTGCCTCTATTCGCAGGAAGGCTTCAACAGAAATTCACTCGTTACACCATTACTGCCTTTTTAAGAATTCCTTTCGGTTTTTTACAGGCCTTCTATTATCTGCTTAAGATAAGACCGAATATTGTTCTTTCTTTTGGCAGTTATGTCAGCGTGCCAGTGGTTTTTGTGGCCTGGGTTTTGAGAATACCGATCATGATGCATCAGCAGACAATTGTTAAGGGGAAGGCGGATAAGATTAATTCACATTTTGCCAAAAAGATTGCTGTTTCTTGGGGGAAATCTATTTCAAAATTCCCCAAAGAAAAAGTGGTTTTAACAGGTAACCCCTTGAGGGAAGATATTTTTAAGGTTAAAGAAAAAATTTGGCAGTCATTCGCTTTTGATAAAGACTTACTTTTAATTTTAGTTACTGGGGGTAATCAAGGCTCTCATTTTATTAACATGGCTATTGAAGGAACTCTAGAAAAGGTTTTAGAAAAATATAATCTTTTTCATCAAACAGGCAGTATTGGATCTTTTAATGATTTTGAACGTTTTAAAAACAAAAAAAGAAAGTTGCCCAATAGATTAAAAAAACGTTATCAGATTGAAGAATATGTTAATGATGAATGGACAACACTTTTAAATAAAGCTGATTTGGTTGTCTGTCGAGCGGGGATTAATACTCTAACAGAGATGTTGGCTTTAGAAAAAAAACTTCTTATCATTCCTATCCCTTGGTTATTTAATAATGAACAGGTTGAAAATGCCTTGATGTTTAAGGAAATCGGTTTGGCAGAAGTTCTCCCTCAAGATGATTTAACTCCAGAGAATCTTTATAAAATGATTACCAAGATGATGGAAAATCTTCATCGTTATCGTTTAGATAAAGGCAAGAAAGAAGGGATTTTAATTTCTCATGCAAGTAAAAAGATTGCCGATGAACTGGAAAAGATGGTTTAAGATTTTAGGCCCCCTTTTAATTATTGGACTTCTCTTTTTTTGGCTAAGAACAGATTTTTGGTTGGTAAGGAAAGTCAGTTGTCAATTTGACGATAGTGATTGTCCCCTGGATATTTTTAACAAAGCCAGAAGTTTATCTCTAGGAAAAAATATTTTGTTTTTTTCTAAAGGGGAACTGGAAGAAAACCTTAAGGAAAAGTTCCCCCAGATTCATCTGGTGGAAATCAAGAGAGGGATTCCTCATTCTCTAGTTTTTACTCTGAGCTCCAGAAAGTCGGTCGTTGCTCTGGCTGTAGAATTACCCCTTTTAGATTTAGAGGCGACGGAGTCTGCTGAAATCGAAGGGCCTGAATTTAATCTATCAGGGACCTTTTATTTTCTTGATCAACAGGGGGTTGTTTTAGAAAAAGTTAGTGAGAATAAAAATTTACCTTTGATTTTAGTTAGTAATGACCCGCAGTTAAATTTTGGTGATCAGATTGAGAAGGAAGAAATCATGAAAGCAATAGAGCTTTTATCAGGTTTACGTTTGCGTTTGATTAATCCCAAAATTGCCAAGATTATCAGCCTAAGAGAGGTAAGGGTTTGGTTGGAAAATGATCTTCTTTGTTTGTTTAATTTTACTAAAGATATAGATGAGCAACTTGACTCTTTACAACTAATTTCTTCTAGGGCTAAAATAGAGGGAAAGCAAATAAAGAGGATTGATTTGAGATTCGATAAGCCTGTCATTGCTTATTAATTTTTATGCCTAGACCGCAAATTATCACCGGTATTGATATTGGTTCTTCAAAAATAGTCACCGTTATTGCCTCTCTAAATACAGAAGAAGATGAGAAGGAAGTCCGTGTTTTAGGGGTGGCCAATATGCCTTCCAGGGGGATTCGTAAAGGCCAGATAGTCAACATTGAAGAAACAACAGAAAGCTTGCTTAACTGTGTTGAAGCAGCCGAAAGAATGGCTGGTTATAATGTTAATCGGGCCTTAGTTTCTATCAGCGGCGCTAATATTGCCTCTTCTAATTCTCGAGGGGTAGTGGCTGTTGCCGAACCGGAAAATGAAATTACCAAGGATGATATCAAAAGGGTTATTGAGGCAGCTCAGGCTTTATCCTTACCTTCCTCAAGGGATATTATTCATGTCATTCCTCGTTATTTCACCGTTGACGGCCAAGAAGGAGTAAAAGACCCCATCAGTATGAGCGGAGTGAGATTAGAAGTAGAAACCCATATTGTCACCGGTTCAACAATTTCTATTAAGAATTTAACCAAATGTGTTTCAGAAATCGGCATTGATGCCCAGGATTTAATTGTTTCCGGTCTGGCGGCTTCAGAGAGTGTTTTATCAGAGACGGAAAAAGAATTGGGAGTCATCTTGGTTGATATTGGCGGTGGGGTAACTGACGTTACTATTTATGTTGAAGGCTCGCCTTTTTACAATGTTGTTTTGCCGATGGGGGCGAAAAATGTGACCAATGATATCGCCATTGGCCTTAGGCTTTCTTTAGAGTCGGCGGAAAAGATTAAATTAGCTCTCGCTGAAGATAAAAAGAGTAAGGAAAGTAAGGAAGAGACAAAAAATAAAGATGAAGAGAAAGAAGATGAAGAGAAAGAAGATGAAGATAAGTTAAAACTAGCTGATCTGGGAATTAGTGAGGATACCAAGACTATTTCTAAGAAGACTCTAACAGAAGGTATCATTAAACCAAGACTAAATGAAATTTTTACCATGGTTGGCATGGAAATTAAAAAGAGTGAAGCGACCGGTTTAACTCCCTCGGGGGTCGTTGTTTGTGGCGGCGGAGCAAAGACCGTCGGCCTAATAGAGGCCGCCAAGAGAACTCTCTCCATGCCGGTGAGAATAGGACAGCCTGGTAATTTGACTGGTTTAGTTGATGATATTCAGTCACCTGAATTTGCCGTTGCCGCCGGCTTGGTCCTCTACCGAAGTAAAGAGGAGCCAGAGAAATCATCTCTTTTTCCATTAGGTAGATTAGGTAAAGCTTTACCAAAGATGAGTCCCAAAGGAGCATCAGGCAAATTTATAGACTTGATAAAATCTTTCCTGCCATAGTATACTTACTTACTAGTTTCTCCTGCCCAGAAAAATTCTAAATGGCCTTAATTAAACCCGATTCCGCAAGTTTTGCGAAAATTAAAGTTCTTGGTGTTGGTGGTGGTGGTGGAAATGCCATTAACACGATGATTGAAAACAATCAAATCAAGGGGGTTGAATTCATCGCCATTAACACTGATAGTCAGGCTCTTCTCGCTAATAAAGCAGATACTAAAATTCAAATTGGTAAAGATTTAACCCGTGGTTTAGGTTCTGGCGGTAATCCTGAAATAGGCAGAGAAGCAGCTGAAGAATCGAGGGACCTTCTTAAAGAATATCTCGTTGATACCGATATGGTTTTTATTGCCGGTGGCTTCGGTGGAGGAACTAATACCGGTGGAGCGCCAATTATTGCCGATGTCGCTAGGGAAATGGGGGCCTTGACGATCGCCGTTATCACTAAACCTTTTACCTTTGAGGGAATAAAGAGGATGGTTATTGCCGAAGAAGGTTTAGAAAACTTAAAAGATAAAGTTGATACTCTCATCGTTGTCCCCAATCAGCGGATTATGGACATCATTGACCGTAAAATGACCCTTTTAGAGGCTTTTAAGGTTGTTGATGGGGTTCTATCTCAAGGTGTTCAGGGAATTTCGGAAATTATTACCACCCCAGGCTTGATTAATGTTGATTTTGCCGATGTGAGGGCGATTATGAGAGGCGCTGGTTCATCTCTTTTGGGGATTGGGACAGGCGTTGGTGAAAACAGGGCCCAAGTAGCCGCTAAAGCAGCCATCTCTTCTCCCTTGCTTGATATCTCTGTTGAGGGAGCCAAGGGGATTTTGTTTAATATCACCGGTGGTCCTGATTTGACGATGAATGAGGTGGAAGAAGCGGCCAAATTCATCTCTACGGCAGCCGCTGAGGATGCCAATATTATCTTTGGAGCAACCATCAATGAAGACATGACTGATCAGGTAAAGATTATTGTTATTGCCACTGGCTTTGATGAATCAAGATTAAGACTGTCGAGAATGATGTCCAGGTCAAAAGAACCAAGAGCACAGGGAATTGTCAGTGAGTTACCTCAAGAGAAGGAAGAAGAAAAAAAGGAGGAAAAGAAAGAGGAACCACTTAGAGAAAAAGGAGAGGAGGAAGAGAAGAAAAAAGAGGGTGAGGAAACAGAAGATGAATTTGGAGAGGAATTTGATGTGCCTACTTTTTTGAGACAAGGCAAATAAAGATGATTAAAAAAGAAATAGATACTTTACCTGAGAGCTTAAAAAGGATTCGACCAAAAGAGTTGTCTGTAAAAAAAGAATCAGTTCGTCCAGGGGACTTGCGGTTGGAAGCAATTTGTGTTCTTAAAAAATACAATTGTTTTAGGGAACAAATTCCCGTGAAATTTACAGAAAAAATGAATGGGAGAATTGGTCCATGTTGTACTACATTTTTTATTGATTTACAGGGGAAAAATGATACTGATTTTGTTCGCGCCGTTTTATTTTCTGAACCACGAGATGATACTACAGAAGACCCTAGAAAATATCTTTATCGTTCTGATATTTTTTTGTTTCTAGCCCACAGTAGTTCTCTAGAGAAAATTAAAAGTAGTTTTCCTGAAAACCCTGATATGATAGTGAAAATAGAGAAAAATTTTGATATCTCTGTCCACACAAAAGGTGTTAAGGGATTTAAAAAGGCAGAAAGTGGAGAGATTAGTGATTTTTATTTTCTACTCAAAGATATAAGCGCTTCTATTCCCTAGAAATATTTTGTCTAAAAAATAGTTATTCTTTCAAAGAGCTTCTTTTTTTTGTAAAATAGGACTCATGTTCAAACCAGTTTCTCCAAAGGTTGATTTCATTAAGCTAGAAGAGGATATTCTAAAGCGCTGGCAAAAGCGGGGTATTATTAAGAAATATCTTTCTAAGAATAAACAATCTAAAAAACAATTTTCTTTCCTAGATGGTCCTATTACGGCTAATAACCCTATGGGTGTTCATCATGCCTGGGGGAGAACTTACAAAGACTTATGGCAACGCTTCTTTAATATGCTTGGTTTCAAACAGCGTTTTCAGAACGGCTTTGATAATCAAGGCTTATGGGTAGAGGTGGAGGTAGAAAAGGATTTAGGTTTTAAGAACAAAAAGGATATTGAAAAGTATGGGATTGAAAAATTTGTTAATAAATGTAAAGAGAGAACTCTTCATTTTGCTAAAGTGCAAACAAAGCAATCACAAAGATTAGGTTACTTCATGGATTGGCAGAATAGCTACTACACGATGAGTGAAGAGAATAATTATATGATTTGGAGTTTTTTAAAAAAGTGTTGGCAGGAAGAGAATAAAAGCAAAAAGGGAATTTACAAAGGTAAAGATGCTGTTCCCTGGTGTCCTCGTTGCGGAACAGCCATCTCACAGCATGAGATTTTAACCGAAGAGTATAAAGAATTGACTCATGAATCTCTTTATCTAAAGTTTCCTTTAAAGAAGAAAGATGAACATTTTCTAGTCTGGACAACAACTCCCTGGACAATCCCGGCTAATGTTTTATTAGCTGTTAACCCTAAGTTAAAATATTCTTTGGTTTCTTTTGAAGGTAAAAAATACTGGCTGGCTTCTTCTCTGGCAAAGAATATTTTTAAAGAAGGCTTTAAGATCGAGAAGGAAGTTTTAGGAAAAAAACTTGAAGGGATCTCTTACCAGGGCCCGTTTGATAATTTAACGGCTGTTAGAGAAATCGCCAAAGATCCTCATTTTCACACCATTGTTTTATCAAGAGAGTTTGTTAATGAAGAAGAAGGGACAGGGATCGTCCACATTGCTCCTGGCTGTGGAGCTGAAGATTTCCAGTTAGTTGTCAGAGAATACAAGTGGCCAAATCTGATTTTACCGGCCATTAATGAGGAAGCTAACTATCTAAAGGGTTATGACGAATTTAGTGGTAAGAACGCCAAGAAACAGCCTCATTTAATCGTCGATTATTTAAAAAAGAAAAAAGAGTTTCTGTTTAGGATTTCTTCCTGCACCCATCGCTATCCCACTTGTTGGCGTTGTAAAGAAGAGCTAGTCTGGAGAGTTGTCGATGAATGGTATATTGCCATGGATCCTTTCAGAGAGAAGATTAAGAAGATTACCAAGAAGATTAATTGGATCCCTCCATGGGGTTTAAAGATGGAACTTGACTGGTTGAATAATATGGGCGATTGGTTGATTTCTAAGAAGCGTTATTGGGGCTTAGCTCTGCCGATTTGGGAATGTCCTAAATGTGGCCATTTTGAAGTTATCGGCAGCAAGGAAGAATTAAAAGAGAAAGCTGTCGAGGGATGGAAAGACTTTGAAGGCCATTCACCTCACCGTCCCTGGATTGATAAAGTAAAGATAAAATGTTCTCAATGTCAAGGTACAGCTTCAAGAATTAAAGATGTTGGTAGTCCTTGGCTGGATGCAGGTATTATCCCTTTTTCGACTTTAAAGTATCAAGTGGATAAGAAATATTGGCGGGAGTGGTTCCCGGCTGATTTTATTGCTGAGTGTTATCTAGGTCAGTTTAGGACTTGGTTTTATTCTTTGTTGGCCATGGCAACGGTTTTAGAAAACAAAGCGCCATTTAGGAATCTCTTAGGTCATGCTTTGGTTAGAGATGAAAAAGGAGAAGAAATGCATAAGAGTAAAGGCAATGCTATTGATTTTGACGAGGCTGCCCAAAAGGTTGGCGTTGATGTTATGCGTTGGATGTATTGTCGTCAGAATCCGGAGATTAATTTAAATTTTGGTTTTAAGACCGCTGATGAGGTTCGCCGTCAGTTTCATCTTCTTTTATGGAATGTTTATAATTTCTTTGTCAACTATGCTAATTTAGACCAATGGCAGTCTGGAAAGGTAAAAAAGACAAGTAAGAATCTTTTGGATGAGTGGATTTTATCAAAAATAAACAGCCTTAATGAAGAAGTAGCCAGAGCTCTTAGTAAATTTGATGCTTTTACGGCGACGAAAAAGATAGAGGTCTTTTTAAATGATTTATCTTTATGGTATATTCGTCGTTCAAGAAGCAGAGTTGGTGTTAAAGCTTCTTTTCAGGAAGATAAGGAGGCTTGTTATACTACTCTTTATCAGATTTTGCTAGATTTGGCCAAAATACTTTCCCCGTTTTTGCCTTTTCTCTCAGAAGAAATCTACACTAATTTGACCTCTGAAGAATCAGTTCATCTTACTGATTGGCCTAAGTTAAATAAAAACCTAATTAATAAAGATTTAGAGAAAGAGATGACATTTGTTAGGGGAATTTGTGAAAGAGGTCATTCCCTGAGGAAAGAAAAGAAGATCAAAGTTCGCCAGCCGCTTCAATCATTAATCATCAAAGGTGGAGGAAGGAAGTTACCTTTAATTCTAGTCCAATTAATTAAAGAGGAATTAAATGTTAAAGAGGTGAAGTTTATAGAAAGAAAGGGAGAAATGGAGGCGAGTTTAGAGACAAAGATTACCCCTGAACTAAAGGCAGAAGGGGAGGCGAGGGAATTAATCAGACAAATCCAGCAACTTCGTAAAGAAGCTGGCTGTAATATTGACCAAAAGATTAAAGTTGCCGGGCCTCGTTGGCCGAAAGAGAAAAAGCTTCTAGAGGCTATTAAAAAAGAAACTTTAGCGGAGAAACTACTTTCCTCTGATAAATTAGAGATTATCGATTAAATATGTTGAAGCGTTTTTTTAATTTTGACTGGATTATAGTAGGGCTTGTTTTTCTTCTTCTTTTTTTAGGCCTATTTATTCTTAAAAGTATTTTCCCTTCCTTATTTTTTCAACAACTTATCTGGGCCCTCTTAGGTATTTTAGCCTTCTTTATTTTTAGTAAGATTGATTATGGGCATTATGAAAGATTGCCTTGGATTTTTTATTTTGGTTCGCTTTTCTTTCTCTTCATTACTTTTCTCTTTGGCGCCATTACACGGGGATCAATAAGATGGCTTCAAATTGGGGGATTCAATATTCAACCCTCAGAGTTAGTTAAGCCCTTTTTGATTTTATTCTTGGCTGCTTTTCTTTCTGATCAAAAGATTGATTTGAAAAAAATTCTTTACTCCGGTCTCTTAACTTTTCTTCTTGCCTTTTTAATTTTTCTTCAGCCTGATTTAGGTAGTAGCTTAGTTGTTCTTTTTATTTGGTTGGGAATGGTTTTAACAAAGTCTATTAGAAACAGATGGCTTATTTCAGGATTAGCTGTTTTAGTTTTATCCGTTCCTTTATTCTGGTATTTTTTGAAAGATTATCAGAAGGAGCGTATTTTTAGTTTTCTTAGTCCCTCTACTGATCCTTTAGGTTCTGGCTTTAATTTAATCCAATCCAAAATTGCCGTCGGTTCAGGGCAGATTTTTGGTCGGGGATTAGGGAAGGGGACTCAATCTCATCTCCAGTTTCTTCCCGAAAGACACACCGACTTTATTTTTGCCTCTTTGGCAGAAGAGTTAGGTTTTATTGGTTCTTTAATATTAATTCTTTTATTCTTTTTTCTTTTACTTAAAATACTTCTCTTGGCCATTAATAATCAGGATCGTTTCGCTTCTCTGGTTTGTGTTGGGGTTTTCAGCCTTTTGTTTATCCAGGTTTTTGTTAATATCAGTATGAATTTAGGCTTGTTGCCGATAACAGGAATTACCCTACCTTTAATTTCCTATGGGGGTAGTTCTCTACTTTCAACGATGATTGCCTTGGGGATAATAAGTAACCTCGCCAAAGGTAAAAACAATGAAAAGATGGTTGAGATAAAGTAAGGAAAATATTATAATCAGAACTTATGAAAAAGTACGCTATTATTAAAATCACCGGTTCTCAATGTAAAGTCTCCGAGGGAGATGAAATTGAAGTCGATAAGATAGAAGGAGAAAAAGGTTCTCCTTTATCTTTTGAAGAGGTATTGCTCTTGGTAGATGATAAAAAAATAAGGGTCGGGCAACCCTTGGTTAAAGGAGTAAAGGTGAAAGCTAAGATTATTGATCAGACTAAGGGGAAGAAGATAAGAGTGGCCACTTATAAATCTAAATCCCGTTATCGTCGCGTTAAAGGATCAAGACGTCCTCTGACAAAAATCAAAATAGAGAAGATTATCTCTGCTTGACAATTGTGAAAAGATTGATTACCATGTATGAAAACTAGTAATTCTTATGTCAAAGACAAAAGCTGCAGGGAGAACAAGACAGGAAAGTCCACGCCTAGGCAAACGCTTAGGTGTTAAAATTTTTGGAGGAGGAAAAGTTAAATCAGGCAATATTATTATTCGCCAAAGAGGGACCAAATTTCATCCTGGTGAGGGGGTCAGCCTAGGCAAAGATCACACTATTTTTGCCTTAAAAGACGGTATTGTTCAATTTAAAAAGAGGCAAGGTAAAAATTTAGTTGCCGTAGTTTAAGAGATGGATCAACCAAAGCAAGTTGTCGAACTAGATGTAGAACTGCTCCAATCAAATCCACTTCAGCCAAGAGGGTTAATTACTAAAGAATCTTTAGGAGATTTGGTTAAATCAATTGAAAAACATGGCATCCTAGAACCTTTGGTAGTGGCCAAAACACCAGCTGGTTATCAGTTAATTGCCGGAGAGAGAAGATGGCGGGCTTCAAAATTAGTCGGGTTAAAAACTGTCCCGGTTATCATTAAGGAAACCACCCCTCAAGGAATGTTAGAAATGGCTCTAGTAGAGAATGTTCAAAGAGAAGATTTAAATCCTCTTGATCGTGCCCAAGGTTTTGTTAGGTTGATGAAGGAATTCGACTTAAGCAACAGGGACATTTCCGAACGGATCGGCAAGAGTCCTTCTTTTATCTCTAACTCTCTTCGTTTACTTAATTTACCTGATGCTCTAAAGGACGGTTTGCTTTCTAATTTAATCAGCGAAGGACATGCTCGAGCTTTAGCTGGCATTGACGATTCAAAGTTAATGGTTGAAGCCTACAAAATGGTTTTGCGCGAGACAGCTTCTGTACGTCGGGCTGAAGAAATTACCAGAAGAATAAAGAAAAGCTCCGGGCAGGCAATTAAATCGATGTCAAACGTCCCCCATATTATCTCTGATGAAACTGACAAGATAAGAGATGATATTCATCGATCATTAGGGGGAGATAGTAAAACAAAGATCAGAGTTAGCAGGTCAAGGGTAGAAACAAGAATCTTAATTATCTTTAAAGGGAATTTAGAAGAAACAGAGAAGAAGCTTCAAAAAGTCCATCAAGGATTAAAATAGAAAAAGACTCAAGGAATTTTAGTTATCAGCCCCATTTGGTTTAAAGGCCAATATCTAAACCAAGCCCTGCCGATAATGTTCTCTCGAGGAACAAATCCCCAATCTCTTGAATCAGAGCTATGGTTACGGTTGTCTCCCAAGACAAAATAGTTATCTTCAGGAATGGTGACTGTTTCGCCTAATCCTAGGAAATTACCGGCAAAGGTCTCTTGTCCATCAGGAAGATAGGGTTCTTCGAGAAGGGTGTTGTTTATGAATAACCCGTTCTCTTCAAGTTTCATCATTTCTCCAGGTAATCCAACAATTCTTTTAATATAGTCATAATCTTCATTACGTGGGGCGGTGAAAATTATAACATCATTTCTCTTTGGTTGGCTTAAATGATAAGAAATTTTATCCGTTAGAAGATAATCGCTGTCATGGAAGTTAGGGTACATAGAGTTGCCACGAACTTGATGAGGTTGGAATAAAAAAAGGTAAACAATAACAAAAATTGCTAAGGCAATAACAACCGTTTCAATGATGTCTAAAAAAATAGAGCCGGCTCTTTTGAAAAAACTCATGATAATATTATTATTGAATAATAAATGGCTTTCAAGTAGGAGATTTGTTAAAATTTAGATATTAGGTCGTTTAGCTCAGTTGGTAGAGCGCTTCGTTCACATCGAAGAGGCCAGAGGTTCGAATCCTCTAACGACCACCAGTAATTAATTCTTTAAGGTTGAGGAATATGCTAATTACTAAATCTGATTTAAAAAAAGCACTTCAGCAACAAGAAAAAAACATAATCCTTGGGATTATTAAGCTTCTAAAGGCTCATGTTATAAACAAACTATTCAAATTGGGAAAGGATGTGGGGGTATTAAAAAAGGACATGAAAGAAGTAAAACATGATATCGAAAAAATGGATAGAAGGTTGGAGAAATCAATCGAACGGGCTGATCGACATGGACAAGTACTTGATAATCATGAGAAAAGAATTACTTCCCTAGAGATTTCCAACCCTCAAATTTAATAGTTCTTCACGAATAGATATTATATAATTTTTATCTAAAAAGGAAAAGTCCTTCTTGAGAAAGAAATCTAACCCCTAGAGCATTAATGTGAGCTTCATAAGAGGTAGAATCTTTTGCTTTATTTAGTTTTGTTTGGGAGAGGAGATATAATGCACCATAATCGGGGTTGACGATATCCTTTTTGGAAAGTTTTTGGAGATTATCTTCCATTTTCTCAAAAATTCTTTGAGCTAAAGTTATTTCTCTCTTTAAGCGGCGTCGATTATAAGTTTTTCCTTTATTAGTTTTAGAGATAATATAAACCTTTTCTAAATTATCGATGATTTCTTGGATTTTATTTTTAAAATAGAAGCTTTTGTCCTTGTCTGATTTGGCTGTTTTCTGCCAGAAACTAATGGTAAATCTAAATCTATAGAGAGAAGTGATCGTCTTTTCAAATCTTCCCTTTTTCAACAAGAATTCGGTATGCTTTAATTGGATAAGAATTAATCTTTTTATAAAGCGGTGGAGAGGTTGTTGTTTAATTTCTTCTTTTAAATTTGAAATTTGGCCTTGAGATGTTTCGATATAAGTATCACCTGTTTGATCGATAACAGGATTTTCTAAAGGGGCAGAGGGATCGAAGTTAATTTTGTAGCTAATCTCATCTCCTTCATTAATTAAACCAGAGGTAGTTGTCCAAAAATCTTCGTCATCAAAAATTTGACCAATATATAGATCATAGATGCCATCAGTAGTTCCGGTTAGATTTATTTGATATTCTCCTGGTAAAGGATTGCCAATTATCATTAATTTACCGTCTCCCTCGCCAACCAAATTTCCGTTGGGGTCGGTGATGTTTATAGTGGCAGGAGAGGCAATTTGAAAAACTAAGGAGGAGTTATAATCAGAATCAGTAGAGATATCAGAGATAGAAGTTGGATTTAAACCAAGAACTTCCATAATTTTTTCTTGTCCTTCATTAGAAATAATTAATTCTTGATGGCCGAGATCTTCTAAGTTAATGGCATCTATTTCGTTTAAACTGGCACTCTCAATTAAAACAGTACCGTCACCATCAGCAAACTCTTCACTTTGTGGTTTGCCATCGAGCCAAAGGCCTAAAATTTTATCTAACCAATTAGGGGAGTCGATATTGATCCATCTTAAGGTGCTTGCAGGAATCTTGCCAATAAGAGGAGTGAAAATAGAAACAAGATGTTCTGGAAGGGAATTATTCAGAGTATTTAGCCAGTTGTTTTTCTGATCCATAGAATCAAAATTAATTTCTTGAGAGCCGTTTTTTAGATAATTGAAAGTCGGTAGAAGATCTTTAAGACTAGGAACAATTTCTCTGATAGCTTGCATATTTGTTGCAAAGTAAGGTTTTCTTAAATAGAGTAAAAGATTAGCTCCGATTTTTTGCCAACCGGGGAGGAATTTACTTAAATCACCACCTTCCCAAAGATAGTAAACAGAGGGAATACCTTGATGAGGAGATCCTACAGTAATTAATTGATCAATAATATTTTCTTGATTTTTTTGAACATAAGTTCGCGCCACTAAACCACCAAGACTATGTCCTAAGAGGTCAATTTTCCCTTCAGATGATGGTTTAACAATGTTTTCAATATATGTTTTAAGATCTTCTGTAATTGAGTTAACTGGTTTAGTCCAGTTATAATTAAAAATAAAGAAATTCCTATCTTCACCCTCAGTTTCATAGCCAGCATTTTTAAGAGTTTCAATTAAACCATCGTAAACCTTAACACCAGGCGTCATATACCACTCAGATTGTGGTTTTTCTATGCCCAAAATCATATTTTCATGATTCCAGGAACCGCCAAATCCAGGGAGGAGTATGAGAGGTTGAAGAATTATTGGTGTTGGGGTAGGAGTAGGGGTTATAGTTGGAGTGGGTGTCGCTGTTGCAGTCGGAGTAGGAGAAGGAAAATCGCCTTTTATTATTATATCGTCGTAGTGAACAGTAGTTCTTCCTCCACAGCCGGCATAATATCCTGGCCATATTTGAAAACCCGCCTTTCCATCAAGTATTGGGTTATCAATGTCGTCAAAATCTAATTGGAGAATATCGTCTACATAGATTTTTATATTTTCGTTATTTAAAACTATTTTGATTTTGTACCATACATTAGAAGAGTTGTTGAATGGCACTGTTTTGACCCAGTTGCCAGAGGGATGATATTTGCCTAGTGCTAATAGATTATTACTTATTAGATTTACTTCGTAGCTTTTTTCCATATTGGAGTGGTATCTAAATAAAATTTTCTTATCTACTCCTACTGTTC